>Ga0172381_10005288_pt1 | contig 13145 bp, 31 predicted proteins | sample Leawel6488metaG_FD_119754 | JGI IMG/M metagenome (GOLD analysis project Ga0172381, IMG submission 119754) | Leachate microbial communities from a municipal landfill in Southern Ontario, Canada - Leachate well 64-88 metaG | ecosystem: Engineered > Solid waste > Landfill > Unclassified | place... | reverse complement strand
CGTCCTTACTTAAATTAAGAGGGTCTGCTTCCAATATCATTTTACTATCACCATATTTTTCTCGATGTTTATTTTGTAGTGAATCAATTGCATCTTCATTTATCAATCTCTGCAGATACCATCTACAAATTTTAATAATTTTAGCATATCTTTTAGAATTATGTAAATGCCCATGTTTTATAAAATTATATTCCATTTCTCCCATTTTTTTATCCATAACCCTATATAAATAATTGTGATCCCAGTCATTATTATCCCACATAAAAAAGAACCAAGAAACAGAACGTTTTAATTTATGCCAAAATTCAACAAATATTATTCTATATAAGTTTCTTGTTTCAAACCATATAGGAGGAATATTAAATTCTTTATTAAAACTTTTAAAAAAATCATCATGAAAATTAATTTTCATATATAATTATTTATCTCCCTGCGGTGGATTTTTTATATCGTTAACATCTTCTTTAGGTTGATATCCCCTATTTCTAACTCCATTTATATATATTGTGCCATTATTATCAACTTCATTTGCAAGATCTATCCCCATCGTCAATGTAGTTTCAGACCCGTTATAATTTGGTTCGGTTATTAAGTCTATAACGTTTTTACCACATATAACCCCCGATATTAATATCCCTATAGATATAAATAATGATGAAAATGATACGGGCAAAGGTTTTTCAAAAGACAATATAAATATAACTCCTATAACAATTAATATAGATATTGCTCCCCAAAAATTTAATATTATACTAATCCATTTTTTCATTTTATTCTTTATCTCCTTTTTTAATTTTGTAGTCTGTATCGTAGAACCCTGATCCCTTAAACAATATACTTGTATTCTTGCTTACCATTTTTTTAAATAAATTACTTCCACATTTAGGACATTCTGTCAAAGCATTTTCTTTTATGCTTTGTTCAATTTCCATCTCTCCACAATGCTTACACATATAATCATATTTTGGCATTAATTAACTCTCCTAATTATACCCACAATTATTTTCATCTTCTTTAATTTTACCAAATATTTCGCCCAATGTTGTTTGAAATAACAGTTTATTATTTTTATCATTTTTTTCATTTTCTATTCTTACTACTATTTTTTCATCTTCTTTCCAATAATCTATACATATATGAGTATTATATTTTTTATTATTTACTCTAAATCCTATTATTTCCTTAAAAAATATATTGTCTACCTGTGATTCCAAAAAAACTTCATTATCTTTTGCAACAGACCCCACAACTTCATTTTTTTTATATGCTCTTGTTTTTTTGTTACCAATAATAAGATTTTTATTTTCTTTTTTTATAATATCTTCCTTTGTTTTATCAGACTTAACATTAAATTTAATTTGAGAATTATCAACGATAACATTTTTGCTCTCATCTAATATTTTGTTTCTATTTGAATTTTTAAATTCTTTTTCAAGATTATTAACAGTAATTATGTTTTTAAATGCTATTTTAACATTATATTCTGCCAATATTTGTTCTATTTTATTTACCAATTCCTTTAATTCATGCTGTGTCAAATATTTTTCTTTAAAATTCCATATTTCTACTGAATAATTATATACAGCAACATTAATATTTTTATTATTGTTAGTTGTCCATTTAATTTGGATACTGGTTTCATCATTAGCATGCCCATTAATATATCTTGTCAATGAATCAAAATTATATTCAGATATTTCCATTTTTTAAAATCTCCTTATATGTATTATAATTTTTTTATAAGTTCGTCCTGCCTCATATAAATTTAGATTTTATTTTATATGGGCAGGGATAATTCTTATTCCTTGGTTTCTTCTACAGGGGATTCTACTTCTTCCGTATTCGTTACTTTTGCCGAAACTTTCTTTGCAACCTGTGCAGGTACGGGTTCGCCTTCCTTCTGCAACTTCTTCAACTTCTCAATTGTCTTTTTATTTAGTGCTCCTTTTGTTCTACCCATTGTTGATTGTTCCTCCTTTCATATAATATTTTTGTTTACTTATATATTATTGCCATTCTTTATATTTATATTATATCATATTATATTTTTAATGTCAACATATATTTTATGCTATACGAAAGTATATTTTAATTTTATATATTTATCTTTCTTACTCAATCTTTTATGTTGTGACCTTCTCCTCTCTCTTTCAAAATATTCCCCTTTATTTTTATTATTTTTATATTCCTGTTCAATTATAACGCTATCATTACTCTTAACCCAAATATTTTTAAATAATATATCTTTGCCATTTCTTCTAATCTTTAATTTCAATATACCTTTACGTTTTATATGTGAGTTTATATATATCATAGTAATTATATTATATCATATAAAATATATAGTGTCAATATAAATATTTATATTTATATAATAAAAAACCCACAATTATATTGGTGAGGTGAATATTAAACAATATAATCATGGGGTTAATATAATAAAGTAAAATTATTTATTTGTTTCACTGCCTTTGGGTCTGACAACAAATCTATACATAGGGTTTTTTATGCTCTTACCAAACCAATCAAAATCATTGCATATAGTTAATCCCATAATTATGCCTTCCATCTCAGCAAGATATGGAGTTTCATAAATTATATGTTTAGTATCTTCCTTAATTTTACATGATAATTTATATACTTTTTCCATAATATCATACTCAAATGTTAACTCCGCACTACGATTTGGTAACTGATTAAACTTTACGATCTGTTCTCTTACCATTGCTTCCATTTGTCCTGTTTTCATTTTTTACTTACACTCTCCTTTTCTAAATTTTTCTGATATTTCAATAATATCAGCCGTTAATTCCATATTGTTTAAAAGTATCGTTTCTAATTCAGGACTAACACAATCTTGTTGCTCAATATATTTTAATATACATTTTTGTTGTTGCAATAATTTTTTATTTATATTTGTAAAATTTATTTTTTTCATAAAAATTCTTCCTTTTTTTCTGTTCCTTCTACTTTAGTGTCTTCTGGTATTTCCTCTTCTTTCGGCATTTCGGGAACATCATCACTTTCTTCCACTGCATCCACTAATTTAATACTCTTTGCCATAGTATCCTTACCAATATTATTTAATAATTCTTTATTCTTTCTTAAATATTCTACTGTCCCACCTTGACCCTGACCTATTTTATCCTTACCATAAAAATACCATGATCCACTTTTAGTTACAACTCCACATGCTTCTGCGGCTCCTAATATTGCAGATTCTTTATCCACTCCTTTACCAAATATTATATCAAATTCGGCATGAGTAAATGGAGGAGCAACTTTATTTTTTACTACCTTTGCTACAATATGACTTCCTATTACTTTATCTCCTTCTTTTATTGTCTCTTTACGTCTTATATCTATTCTGACGGAAGCATAAAATTTAAGCGCTCTCCCACCTGGTTGTGTTTCGGGAGATCCAAACATAACCCCTATTTTTTCCCTTATCTGATTAATAAATATTATAGTTGTTTTAGATTTATTTAATACTGCCGTTAATTTTCTCATTGCTTGACCCATCATACGCGCTTGTAATCCCATATGTTGATCCCCAATATCTCCGTCTAATTCTGCTTTAGGCAATAATGCAGCTACCGAATCCACAACTATTAAATCTATACCACCACTTCTAACAAATTTCTCTGCAATTGCCAATCCCTGTTCACCATAATCAGGTTGCGTAAGAAATAAACTTTTGGTATCTACCCCTATTTTGGAAGCATATTCTTTATCCATGGCATTCTCAGCATCAATATATGCACATATACCACCTAATTTCTGTGCCTCCGCAATTATTGCCATTGCAAGTGTAGACTTACCACTCGATTCCGGGCCATATATTTCTACAATTCTTCCTTTGGGCAATCCCCCTACTCCCAATGCAATATCTAATGACATTGCCCCTGTAGGAATTACTTCTGTTCTTATAACAGGTTGATCTCCCAATTTTACAACTGATCCTTTACCAAAATCCTTCTCTATCTGCTTCATTGCTTCTAAAACAGCTGCCATTTTATCCTTGTTTGGTTCTATATATCCTGTATCACTCGTTGCCTGTGCAATAATTTGTTCATTTGTTAATGTTCCTTTAACCTTATCAATACTTTCTTTACCCTCTACTTTATTTTTACTTCCGGCAGTTCTTCCCATTTTTATTCCATCTCCTTTTTAATTTTTTCAATTTCATCTTCCAATTCTTTAATACGTTTCATTTCATTTTTATGTTTATTTTTTTTCAAATCTTCAATTTTTTTATCAAATATATCACTTTTTATATTATATTTTTCTTTCATTTTAATATGTTCTTCTAAATTAAAATAACGTTCATTTGCAATTATATCACTTTCTATTTTATTTAATAACCATCTTTTTGCTTCATCTTCCGTTTCAAAAAACCAAACATTATCGCTACCACTACCACTTCCATCCCTATATTGATTAATTTTATATTGCAAATTACCTTTGGAATCACCAAATAATGTTACAAGTTTAATATCTCTACTATGGTCATAATAAGAGTCTTTAGTAGTAATTGCCTCTTTTACACTACATATATTATATCCATTATATTCCTTGACTACAGAAAAATTTATTTTATTATCCAAAAATTTAAACAATATATCTACCTCATTATATATTTTGCGTTTACTTTCAATTATATCATGTATATCCTTTAACTCTATGCGTTTCTTAGATAAATCTTGCGAAATAATATTTATTTCATTCATAATTTTAATTTTATTTTCTTCATATTCTTTAAATAACTCTATTTTATTATCTGTAATATCCTTTTTATCAACTATTTGCAATAAAAATTCAGGAGAAGATGGTTCATATATATCATCATTATATCTACTATTATATTCATGTAAAGGTATACTTATTAATACACTTTTATCATCTATATCTTTAATAATTTCTACCTCTACGTTGCGATAAAATTTTATCATTTAATATCCTTTGGGATATATTGTTCATTACCATCTTTATCATATTTAACTGTAGTAATTAATCCAATATATATTAAATGTATTATTTCATCTATATGAACTTTTTCTAATTTGCCACCTTTATCCATCAACCACCCCTTATTATCTAATATAGCATCATAATATACCTTCCCTCTGCTCCCATCATCAATCTCATCAATTGGCAACTTATATTTTTTGACATATGCCACCATTTTTTTATATTGTTCTTTAACTTTTTTCTTCGTTTTTGACAAATCTATACTCGTTCTTGTAGAGGTTAACAAAAGATAAAATCCCTTTTCATGAGCATAATTTAATGCTTCAATAGATTCCTGCCATGGAGGATTTATATTGGGATATCCCAATTCAGGACATATAGTTCCATCAAGATCAATACCGATAACCCCTCTATATTCGTATTTATTTTTCTTTTGTTTTTTCATTTATAACCTCTTCTTGCCATATTTTTCGTTCTTCTTCATTTAATTTATATTTGTTATCCATATTCTCTACCTGTTTTACACGTTTATTATATTCTGATGTAAACTTTTTATTACAACCTATATATATTCCTACTTCTTCCATTTTTTTAATTATATATTTCCTAACCTCATTTCTCTCCCCATCTCTAAATGCATTATATAATTCTATTTTTTTCTTGTTTATTTTCATTTCTTCTTTTTCCTTTTATTTTTATTCTTTATTTTCTTTCTATAAGGACATCTTTCATCTATTATATGCTCGTCTTCCACTTCATCATCTAATTTATAACATATACTCTTAAAATTTTCATATTCAAAATTAGGACATTCATTACATTGCCATACATCTATAGTATCTTGTGGAACCATTACATATTCTCTTTCTTTCATATATTTACAAACTCCTCTTCCTCTATTATAAATTTTGGATTCGCAATCATATTTCTGCCGTCACATCCACATTTAAAACATTCTATTTTACTAAACATTTCAACTTTACTTCCGTCTATATTTAAAAAATCTCCGCAATGAACTATTTTGTGCCATCTTTTATCCTTATCCAATAAATCAAGATTCTTCAATTCATACATTTTATTCCCACATTCATTACATGCCCAATAATATTTTTTTATTTTATTCATATTCATATTATCTCATATTATATTTTGGTGTCAACATTTATTTTTATCTTCTGCTATTTATATTTCTCCCTCGTAATATACTTAATAATATTGCTATCTCAGTATCCCTGCTATAATTTTCAACATCATATATAGCGTTTTTCTTTTGTTCAATAACCTTTGTTTCGGGATTATATTCTATTAATCCCTGTATATCCAAATCATTAATATTTATTATATTTGGATATGACAAATAAAAAAAATATTTGCCCACAAATCCATTTTTATTTTTATCATTTTTAAAATCTTGTTTAGAAGTTTTTGCCTCTATCACATATGAATCTATCCAGTTCCATCCTATTACATCTGGTATAATACCTGTTATATTTTGTGGTTCAACCAATATATTATTACATTTACTCGACCTTCTCCAGTGCCATCTTTCTATAAATTGCCCATTATCCCAATTATGTTGTGGATATTCTATTATTAATTTACCTTTTCTTAATATTTTTACCCCTATCTCACATAATTCTTTATGTTTACTTTTCCTATCTATTTTTATAGGTTTGATAATATCTATTTTATTTGAATGTATTACTGCCATATTATCACTTCATCTTCTTCCATTTTTTTAAACACTTGGAACATTGACATCTTAACCATCCATTATAATTTATTATCTTTCCTTTCTTTCCGCAATCTTCACATATTTTCTCGGATTCCAATTCCGCTTTATTAATTAATGTGTCTATCAAATCACTGGTAAAATTGGTGTATATTCTCAAAGATCCAAATTTTTCCTTTATTTGTAATATCCTAAACCCACTATCCTGTTCCAATATTTTTTCTATTCCTTCAAACAATCTCCATAATAAATCAAACCATCCATCATTATGTTCAATTCCAAACATATAGTATAAAGTTTTATCTTCTTCTCCCCTCTGTAAAAATTTAAATCTATTTACTAATTTTTGTTCTAATTCAGGTTTCATTTTTTATTCCTCACCATTATCTTTTATTATTGTCTTTCTAATAATTTTATATACCCCATGATCTGATATCCAAAATTTGTCATATAATTCGTTTTCTACTTCAACAATAAATTCTTGATAAATATGCAAAATTGCTTCTGTTTTATCCAATTCTCCAGTTTTGCCTTCAAAGGTACTATGTGCCCCACCATATGTTTGTAATTCCGCCAATACTTTATATTTTTTCATTTATATGCCACCAAATGTTCCTCTCTAAAATCAGCGGGTAAAAACCCTCTTATTTTAACTTTAAACAATATGGTATCTTTCCTGGTTTTACAATCTACTCCCCATCCTGCATCCATAACTTTGCCTGTACATCCAAAATGAGGCATTTCTTTATCCAATATTTTCACTTTATCACCAATTTTTATATTCATATATTTTTACTATACCTCCTTTTTCATATATTCCTCACATTTTTCTATACCATCTCTATAAAAATTACAAGTAGATATCATTTCTCCATCAAACGAATGATTTTATATATATCTATAACACTTTTTGTTACTCGAACATAATCCCGATATACAGAAAGTAATATCATGCTCTATTCATGAATGACAAGAAAATTTATTACTTTTGCTTCGGTGCATTGTTAATTGCTTCCCAAATATCTTCAATAGTTTTGAAAGCATTATTACATTTGTCTACAAATTCTTGATTACCTGTGTCTATTGCTTTTTTTGTTACATAGTTCTTAACAACTGAATAAAGAAACTCTACGATACTTTTCATGTTTTATTTTCTCCTTTTTTATTTTATATCTTAATTACAATTATATCATATCAATTTTTGATGTCAACATATATTATGTTTTTGACTCTTTATACTCCCCTCCACCATTATATAATATACTTTTATTACATCCTTCTATCAAAGATTCCATTCTTTCCTTTTCCTTGATATATTTTTGTTTATGTTCACATAATATTTCTAATCTCCTCTTGGATTTAGGAATATAAAACTCACATTCATAACAACATATTTCAAAAAATTCTTTATTACTTTTTATATTTTCGTACCCACTTGCAGTTTTTACATCCTTTTTTTTATACGTTATCCATGCACAACATCCATCAACTTTCCACAGACCACAATCTGAATGACAATATACTGATGACTTAAATTCTTTTATTTTATTTTTCATTTATACCTCCCAAGGATCTTTACCTGATAATACCAATTGAATTTCTATCATTGCCCACTCTTTTTTAAATTTCCCCAAATTATATTCGCAATATAATTCCAATAAATTATCAAATATACGCTTTATATTAGTGCCCGGATTAAAATTCCATTTTGGCATTCTATTCTTAACCCACTCTAATGCCATTTCTTCAACATCCCCAACATTTATTAAACCCATTCATTTCTCCTTTTTATTCCACTCTATCCATCCAATTATACACATGATAAAGTAAAATATAAACAATACTCCTTGTGCATATTGTAACTTATATATATTATATATTGCCATTAATATATTTGATACTACCCAAAACATATATCCTATTTTATTCATCTTAATAATAAATATATTGCCGATAATTGCTATCCCTGTAACTATCCACATAAGATTATCTATCATTTCAATATCCCCTTTTCCTTTAATATTCTTTCAACTTCCCTTACTATTTTTTCTTCAATCGTCTTCTTATCTTCTTCACATTTTTTGGTTAATTTTTCTTCTTCATGTTCTAATTGCAATATTTCATAATGCATTGCCCCTATCAAATTTAATTCTTTTTCTTTCATATGTTTATATACATTAACAGGGAACATAAATATCATATATACCCATACCTTAATATTTATTTCTATTTCATTTAATATTTTATTTAACGTTATTTTCATTTTCATTCTCTTCTATTTGCTCCAATAACTTATCTCTTTCATCTTCTTTATTTTTAATTATATTCTGAATGTCCTCTAATTTTTTATAAGCAATATCAAGGGATTGTTCCGATTCCTTACATTTATTCTCATCAATTAATATATATGGGGTATATTGATTTTCTATACCATCATATATTTTATCTATAAAATTACTTAACGTTATCTTTTCTTTGCCAGAAATATTATCTGTATTATCTTCTGTATATCCGTTAAATTCTTTTCTAATTATTTCATATATATCTCCATAACTATATCCCTTTTCATTTCGTTCAATTGCTTTATATAATATATCTCCACTCTTATAAATATCTCCTTTTACTTCTTCAATTTTTTCTTTCATCTTTTATATTTTGCCTCCTATTTCCTATTCTTATATAACAATATTATACTATATAATATTTTGATGTCAAGAAAATTAATTAATTAAATATTTCTATCATTCATTTCATCATGATAATATGCCCACATCAATTGTTGAAGATATAATCTTACGTTGCTATCAAATATCACATCTCCTTTTTCTTCCTGATCCTCAATAAATATCCCTATTTCATTCCCATCCTCTATATTAACTTCTATTACCTTTATATCTTCTTCATCCTGTAAATTTTGTTCACCTTCATCATAACAACGTATAATTGCCGTATATAATGTTTCGTTACTTAATCCTGCTGATTTGGCCATGGGACCGATTATTTCCTCTATTAACCCCTTATACCCCGTTTCTTCTTCTAATTCCCTTGTTGCGGCCTGCTCAATATCTTCTCCATTATCCACCAATCCTGCAGGAAACTCAATGACATATTTATTTAATGGTTTACGAAACTGTTTCACTAATATTAATCTATTGTTATCAGGGGTATATGCTATGCATGATACAACTTTGGTATCATCTTTACGAGAAACATACTGCCATCCATCCTTTTCAAAAACATCTAACCATTTCCCTTCAAACAATTTTTTATCCATTTTTATTTCCCTCCTGTTTTGTTCACTATTTCTAATGGTGTAAAATTATTATAAAATGGGTCTCCTTCTTGACATACAATCCTTTCTATTGTATATGGATCAAATTTAATATTCGCTTTATCAAATATAAAATGTTTTTCATCGTTATGCATACCATTACATACATATATCATACCACTTTTATTATTAATAAAAAATTTACCTATAGTTTTTTCATCCATTTTATTTCTCCTTATCTTCTTTCTTTTGTTTTTTAATATAATCTGATAATTCTACAATATTTACAATCCCTTCTTTTACTATACCAAATCCTTTACATATTCCCACAAAATCATCAATATGGCATTCTTCTCCATTTCGAGTTAATACCTTCTCCTTAGTCTTAATATCAATAATAATACCCTTATCATCCGTGCTCATACCAAATATTTTTAATATATACGGTTTTGCACTCTCTGAGAATGTTAGATTATCCATTTATATCCGCCTTTGTTGTATTATTATTATTCTTCATTTTATATAAAAATTCAATCATTTTATCTATTTCTTCCTGATTTAAACATATATCATCTACATAAGGTTCGCCAGTAGTTATTATCTGCCATATCAATTTCAGTCTATATAATAACCCTGCCCTATGACCATTGCGGTAAATAGACATATAATATTCATGAAATTCTTCATCCTTTTCTATTCTTAATATTTCTGAACGACAATCACAATCTAAATATAAAATATTATTTTCGTTATTATCCATTATACTATTCTCCTTTATAAATTTTATTATATATTTATCATTCTCGTAAAATTTTCTTCTATATGGTAACAGTATCATTATGCATGTGATCCAATAAAAATTCTATAATATTTCCCGTTAATTTCATAATCAAATACATCTAATTTACAACATGCAAATGATGTTCCTTCTCTCATAAACATTGGGATAGTACCAAACCATCTTGGATATTCAACAGGAACTTCTGCCACCCAATCTTCATCTCCACCATTAATAGACATATCCTGATATTTGAGAGGAGCATCTTCAAATCTCCATATTTTTATGGGTTCGATAACCTTACTTTTATTCCTTTTCATTATTTTTGTTATCCTTCATTTTATTTATTAATTCCGTTAGCAAATCTCTCAATTCAATAGCATTATTCTTATCCAAATTTGCATTCATACCGATCTCGTAATCACGCATTAAAATTTCCACGCATTCTGTAAGTTCTTTGTTAATTTTGATTTCTTTTAATTCAATTTCCAAATTACTTGGTGATGTGTTCATTAAATATTTCATTCTATTTCACCTTCCCCTTTTTTGATATAATTATAATAATCTTTGTAAGTCATATATATTGGGTCCTTATCCGATACCCAATCAACAAATCTTACCATAGCATTATAATATGCAGAATTGTTAATTTGTTCAAAATGAAGACATATTTGCAAGGGATAATAATCATCAATATTCATATATGCATAACATAATGAATCAAAATATATATATTCTATTTCTTTATTTGTTATACTTTTAATAAAATTTTTTGATATAAATGTTTGAAAAGCATCATCAAAAGGTAATGTCCATCCTACAGTGCCATCCCCCACCCCACCTTTTAAATAAATTACATTAATACTCTTTATAGGTATTTCATCCTTTGCAGTATATCCCATTTTTTTATTATATCCTTTACTACTGTCATATAAATATCCTCCATCTTCCTCCATAGCACTATAAAATTCTCTATTAGTTGACAAATATGGAACTCTTATACCTGTTATTTTGTTATTGTCTATATCTGAAATTGTCATTACATCTCTAAACCATTTCATTTCTTTTGCCCATTGTTCTTTTGTCCAGTACTTACCATCATAATGCCCACCAAGATGAGACCCTATTTCATGGCCATAAAATATTGCCATCTTCGTATATTCTCTTCTTTTTATAACACTTTCAATATATTTATCTTCCTGTATCTTACAATATGGTTTCTTATCCTTTATTTCATCCAATGCCCAATATGGAATATCATAATCTTTACATTCCTTATTTGTTATATAATATGGAGCAGATATAAAGTAAGTAAATTTTAAATTTCCGTCTTCGTGGTCTTTAGCGAAAAGTAAAGTCTGTTCCCACATATTGAAATAACCAGATCCATCGAATGATATTAATATTATCTTCGCAAATAATTTGTCTATAATGAATATTGTGAATATAATCGATAATATTATAATTATATATTTTCTATTTTTATTCATTTATTTACCATCCTTTTTTATTTCAATAATAAATATGGTGTATTTTTAAAATGTTTTCCATATTCTTCCGAATCATCTATCATTATATCTATATTATGCTTCTTGCAATATATTGCCTTAGCAGAGTTCCATTTAGACAATTCAAAATATTTACCACTATCTGCCCCTATCTCAAATGGCAACCCTTTATCCGTTAAATAATCTGTAATCGAAAACTTATAATTCCAATCTGAGGTTCCCCATATCTTCTTCAATTTTCTTTTAAATTTATTATCCCATGAATGACCAGTAATTATGTGTACTTCTCCACCTGACAATAATATTAACTTCGATAATAATTTAAATATTTTTGGATATTTATCAATAACTCCATGCCAGTCCAATCCAAGTTTAAATATTTTATTATTAACTTTTTTATTTGCCATATAATCCTTCTTTAATTATATAATCAACCACTTTCTTTGGACAATATTTTTCTGCCTCTTTAAAATTACCTTCTTTTATCATATTTCTTATCTCAGTTGAAGATTTATATCCTCTTCTGTTGTTACCTATTGTATTTATTATTTTAATTACATTATTACTATTAAAATATTTATTATTTGGAGTATATCTACATTTCATTTCTCTATTAACTATTATAAATTTATTCTCCTTCAAAAGATTTTCATAGTTATGCCATTTATATATATTGTCGGCATTATCGGATCCTATTACTATATAAAATTCTATTCCATCATAATTTTTTCGCAACCAATTCATAAGGTCACAAGTAGATTGCGGAGCATATGATTTCAACTCTTTATCATCAGGTATATCCAATTTTGCTCCATCATACATAGTCTGTTGTAAATTTAATATTATTCCTTTCTGTCTCTTTAACATACTATCATACGCTATTTT
>Ga0172381_10005287_pt1 | contig 13146 bp, 10 predicted proteins | sample Leawel6488metaG_FD_119754 | JGI IMG/M metagenome (GOLD analysis project Ga0172381, IMG submission 119754) | Leachate microbial communities from a municipal landfill in Southern Ontario, Canada - Leachate well 64-88 metaG | ecosystem: Engineered > Solid waste > Landfill > Unclassified | place... | reverse complement strand
TACAGGTTACAACCTCTGGTATAGGTATATCACCCTACTGGTTCCAGATCACTACAGGAAACGGGGTCTATGCATCGAAAATGCTCTGACGGGGAAAAGAACGATGGCTGCTGACCTTTCCGACCTGATGGGGGGCGATGACCGGCAGATCATATCAACCGGGAACAACGAACTGGACAAGAAGATTGCCGATGGCCTTCCCGTAGGTTCCCTGACCCTCATCGAAGGGGAGAACGATACCGGCAAAAGCGTCCTTACCCAGCAGATTGTCTGGGGTGCCTTGAAACAGGGTTTTTCTGTCGATTTGTTTACAACGGAAAACACCAGCAAGAGTTTTATCAAGCAGATGGAATCGATGAGCCTTGATATCTCCGATTATTATGCATGGGGATATCTCAAGATCTTTCCCCTCCACGTGGTAGGTTTCGAATGGAAAAAAGAGGAGATGCAAGGCATTCTGGCGCGGTTGATCTCGTATATCCAGAACAGCAAAGCGGAGGTTGCCATTGTCGATTCACTGACACTTTTCACCGAATATGCTGAGACGGATACCATCCTCACCTTCTTTACCAACTGTAAATCACTCGTGGATCATGGCAAAACGGTTCTCGTCACGCTCCATACCTACGCTTTCGAGGAGGACACGCTTGTTCGGATCCGTTCCATCTGCGATGCGCATCTCAATATGAAAAAAGCCCTTGTCGGAGACAAGTATGTCATGGTTATGGAAGTAGTCAAAGTCCGTGGCGCTCATAAAACGACCGGAAACCTTGTCAGCTTTGAGGTGCATCCGGGCTATGGCATGAAAATAATCCCGATGAGTTTTGCGAGGATCTAAATATGAGTTCCCTGACGGTCGCGATAAATCTCCCGTTCAAACCCGAACCGGTCGATATCGATGTGGACCTGTACGCGGATCTCGACTCGGACGCGTTGTTCAAGATGCTCCCGGCCAATGCGAAGGAGTACGTGCAGAACAGTCCGCATCTCCTTGAATATCTCCACACGTTCCCGGTCAATACCTACGGCATCCCGCTCTTCTTATCGGAATTAAAAAAGGATGTCCGCAATATGAAGAACCCGAACATTATCTATCCGGTCAACGATACCACCTTTATCCACATCCTGCCGGACCCGGATGATGTCAGGAACTTTTACATCCCCATTGAACCTTCGTTTCTGCACAGCGTCAACGATATCCTGCCGGTCATCGAGACCAAACTTATCGATCTTATCGATGGCCTTGAGACCGATCCGACCACTGACAAGGAACGGACAGATGTCATAAAAAAAATGCTTGCCTCAGTCGCAATCATTAAACCTGTCGGCGTTGATATCGCGAGCCTGACAAGAAAAGATAATCAGGGTGCCAAATCCAAACTGGTCACCTTCCTCAACACGGATTTTACCGCACAGGATAAAATGAAATCCGGGAAGAAGAGCAAAAATATTCCCATTACCCCGGAGGGCAAGGTCATCCTCTCCAACGTAGAGTACCAGGCAATCGAGTATCTCCTTATCCGGGATAAAATCGATATGGGGGTCTTAAAGCCGTTCCTTTCCGACCCGTATATCGAAGATATATCCTGTGACGGTGTGGGTCCTATCTTCATCGAACACAAGATCTTCAAAGGCCTTAAATCAGTCATAGAATTCAAGGTATCGAGCGAACTCGACGACTTCGTGGTCAAGGTAGCGGAACGGATTAAACGGCCGATCACGTACCGAAGCCCTATAGTCGATGCAACCCTGCCGGACGGTTCCCGTATCAACATCGTCTACGGGACCCAGATCAGCAAGCACGGCAGCAACTTCTCCATCCGTAAGGTGAATGAAGTGCCGCTCTCCATCCTCAACATTGTCGAGAGCAACGGTATCGATTACACCGCCGCCGCATACCTCTGGATCTGTATCGAATACGGCATGTCCCTCTTTGTGAGCGGCGAAACGGCAAGCGGCAAGACCACGCTCCTCAATGCCATCACCACATTCATTCCTCCTGAAAACAAGATTATCACCATAGAAGATACACCCGAACTTAACGTCCCGCACCGGAACTGGATACGCGAGGTGGCACTGGCAAAAGGCGGAGGGGAGGCGACCGGCTCAGGCGGCGAAGTCACCATGTTCGATCTCCTCAAAGCCGCTCTGCGTCAGCGCCCCAACCAGATCCTTGTCGGTGAGATCCGTGGTGTTGAGGGAAGCGTCGCATTTGGTGCAATGCAGACAGGTCACCCCGTGATGAGTACCTTCCACGCGGCCTCTGTGGAGAAACTGATCCAGCGTCTCTGCGGTGATCCCATTAATATCCCGAAGACGTACGTAGATAACCTCAACCTGGTCATCATCCAGAGCGCGGTAAAAAGGCCCGACGGGCAGACTGTGCGCCGGATGATCAGCTGCAACGAACTGGTGGGATACAATGCGGAGACCGGAGGATTCACGTTTGTCCAGATGTTTACCTGGGAACCGGTTACCGATACTTTCGTGTGGTCCGGGAAGGGAAGTTCATTTCTTCTCGAAAACAAGATCGCTACAATGCTGGGGATCCCCGATAGCAGGAAAGCAGAAATTTACCTTGAAGTGGAGAAACGTGCCAAGATCCTCGAACGTCTGCACAAAGCCGGGTACGTGAAATTCTGGGATCTCTTCCACATGATCACCAAGATCAAGAAACAGGGTCTCCTTACCATTGGGGCATAACATGCCTGAAGAGATTGCCCCTCCTGATACACAGAAAGCGCCACAGACAAGAGCCCTGCCGTTTACCTCTCAGATTGCGAGTCTGAAAGAGAAACTTGCCGGCATCCAGGAACAAAAGAAGATAGGAGCCGATCTTCTTTTCATGACGACGTATATGGCATCTCTCGCTATTGCCAATGCGACCCGGCCGGAGATCTTTTCCTTCGCATCAGAACGTCATGAGTATATATCGGCAAAATACATCGGAAAAGTCGATACATTTGTTAAAAAATGGAACTACAGTTATGCCGAAGCCCTGTCCATTGTTGCCGAGCGGACGCAAAATGACATCCTCAGAAGCATGCTGAACCGGTATGCAAATTCCATTGATTCCGGTGTTCCAGATGAAGATTTCCTGAGTAATGAACTTTCAACGGTCCGGAGTGTCTACCGGAACCAGATGGAGCAGGGGATGTCCATGCTCCAGAAATGGGGAGATGCATATGTCGCCATGCTCCTCTCGGGCACCGTTATTGCCGTCATCATCATGATATCGGTGGTGATCTATGCCCCTACGGATATCCAGTCGACCTTTAACATGTCGTATGGGATCATCCTTGCTATCTGTGTATTTGGCATCACCCTTATGTATACGACGGTTCCTGACGATCCGAAAAGCCATGGGCTCTCCGGGCGTACGTCAAAAGAGCAGCAGACTATTCACGCTATGGAGAGGATCATCGTCCCGCTCACGTTTGCCATTATCGTTGTTCTTGTGCTTCTCGGTGCCCCCTCAAGTCTGGTTTTTATTCTTGCGGGGCTCCTGATGGCACCGCTCGGTATCATCGGGTTTATTGACGATCACAATATCACCCTGCGGGACAATGATTTCTCCGTGTTCATTCGGAGTTTTGGCGCGGTCATGGGCGGGCAGGGTACAACCGCCGTGTACGCGCTGGGAAGTATCGACAGAAAATCGCTCACGGCCCTCGAACCCCTGGTAAGTGGCGTATATTCCAAACTCAACCTTGGACTTGATGAAAACCAGTGCTGGGACAAGTTTATCGGGGAGTCCGGGAGCAACCTCATTTATAAGTACCTCAACATTTACCGGGACACCGTCAGGCTCGGAGGTCCACCGGAACCTATCGGTACCGTGGTGGGGTCATCGATGCTCGAGCAGACCCTGCTTCGGGAAAAGAAGGATATGCTGGCTAAAGGTTTTATCGTCCTTCTGGTGCCGATGCATATCGCTATGACCGGTCTTTTTGTTGCGCTGTACCAGATCCTTGTGGTGCTCACCGACTCCGTGGCGAGCATGATGACCCAGTTTCAGGAGGTTTCTGCAACATCGGGCGGGCAGAGCTCCGGTGTTTCAGCGGGCAGCGTGTTTGGCGGCGGAATGAACCTTTTTTCCAATTTCCCAAAAGAAGCGATGCAGACCTATGTCACCATCACGCTTGCCATCCTCACTATATCCAACATCATCGCCGCACGTATCGTTGGCGGGGGGGATCGATACATGTATTATTTCTACGCGGCAATATTCTGCACATTGACCGGACTTGTTCTTCTGATGGCACCGAGTGTGGTGGGTCTCTTCTTCAGCGCTGAAGCACTGACGAATATGGGGAGCGGGGTATCCGGGACTGGTGTATGATATGAAAGAGACTACCCGCAGGTCGGTTCTTTTTGCCGTGATCGTGGTAACCGGTTCTGTCTTGATCCTTGTGGATATTCCGCTTCTCTACCTGATTCCCCTGATTATTGCGGTGGGCTTTTTCCTGTTGGTCCTTCTCGGCTCGATCACGGTCACAGATATTAAAAAAGCGGTTTCAAAACTGTCATTAAAAAACCTGCGTCACCCGCCATTCCTCAAAAAGCTCGAATCCGTAAAACTTTTCGAAAAGAAAACCCCCTCCCAGAAAAATACCGGGGAAAAAAAGACCGGTAAGAGCGCCCAGGTAAAACCGGTGGAGAATTCAGGTGGGATCCGGCATCATCTCTCGTTACTGGCGTCATCTGTCGCTTCTTTCGGGAAGATCCTTACAGAACACAAAAAAACCGCAAAAAAACCCGAAGAAATTAACAAACTTCTAGAGCATACAATAACTGAAAAAGTCAGCAGGGGATCTGCACTCGAAAGCGCCGCATCAGTACCGGAAGCGTCAGGAGCAACAAAAGGCGGTGCCGGGGGAGCATTTTCCCCGGGACGCGGGGGAGACTCTGATCCTTTTCTGTCCCTCTCGGGAGAAGAACTCGAAACCAGCCTGCTGGACGGGCTGGATGAAATGGAACCGGGAGAAGAAACATCCCCTCTTTCTCTACCTGCCATAGATGATCCCGGCCTTTCCATGCCTGACCTGGACATGCCCGCCCTGCCGGATGAGCTGTCCGCTGATGCGGATGCAATTCTCAAGGCAAATGCATCAGACACCAGTGCTGATGAACTCCAGGGCCCTGATGGAGAGGAAACCGTTGACGATACAATGGGGGATCTTGACAGTATAAACCTGGATGAAATTGATCTGGGGGATGACGGCGGTACAGATGAACCGGTGTCCCCGGATCCTGTGCGGGTGGTTGCAGCCCCTGCGTCTGGATCCGGCGGGCTCATTCCGGCGACGCCGATAACTCTTGCCGGCCAATCAGCCACCATTGTTGACGGTGATCAGTCCGATATGTCTTCATTTGCCTCAGGAACCTCCATCGGCTCTGATGAGGATATGCTCAGTTCGCTTGCCTCCGACATCAAGCAGGTAAAAAAGGAGCAGGATGTCAGCCTGCTCCGCGATTTAAAAGATTTCAGGGCACCGGCAACAGATATCGAAAAAGAACTTCTGGAAATGTCGGAGCAGCTTAATGCCGCAGGCAAAGGTGTAAAGAAGAAAATTTCATCGTCAACACAGGGTATGAAATAGATCTGTGCACCAACAAATATCAGTATTTGAAAAAGCGCCAGATACATCAGAATCCTCATGTGAGTTTCCCATGAAAGAAGTCCCTCTAAAAATCGAACATGCCGGCAAATGGATTGTCCTAAAAGCCGGGGTCGGCGAAGACCGGATCTCATTTCCTGCGCCGGTTGAAAAGGAAGTCCTCTTCAAATCGGTCTTTGATCTTGAAGAAAGAAAGAATATCCTCGTCATTACAGCAAAAGGAACTCCTGATGTTGTTATCCGGATTGCAAGTGTTGAAAAAGTTCTCATCATCTTAAAACGGCTTATCCTTGCCAACTGCAATGCCTACCGGCTCATGGCATATTTTATGTCCCCTGCCATACGGGGGGGTGTCCTCGATAAGAATGCGCAATGGGAGAAAGGCAGTATAGTGGTGGTAAAAACCGGTATCTGGTTTGTAAGCGTGGCAAAACAGATCTGTGTCCCCCTCACGGATGTCGCGGCAATTGAACTGACAAAACGGGATGTTCAGGGCAAGCAGACCGATGTTGTCAGGATCGATCATGTGGAGTCCGGGGAAGTAGTGTCGAGTCTTGTCCTCTGTCCCATCTCCACTCTCCAGGTACTTGCAAATTTCCTTAAAGACGCCACGAAAGGGATGGATATGAATGGCAACGAACTGGATGCCGTCGCCCAGCAGGTGGCAATGCTGGTGTATTCGGGGATGGACTCCCATGCTATCGAGAATATGCTTACCCTTCCCCATAAACAACTCGATGAAATTTACGACAGGATCATTAAACTGGGGATCGCTGAAGTGATCACGATACGGCGCGAAGTCCAGCTGACAACAAAAGGGGTACGCTATATTTCTGATGCCACAAAATCCCAAACAAACTAAAATTCTCGCCGTTATAAATCCATCACTCATTTATAGCATGATATACCAATACTCTGTCTGATACTCCATGGGAACCATTCTGATCGTGGATGATACGCTCTTCATGCGAACCCTTCTTAAAAATATTCTCTTCTCCGGGGGCCATACAATAGCCGGAGAGGCTGCAAACGGTGAAGAGGCGGTAGCAAAATACAAGGAACTGAAACCTGACCTTGTCACGATGGATGTGGTCATGCCCAAGGTAAACGGGATTGAAGCGCTCAAGTCAATTAAAGAGCTGGATCCTGCCGCACGTGTGATCATGTGTACTGCCGTCGGACAGGAACAGATGGTCAAGCTGGCTATAAAAAGTGGCGCCAAGGGATATATCGTCAAGCCGTTCCAGGCTCCAAAGGTTCTCGAAGAAGTAAAAAACGTGCTCGCGACCTAGGCTGGCCATGGCAAAGGTTCTCATTGTCGATGACTCCGTATTCATGCGGACCGTCATCCGGGACATGCTGCAAAAGGATCATTCCATTGAGATAGTGGGAACTGCATCAAACGGCGTTGAGGCACTGGAAAAAATCAACGCCCTCAAACCAGATCTCATCACGCTGGACATTGAAATGCCCAAAATGAACGGCCTTGATGTGCTGCGTGAACTTAAAACAGCAGCGTGGCACCCGAAAACCCTTATGCTGAGTTCGCTCACATCGGAAGGCGCAGAGATGACCTCCGAGGCAATTCGGCTGGGTGCCGATGACTTTATGCTCAAGCCAAAGGATATCCCGCAGCTACGGCAGATCGCAGATGAACTGGTCGCAACGATACACCATCTCATTACCGATCAGCCCCAGAGACGAGAACTGGTACCAGTAGTCCCGCACAAAGACGGGAACGCCGAACGGGTTGTCCTGATCGGTTCATCCGCAGGTGGTCCGCCGATGCTTGATTCATTACTTTCAAAACTGCCCGCCGATCTGCCCGCCAGTGTTATTATTACTCAGCATATGCCGGTCGGGTTTACTGCACCGCTTGCAGCCCGTTTCAACCGTATCGCCCACCTGCCGGTGAAGGAGACCGAGAACGGAGATACCCTTAAAACAGGTTCGGTATACCTATCAAAGGCCGGTGTTCACACCATGATCGGGGCAGCAATGACTGCTGACGGGAAACGAACGGGAAGAATCATTCATTCCAACGCGCCAACGATCCACGGTGTACGGCCTGCCGTGGACAAGACCTTTGAGTCCGCTGCGCAGGTATTTGGAAAAAATATCGTTTCTGTTATTTTAAGCGGGATGGGTAACGATGCAGGGGCCGGGGCCGCAGCTATCAAAAATGCCGGAGGAACAAGCATTATCTGCGATCAGAAAGACTGCCTTGTCTATGGCATGGCGCGATCTGCCATCCAGAAAAATGCTGTGGATAAAGTACTCCCGCTCGAAAAGATCCCGGGTGCGGTGGAACGGATTGTAATGAAAATGGTAGAGGATTCACATGTCTGAGTTTGAGCAGTACCGGTCACTGTTTGTTGCGGAATCCCGTGAAAACCATGAAAACCTCGTCAAGAACCTCCTGGTACTGGAAAATGGTGCCGACCAGGATGCCATTGACGAGATCTTCAGGTCGATCCATACGCTCAAAGGTGCATCAGCATCCATGGGTTTTGCGGACATGGAACGTCTCTGCCATACCATGGAGGACGTGTTCCAGCTGATACGGAACGGCAGTACCGAGATGTCCGAAGATCTGGAAAACATCCTGCTTGCCTGTACCGATCTCATCGAAGAGATGCTGGACGATATCGAAGCCGGTGGCGATTCCTCGTCTAAAAATCCTGATGAGCAGGTTCAGGCACTGCGTACCTGGCTGCAACAGCATAGTGCTACCCCCGGCCATGAGAAAAACGAAATTCCCCCCCGACAGGAGGCAACACGTGCCGGGGAAGAGTGCCCGACATTAGAACTTCCTGCAACAGATGCCGGGCCGGAATTCACGATGACCATTATAGTCGCTCCGGACTGCATGATGAAAGATGTCCGGGCACTCATAGCAATACAGAACCTGGAAGGACTGGGTACGATCCGATCCATACAGCCGTCAAAGGAAGCCATCGATGAAGGTAAATTTGATGGGACCGTTCATCTCACGATTGCCAGCGATGCGGGGGAAGAGGCACTTAAAACAGCTGCGCTGGGAACGGAGATTGCATCGGTGGAGATCCAGCTGCGGGAAACGCCGGTCGTAGCATCGCCGTCTGACCCCGGTCTGGCCAAAAAACCGGCAGAATCTGACAGGAAACAACCTGTGGCCGCGGATAAGACCCGGGAGATTAAAAATCTCCGGGTTGATATTACCCAGCTCGATCATATCATGAACCTTGTCGAGGATCTGGTGATTAACCGGGGCCGTCTCAAGCAGATCGCTGAAGAGCACAAAATAAAAGAGATGGGAGAGGCGATAAGCATGGTGGATCGGTCGGTATCCGAACTCCAGAACCTTATGATGGCCATCCGCATGATCCCCCTCTCCCATATTTTTAACCGTCTCCCCCGGGTCGTTCGCGATGTCGCCCAGTACGATCATAAGGAGGTCGAGTTTATCATGGAGGGCGGGGAGACGGAACTTGACCGGAGCGTGATGGACGGCCTCAATGATCCGCTGCTCCATCTGATAAGGAACGCCGTAAACCACGGGATCGAGGCCCCGGAAATCCGTGAACGGGCGGGTAAGGCCAGAAAAGGTCTTGTCAGACTGTCAGCTCACCGCGACCGGGATAATGTAATCATCGAACTGACCGACGATGGCGCCGGTATCAATGTGGAGAAAGTCAAGAAAAAAGCCGTGGAAAAAGGGCTGATCTCTACAGAGACTGCCGCAACACTTACTACAGAACAGGCAGTCGATCTGCTCTTCCAGCCAGGTTTTTCCACGGCTGACAAGATCACGGATATATCGGGGAGAGGCGTAGGTCTCGATGTAGTAAAACGGGCGATCGAATCGCTCAAAGGTACCATCAAAGTGGAGACAACTCCCGGTAAAGGGAGTACGTTTGAACTCCTGCTTCCTCCGACCATGGCGATCGTTGACGTGATGATTGTCCGGATCAGCAACAAACGCCTGGCGATACCGATAAGCAGCATCGTTGAAGTGGCAAACTTCAAAAAGGACGCGACGCATCGTATCGGGAGCGGTGAAGTGACCACGATCAGGGATGAAGTGCTCCAGATCCTCTGGCTTAATGATATGGTCGGGAGTTCGGACCGGTGCGAGATCCTCATTGTCGTTCAGTACCAGAAACGAAAATGCTGTATTCCCGTCGATGCGGTTGAAGGCCAGCAGGAAGTTGTTGTAAAGCCGTTGAGCAGTTTTATCGGAACCACCAAAGGGATCAGCGGGGTTACCATCCTTGGGGATGGAGATGTGGTGCCGGTTCTTGATGTAAACACGATGCAGGAATGAACAAACTATGAAACTATCAGCAGTTCAGATGGATGCAATGCAGGAACTGGGAAATATCGGGGCTGCCCATGCTGCGACCACCCTTTCCCAGATGCTGTCAAGCCCGGTTGAGATGAGTGTCCCCAAGATCAAGGTAGTGGATGTTGCCCAGCTCGCAAGCCACATCGGGGAGGAATCAGCAGCGCTCGTGGTCTTTGAGTTGCAGGGAGAAATTCCTCATGGGGGGTATATCATCTTCTACATATCCCGGAAGTCGGCAGTCCACCTGACCAATACGATGCTGGGGCTGACCGATCCCGACCGGCCGCTTAATGAGATGGACGAGAGCGCTCTTTTGGAGGTCGGTAATATCATGGCTTCGGCATTTCTCGATGCCACGGCAGAACTCCTTGGGTTTATCATGCTCCCTTCGCCCCCGTCACTCACCATCGATATGGCGCATGCTGCCATGCAGTCGCTCATTGCACAGATGGCAGAAGAGGTTGACGAAGTCATGCTGTTCTCTACAGAACTGGTCTGCGCGGAGCACAAGGTCGACAGCGATATCATTATGATGCCTGAAATAAGCACGCTCAAAAAGATTGTCGAACTTTTGGAAAACCTGATGAAATCCAGCTGATCCCCACGGAACCTTTAATGACTGAATCAGCCCCTCCAAACAAACTACCCGTTATGATCGGGATTGGTGAGTACCACGTGGGTTCTGTACCCATGATGGCGATCGGCCTTGGTTCCTGTATCGGCCTGACACTGTATGACAAGGATCGCCATATCGGTGCGATGGTGCATATCATGCTGCCCGAAAGTTCCGGGCGTACTGATCGGCCGGGAAAATATGCAGATACTGCCGTTCCCCTTCTGCTCAACAAACTATCCGAAATGGGTTGTCGCAAGGCATCGCTTGTGGTGAAAATGGCCGGCGGAGCCTGCATGTTTGAATATTTTGGCAATAACCTCAATATCGGCGAGCGGAATGCAGAAAAAGTCCGGGCAATCCTTGCAGAGAATCATATGCGGATTGTCGCAGAAGAGGTTGGGGGGAAATCCGGCAGGACTGTGGCCTTCTATCCGGACGAGAACGGGAAGGTCACCGTCAGGAGCGCGGATGGCGCGGCCCACGAGATTTGAGCTCTTTTTTTGTCTTTTCATTCTGTTATGCATTGTACCGGTTGCAGCCGGGACAGAGAACGTAGCGGATACATCCGTGTCAGCATCACATCCGGTGTACCAGGCAGGTATCCACCTGTTTCGTCCGGAGTCCGGTTCGCTTCATTCAACCCAGATAACCGACATTATCAACGGGCCCCGGGGAGAAGTCCTCGTTGCCACGGCGTTTGGCCTTTCAACCTACAATGGGAGCTGGAGCACACGGCATATTAACCGGGACAATTTCTCTGTGGGTCTGATGGATGATTATGTAACCTCCCTTGAGTACGATACCGCTGGCAACCACTGGATAGGTTTTGGGGGTGGACTTCAGATCTATAATGGGTATGAGTATAGCGTTATACGGGACCCGGAACTCTTAAAAAGCCTTGAAATAAGGGATCTCCAGCGATGGAACGACGATATGTGGGTTGCGACCGGAAATGCAGCGCTGCACCGGTACCACAACGGTACGTGGACGTGGTTTGCTCCCCACTCCCGCAACGGGCCGGGTTTTTATGAGGCCGACAGTATGGTACTTGACAGCGCGACCGATTCCCTTCTCATTGCAACAGGTCGGGAAGGCCTCTGGCGAGTGACGGCATTAAACGACACCGTCCGCTTCGACCAAATAGAGAGGAACAGTGATCCTTTCGGGTTGCTTGGCCATGTCCGGCGGGATCCGCTGGGGGGGGCATACTTCTATAATGCCACGCAGGTAGCGCATTATGACTCCGCTACGGGGTTTACGTCCCTCGTGAGCACATCTGATGTTGGTGGTGGTAACTCTGCAATCAATGATGTGGCCGGGGGATCAGATGGCACACTCTATGTGGCAACTGATAACGGCATTTATGTCTGGGTGAATGGACAGATCACCGATCATTGGGGTGCATTTGAAGGATTTGGGAGTTCTCAGGGTATCCGGACAGTTTTCACTGATGCCGAGAACAGGCTCTGGTTCTCGACGCAGGATGATGTCGGGTACTATGCCGGGGAGGTATCGACAGATCCCCTCATCGCCATTGAGTCCATGACCGCGACTCCCACTCCGATGCCACCCGTTTCTATGTCACAGGATGTTTCACCAACGAAAGCAGCCGCCATAGTACCGCAACAGGCTGCTGCATCGCAATTTGATCAAATCTTCGCTGCCATCTACGGGTTCTTCTCGTTCCTTCACCCCACGTCCTAAAAAAAAGGGCGCAGGGATGATGATGAGGGTAAAACAAATCTTATAAAACGATAATTGTGCGATTATTCCTCATCGGCGGCGTAATAATAATATTCGCCACGGCTCTTTTGTTCCCGGTCGAGAAATGAGTCCGGTTTGTTGATCCGGGGCCGACCCGTCTGATCCCGCCGGAACGTGACGTCAAGTGCCTTTAAGAACCGATTCATGCCGTCCCTCATGGCAAAGGGCCCGGCAGCGGTACCCTCAACGCCGGGCTCGCCTTCAAAGACGAGTATGCGTTCGCTGATCATGTCGATGAGATAGATGTCGTGATCGATTACGAGGATCGCCACAGCTTTTCCTTCTGCGTGATGCTTGATGAGCCGGGTGACCTTCACGCGCTGCTCGACATCGAGATGGGCACTGGGCTCGTCAAGGATATAGAGATCCGCGTCTCGTGAGAGGCACGCGGCGATCGCTACCCTCTGGAGTTCACCGCCGCTTAAGGAGTCGACCGGTGACTGGAGGATGGTTGAAAGCGAAAGAGGCTCGAGAATCTCGTGCTGGTAATAAGAGGTATCAAATTTGCTGGTACATTTACGGAGATACAACTCGACAGAATCCGATGTATCGGGCTTGATGTACTGCGGCTTGTAGGAGATCCTGAGCTTAAGATCCATGGTGCCGGTATCTGGTTTCTCCACCCCGGCCAGTAGTTTTGCGTAGGTACTCTTCCCCATACCGTTTGCTCCGATAACCCCCAGCACCTCCCCGGCTTTAATCGTCCCGCCCGCAATCGTAAGGTGGAACGTATCATATTTTTTGGTAAGTGCAGGTATTTCCACCAGATCCTCTCTTTTAGAGCCCTTTTCATGTGCCCGCTTTTCGAAGACAACCTG
>Ga0172381_10005286_pt1 | contig 13148 bp, 25 predicted proteins | sample Leawel6488metaG_FD_119754 | JGI IMG/M metagenome (GOLD analysis project Ga0172381, IMG submission 119754) | Leachate microbial communities from a municipal landfill in Southern Ontario, Canada - Leachate well 64-88 metaG | ecosystem: Engineered > Solid waste > Landfill > Unclassified | place... | reverse complement strand
TGCTGGATAAAGAAGGCAGAATAGCCCCATCATGCCTATTTAATATCTTATAACCTCATTATCCTTCTGAGAATGTATAGGCACGGAAATGAATGATTCAGTGAGCGTGAGGTATGACTTGTAAAACATGGGGATACGGGAGGAGTCTCTGCATATATTTAGGGGGTGTTCGTTTGGATTTGAAAGTGATTTTGAAGACCCACCCCGGCTGCGAAAGCATTCTTTTTTAGTACAAAGAACATAAAAGCATATATCATCAGATAATCTACAATAAAAAGCCGTCATATAAAGTGCTGAATATCACAGTGTTTGTAATAAATGTTAATTTCTATTTGACATAATACTAATTATAGGAAAATTATCAAAGACAGTTATGAACGTGTGCTGCTTTGCTTTGCCGTGAAAGTTGAGTAATTTGATTATATTAGCGTATAAAAACGAGAAAACAAATGACTGATAACATAACGACTCCCTTTCCAAATACCGATATTCTATCCTTACGTGGTACTCCTCCGTCCTTATCACAGTATTTAATATATAATCTATACAGGATATTGAGACCTATGCGGAAGGAGTTTGATCTTACGATTAATGAGATATTATACTTAAATGGTATACTTATATATAATAAATGTGTAGCAAGCTCTTTTACAAAGTCGGGGATTATGAGATATAACGGTTATTGGAACAACAATAAAAGTGATTATTACCTAAAGACGTTGCAAGAGAAAGGATGTATAAGTATAGCAGATAAAATAAAAGAGCAGATAAGGTATAAGATAACGCAAAAAGGGATAGATATTATAAGTCATATCGATCAATGTTATTCAGAAGCATTAATAAAGTTTTGTGAAAAGAATAATATAGAATTATAGTGTTTATTATATATAGAAAAACAAGCCTTAAAATAATAACAACATAATTAGGTGTTAAATACACCACCATCCCGTACGCTTCTCAGAAAAATACGCATTTTAACACTATTTTAAGGCCTTGTATCCTATTTTAACACAATCATCCATAATTTTTGAGATAAGGCTTTAAATCGCTTTATTTTGATTCGCGCAAAGTAAAATAATTGTAAAAATATTTGGTGATTATATATGATGTTCATAAATTTGTATTGTTACAATGATTCAAAAAAATGTAACTGAACGTTACGAGGATTAACGACAACGCGGATGACGTATACATCCCCGATTTGCTGGAGTATCGGGATCATGTCACTCAGATAAAGAATCAAATAGATTTGAGGAATATATAAATGCGGGGCTATTGCAATATGATAGTATGATTCGATTCGCCCGCGTTTACAATAACATTATGTTAAACTCTAAAAATAAAAAAACAATGAGAAAAGAGGAAATAATTGCAGCAAGAAACATGAGTGTTTCAGATATGATAGAAGCAGGATTAAGTATAGAAGAACTTTTAGAAGTGGGAGTAGTAGATATGGAATATTATCCCCCGTCTGAAAGTATGGAATACTTCGACGGACAATATTATTATAACAAGAGCGGGCAACAATTAAGAGATCTATCTCAATACGATACAATGAGCGAGGGATACACTCCTTTCGGAGACGAATAAAAAAATAATTAACAATTAATCTTTACAATCATGATGCACTTATCCTTTATATTAATAATCTTTACAGCAGTTTCAATCTTTTTGCTTGCAAAATCATTTATTCAGATGTTTAACCATAAAAAATGAAGCTATGACTATCTACGACATAAAAGACAGAACGCAGGAAACAGCCCCTTATTTCTTTTCAAGAAATACGCTTAAATTCTTTCATCAGACTATGAGGTCGTTTCATGTAAAAAAACAATCAGACGGGCGTTATTACATATATGCCCCTATGCTTAATTTTGAAGGGCGGATTATTGGCAAAACAGAACGTTACTTTAACCCTGCTAATAATGAATTAGAAAGATGCTAAGCCTTTGCGGAGAATGCCCGCAACTCCCGTTTATTCGGGAGCCGTTCAAATCTTAATAATAATTTAAACTGCTAAGAAAATGAAAACATTAGAATCTCTTACAAAAGCAAGTCAGGTTAAAAACGAAGAAAGTCAATGTGTGTATGTTTCAGATTGCAATGCACAGGTTTGGTTTGACGGTAAATATTTCTGCGCAAGAAAAGACGGTGTCAGTATTATCAGAAGAAAAACATTTATTGCAATTTGGGGCTACTTATACACAAGGTAACAATACTTAGCAGTGCCGGGGCGATAATTTCAAACCGTGCACTATCAAAAAACAATAATAATTAACCTAATACTTACTGTTATGAAAACATTACGAGGCATTAATATTTATAAATCAAACAATTAAAAATCAATATCATGAAAAGAAAATCACAAAATTTAAAAGTAACTTTTGTATATCCTTACATTTTAAATTGCATAGATTCATCAGGATACGGGATTGATGCAGAAACAGACTCCGAAAAACTTAAATTTCTTTACGATACCTTTATGTCTGAATATTGGTATAAAGAAAATCAGATTTATTATCATGGGAGTATAATTGCGGCTTTTACTTCATGGCTCCAGGGTCTCCCCTCTTCCTTTAATGTTGATTTTGAGAATTATCGAATTATTGAAATTGCTAAAGAATGGGGATCAATTCCTACCGATGCGGACGATAGGGCAGAAGATAAAATTATTGATAATTGGTTTAATTTCATTGCCGTTAATACTTTCCAATTATTTCGAAAATATAAAATAGGTTTATAAAAGGTTAACTGATGAGATTTAAGTAATCGAAACGGGTTAATTACCCGTCTTAACCAACAAAAAAAAATAAAATGGAAGCAAATATTAACTCTGAAAAACAAGCAATTCAATTTGCTGAAGAAGAATATAACAATAGCGGCTGTTTATTCCCTGCTGTTATCAGCTTCGGGATACTATTATTTTCAATAGTCCTGGCCGTTGGCTTTGTTCTTTTCGTTTATAACTTCATTAAGTTTTTTCTTTGTTTAATTGCAGGTTAATTACAATCTTATTAAAGCAAATATTATGAAAATTAAAACACTAGACATTCAGGGCAAAGAGTGGCGTGACAAAGTCAACGGAAACGCTTATTTTCCTGGTCTTGTAACCGTAAACTTTGGAATGGAAAGCGAAAAACAATTTAAAATGCCATTTCAGTATGGCTATGCTGAACAATATAGAGATGAAGCATTTTCTTTGCTTAAAAAGGCGAGGATAATAACAGACGCAAAAGAACATGAAAGAGATTGGATGTATTATTCACGGAAGAATATAATTGTCCGTTCGCATATTCAAACCGGATGCAAAAAACGTGAATTAATCAACTTGTGAAAAAAAAATATGAAAGCGTTATTCGCCATATTCTTATTGATCCTTTGCACATGTGATCCGGGCAACTTTATAGGATCTGCCGGATGGTTCTGTCTCATCCTTATGTGCACTATAGGAATTTTATTTTCACCTCAAAAACCTTCAATAATGAATAAACATAGATATAGAATAATTAGAGCAGATGGCAGAATTAAGTTTGCCGGAACAGATAATCCCTCATGGTTCAATGATCTTGAAAAGGCACGCAAATTATGTGACACAACGAAAAACGAATCTATCTATGAATATGATTACGAGGGTAGACAATTATGGGAAGTTTTATAAATTATTAATCATCATTTAATCCCCTCATCGCTGAGGTTAAAAAGTGGAAACGTTATGAAAGCACATAAAAATTCAAACGGTAAAATCGATCTTTATTTAGGTCGTGATTTAGGTAGTGACATGTTGCATGTTGCAGAATTTGACAACATGAAAGAATTGAGAAAAGGAGGTAATCGTCTTTTAAAAGAAGGGGCAGAATGTGCAAACGGGTTACCTGCTAGAGAATATGCTTTTTATAATGCAAAAGAGAATCTAACTTTTTATTGGTAATCTGACGCAAGGCCAATGCGGTGCAAGCCCGTACCCCCTAAAAAGGGGCCGCTTAAGTCAAAACTAAATAACTTTTCAGGTGATCGTGAATAAGCCAAAAATAGAACATTAGGAGCACGTATATTGCGAAATCTTACAAGCGCAATGTAGACAGGCTGATACAGTTTAAGTCAAAAAAACACAAAACGCACGATAAATATTAATTAAATTTAAACAATATGAGCGCAATACAAATTTTTCTTATATCCCTGATGGGATTGTCAATAATTCTAATCGTGATCGCTTCTATAAAATGTTTCTTCAGAACAAAATGAAAACCTGCAAAAAAAGCGACTGTACTAACCCCCAGTTTGGCGGTGGCTATTGCAAGTTTCACCAATATCTTAGGGAGAAAACAAAAAAGCGTATTCCAAGCCGCACAAAAAAGCGTTTTAATGAAGAAAAAGAATATCACACAGAGGCATTAAAATTCTTTTCAGAAAAGGGTGTAAAACAAGAAAATTTTTGTATCTTTTGCGGCAAAAAAGTAAAGTTCTTTGCAGGTCTGCATCATTGGAAAGGAAGAAAAGGCGTTTTACTCATGGATAAAAGATGGTGGAGCGTTGTACATAATGAATGCCACATGTTCTATCATAATTCCTCTGTTGCAAACATGACAAAAAGATGGGGTTTAAGTTTTTGGAACAGACTAGAATCCTTTGATAAAGATCTTGCAGATAAAATTCAAAATAGGGCCAAAAAGAGTAGTTTACAAAGTAAATTTGACAAATAAAAAGCATTATTAATAATCATAAACAAACATTAACATGAATAAAAAAGTAAAATCAAAAGAAGCGGAAAAGTTAATTGAAAAAGCGATTCACGAAGTATTCTGTACATCATCAGAACAACTTCATAAAAAAAGCCGGAGGGCAGAAATAACCATACCAAGAGATTTCTGGAGGTATTATCTATCTTCAGTTGTAAGAGATGATCTTGGGCAAGATAAGCCTATGTCAATTGAGAAAAAAAAGCGTTCACGAATAATGTATGCTTTTACACTTAGGAAAATAGGTACTATGACTCAAAGGGTAGATTCAAAATCTGACCACGTAGAAGTCTTGCATTCAATAAAGGTGGTTCGTAATTTTCTTGCCACCGATAACTATTATAGGGAGATACATAAACAAATAGTCGAAAGACTTGATGAATGTAATCTTAAATTCAGAAAGATATAACGGTGTGGTGTATGAAACGTTGCCAACACAGAATTTAATAAAATGAAAAGGATTATAAATTTAGTATAAACTTAAAAAAGACCACAAAAAGCAATGAAGCTAAGACTTAATAAATAGTAAAATGAAAGCAAGTTACAACACAGCAAAAGAAATTGCAGAACTTAAAAAAGAATTAGATTCTATATCTTTATAATTTACTTCATCAAACAAAGAGAAACTAAAATTAGAAATCATGACAAGTGCAGAAATCAAACAGGCAGTTAACGCAATAAGAAACAGATCAACATTATCTTTTTCAAATCATACAATTAAATGTATATCATCAAAATACAATCTTGATGAAAATATTATAAAGAATATCTTTGAAAAAAGATTAATAAGACATAATTCAAAGATACTTACAAACGATGTATTAAAATGTCATATTGCCGTGAATCATAATAATATATACGGTGAAGTTGCCCGTATCTTCTAATAATCTTTGTCAGTCAGTAGTGGGCATGGTTCAATAGACCATTTTAACCCGCTGCTGTTCTGACTTAATCATAAAATCATGAATAAACCGACCTTACAATGCCCGTTATGCGGGCGAAAGCACTACTCTAAAAAGCAGGTAATAGCCTGCATGGAACTGGATCAAAAAGAAGAAAAGACAAAAACCAGAAGATTAAAACCACTAAACCATGGAAAGACAGCTAATCAGTGATCTTATATCGGCCTCAAAAACAAGCGAGATTGATGATATTGTTTTCAAGTACTCAGACATACTTGATGAAAACAGGCGGCTTTACTCGTTTGTGAGAAACGCGAGGAAACGAATCCACAACCTCAGAAAAATTAAGTTTGAACTTACCGAGATAATTTATTTGAATTAACGTGTTGTGTATGAGCAGTGGCACTTGCACACACTTGAAATTTAGCACAAATGTTTATGTGCCATTTCTTATATACGCTGTTACCTGCTGGTGCGGTTAATTTAGGAGAATGTTAATTTGAAAACGAAAAGAAAATTTAAAAAGTTTTATAGTATGAAATATATGGGAAGTAAAAATCGGATAGCAAAAGAAATACTACCGATAATATTAAAAGAACGAGGGCAAAGAACTTGGGTTGAGCCTTTTGTTGGTGGTGCAAATGTTATTGATAAGGTGCAAGGTAAAAGAATGGGAAATGATAATCAAGAATATGTTATTGCACTTTATAAAGCATTACAAAATGGTTATATACCACCAAAAGAAGTAACTTCTGATTTCTTTTTTGAAGTTGAAAACAACAAGGATAAATATCCTAAAGAATTAGTTGGATATTTAGGAACGCAATTAACTTTTGGTTGCGAATGGTGGGGAAGTTTTAGACGTGATAATACAGGTAAAAGAAACTATGATGTAGAAGCATATAATAATGTAATGAAGCAACGGCCAAAATTAATTGGAGTTGAATTTGTGTGTGGTGATTATAGGGATTTAGAAATACCATCAAATAGTTTGGTTTATTGCGACCCACCATATAGAGGTGTAAGGAAATATGTTGGAAACGTAAAGTTTGATAGTGATGTATTTTGGGAGGTATGCAGAAATTGGAGTAAGCAAGGACATATTGTTTTTGTTAGCGAATACGAAGCACCAACAGATTTTGAATGTGTATGGAGTAAAGAGATTTCAGCGAGTGCAAACAACTCTATTAAAACAGGACAAGGACTAAAAGCGGTAGAAAAACTTTTTAAATTTTCTCCCAGAAATGTTCAATAGTAGCACTATCGTAGCACTTGCAGGTAACGGCTGCAAATATGAAACGGCAGGGATTAAGTGCGAAACCCTATCAGCCGACCACAAATGATGAATAGTAGCACACAGTATAATTCAGCACCACGCCCTGCTGTTTTATATTTGATGTTATAGGGCGTTTATTATTAAAATTATGAGTGGAGGACATTTTGATTATAACCAATATCGGATAAATGATATTGCAGATAGTATTGAACGTGAATTAAACAGACAAGGCAAAGAAAAACCAAAAGACGAACTTTATGGAGATAAAGAATATTTTGAAAAATATCCTGATGAAAAATATTATTACACGTATCCAGAAATAGTTCAAGATAAAATGCGAGAAGCAGTAAAGCAATTAAAAATAGCTGCTGTATATGCTCAAAGAGTTGATTGGTTTCTTTCTGGAGATGATGGTGAAGAAAGTTTCATTGAACGATTAGCGGAGGATTTAAATGCCCTATAACGGTCGAGTGTAGAACAAGTAAGGGATTGCGGAGCGCGAACCTGTCAAACTACACCGAACCTACAAGCGGGCTACAACGATTAAAATTTGCAGCGAAACCCTTATTGGTGCTACACTTTGTTAGCCACCGTTATTTATTGATTATTAACAATTTAAAGTATATTAAAATGACAAACGCAAAGAAAGAACTAGAACGATTGCTCGAAGGAAAAGCAAAAGTAAAATGTGCTACAATTACTAAAGATTATCAATACGATGACGAAGAACCGTGTCCAAAGTTTGAATTAAAAGTTAACCATACAGAAGAAGAATTTCAGTCATTTTTAAAGTCATTAAATTTTGATTATGATTCAGGATATGGAGGACAAGAATTATTCGGAACTGTTTGGTTAGAAGATGGCACTTGGTGTACTCGTGGTGAATATGACGGTTCGGAGTGGTGGGAACATAATCAACTACCAGAAATTCCATCGGAGCTACTATAATGGTGGCTAACTAGTTAGTAAAGTTACTTTTGTGGTGTTTATACAACGGTTTCCTGAAAATAAACACACTTTTAAAGAATTTTTGAATAAACTTTTTAACCCATACAATGAACATGTCTTTAGAATCCTACAAAGAAAGACTTCAAGAAGCTAAATCTGTATCCTTATTGGGTTTGATAGCCGAACTAGGATACAAGATGACAAGCACAGGGAGTTATTGGATAATGCTTAGTCCTTTTAGGTCTGAAGGGAAAGGTTCTTTTGACATAGACAAGAGGAAACCCAACAAGTGGGTAGACAGGGGAAGTGGAAAACATGGCGATGTGATAGACTTTGTTCAGGAACTATTTCACTATTCACAAAAAGAAGCCATAGACTTTCTTCTTAAAGACAAACAATCAAAATACAATGTCTCTCTCCCAGAATATGAAGCAATAAAAGATACTCGCAAAAGTATAGACATTTTAGGAATAAATAAAATCACAGATCCTTCTCTGATAGATTATATTGCCAGCAGACATATCTCTTTGGAAATAGCAGAAAAGTGGCTATCTCAACTTACCATTTGCTTCCCTAGAGGCAAACGTCCAGAACAAAATCATATTGTATGGGGATGGAAGAATGACAGTGGAGGTTATGAGATGAGAAATAGATGGAAGAAGATTTCTAACAGTCCGAAAAACATAACCACGATCAAAGGACAAAGCCCAACAATAGATAAAGTACTAATCTTTGAAGGTTCTCCGGATTTCTTTAGTTATCTTACATTCTTTACTCTGGAAAGACCAATGTGTAATAGTATAGTCTTAAACACTATTTCTTTTCTTTCGTCTATATTGCCGATGATAGAAGATAAGAAGGTGGAATATTGGGGTCAGAACGATAAAGCAGGAGATCGAGCATGGAAGATAATAAAGAAAAACTGTGCTTTATCATGCGACAAAAGATTTGTCTTTGAAGGATACAAAGACTTCAATGAATTTTTAATACAAGATTCTGAAAAAAAACTAAGTAAAATGTTGCATTTATGATTAGGGTTTCTTTTTTTTCGTAAAACTTAACGTATGGTGCTATGAGCAGGTTTGCCTTGTACAACCTTTCAATTTAGCACAAAACTTAATGGCAAACTTGCATATAGCACGTGTTAGTAGCCGTTTTTATTCACAAATTAAATTTAAAAACAAATAATATGGCAAGTGTAACTTACAAAAATCAACCTGCAATTAACAAGACAAAAGGAAATGTGCCGTTGGCAGGAACGAGCCACATTTATAGAGTGCAAAAGAAACTTTGGAATGATAGCATTGAAGATGTTTTACAGGGATTGTTTATTGGTAGAACATTGCACGTTTGCTGTGGTAAATCATTACTTGGCGATGTGCGATTAGATGCTGATGCTGAAAATAATCCTGATATAATTTGCGATGCTTCAAAAATGCAAGACTTTGTAAAGGATAACGAATTTGAAACAGTAATTTGCGACCCGCCTTACAACGGAAATTTCCAATGGAATCACGATTTATTAGCAGAACTTTCAAGAGTAGCAAGTAAAAGGATTATTTTCCAGCATTGGTTTATTCCCGCAAATCCAACTGGCACTTATAAAAAAGCACAAGAGAAGTTTCTTTTATCCGATGTGTTAGTGTGGCAACCTAAAACATACTTTGGTCGAGTGCAGGTTATTTCGGTGTTCGATGCTGTTTCTTAAAATGGCTACTAACTAGTTAGTAAAGTTACTTTTGTGGTGTTTATACAACAGAACTGCAAAAATAAACACACTTTTTAAGACATTTTGAATAAACAAAATAAACATCCAAATTCATGAATAAAACAAGAAAAACCAAACGTCCACAGTCAACAAGAAAAAATAAGAAACTTTCGTCTTTGTTAAAGAAAGATGCGTGGGCAGACTATGCAGTTGAATCTTTAAAACCCCAATATATTGTCTATCGTTTTGATGACAGGCAAGGTAATAGGTTTTATTATTTCAAAGACAAAGAAGACCATGTCTTAACAGCCGTTGGGATAACAACTGCATTTGGGATTGTCTCTGTAGAAAAAGATCATATTGAGAAGTGGAAGGAACAACACATCAATTGGAGAGAGTTACTAAATGCAAGTAGTTCATTCGGGACTTTAGAACACATGCTTTACGGTGAAATACTATTGAAAAAGGGTGTAAGCAAAGTTATGTTGACGTCTATGAAGGAATTGGCTGTCAACTATGGTCACAACCCTGATATGCCCGCAAAAGACACTATTTCCTTCCTGAAATTCCAAGAAGATTACAATCTAATACCATTGCTTATTGAGGCAAAACTTATCTTGCATGATTCTCAGACAGATCAGTATTTAGCTATGACCATTGATCTTTTGGCCAAGATGATTATAAAGACAATAGTCCCACACGAAGAACAAGACGGTGTTTATCAAAGAGGAGAGAAGAAAGGACGGCCAAAGATGATTATCGTAAAAGAAGAAGTAACAACTACCGAAATCGTTCTTGTTGATTTTAAGAGTAACTTCTTTGAGAAAGAAAAAAAAGGCTTTTACGAGACACACAAGATGCAACTCATGGGAGGAAAACTTGCCGTGGAACAGAACTTTGGTATTACGGTTGACAAGGTGTTTAACTATGCACCTAACAATTGGAGAAAGAACCCTGATTACACTCTTTATGAACACAAACTGACTGACAAAGATTGGAAAGTATTTTACGCATATTGGAATCTGATAGTCGCAAAAGAGATTAATATACCATCAGGGAATATCTTTGTCGGAGATACTTTTAAAGACTCAAGCGACTTTAAATTATTGTCTTATCAGGAATATGCCGAGTCCATGCTTCTTTCCGTAACTAATCCAGAAAAAACAGATAACAATGATATTACTGAAGACAAATGACGGTTGCCCATATTACTCGTCTCTTGAAGACTGTAAGAAAGATGGCTATTCAATAGTGAAGTGTTGGAATACATTACAGTTTTACCAATTACCGGAAAGGAAGAGCATAATAACCATAGATAGTATGGAACCGATTCCCGGATTGCACTATGTGATAAAACCCAAGAATAAAGATATATATTTCTTAAAGGAATTTAGATTATACCCTATTCGAGAGTTGTTCTTTTATTACCAACACACAGAAGGTAAAGAGATAAATGAAAGTATAGAGACTTTAAGAACTTATGTGGCAGAAGGAATGATAAACTTATTGTTTACAGAAGATCAAATCACTGATATCAGGAATATGCTTCAAAGAATATGCAGGACACGTTATCCATACAACACTTTGAGTTATAGGGGATATATTGATCTTCTGGAACAGACCTTAAGATACGAAGACTATAAAGACTATGGCAAGAACCTTGTTGGCTTTAAAACAGTCTGTCTGCGTTACGAAGAGATAATAAAACAATGCTGGGAGAAGGCATTGAAGAATCATAGTTTAGCATAAACAAAAATAAAAAACTATAAAAGATGAATACAGAAAAAAAAGAGACAAATACATACATAGTAACTGTATGTGACAAAGAAATCCTTGTAAAGAAAACAAGATCCAATGCTATAAAAGCACATTGCACCGATTGTTCTGGAGGAAACCGAACTGAAGTAAAAGAATGCGTTGTAAAAAACTGTCCTCTATATCCATTCAGAGGTTACATTAATTGGAATTCAGATAAAAGAGGAGTAGAAGAAGTAGTAGAGATTGAAGAGGAAGAAGAAGAAAATGATGAAGATAACCTTTAAAGCATAAGTCATGAAAGCACTAAATACAATATTTGGGATTAGTTTTATAGTTGTTGGATGTATAGAATGTCTTGTATCAGTTATCACCTTAGATCAGGCGGGTCTTATTATGGGGTGCGTTGTTGCTGGAATAGGATATTTTGTTTTTGCCACCAAAGACGATGATGACTCTGATAAGAAACATAAAACAAGAGACCGCAACAAAGGTTTTAATTTTCACGGCAGAGACTACTACTTTTCACATACTTAAAAGATGATATATGTCAAAAGAAACAATAGTCATACTAAAGATGGATGATAGAATAAACTATGTTATTCAAAAGACTTGTGAGTATTTTGAAGTTAGTAGAGGCTTCTTGCTTAAGCAACACAGAAACGAAGAACTTATCACAAGAAAGCGACTAACCATAAAACTATTAAGAGATGTTGCAGATTGTAACTTCAAGAACATAGGTTTTGCCATAGGAAATGGATTAAACCATTGTCTCACCAACTATACTATCATCACAGAACAGATGTATTCCGATAAAAAAATAAAGAAGATGTATGACGAGATTGTGGTTAAGATATTAAAGAATAATTAACGGTTTGTGTATGAGCGTACACGCTTTCAAATTAATACAAAACTATCCGTGCCATTGCTTATATACGGTGTTAGCTGCTGCCATATTTTTTAAATTATTTTCATTTATTTTGATTAAAGTATTGCATATATCAAAATTAAACATTACTTTTATCTCAGATTATAACACTAAAAAATAGAAGCCATGACACAAGCAAATGCAATATTCGAAAAGATTCAAAGCAAAAGAAAAGCTATTGAAACTATTACAAATTGGTTATCGCTTAACCCACTTTCTTGCATTAATGATGAAATGAGAGAATCAAGAAGCAAAAAAAGACAAGAGGTTGAAGAACTTGAAAAACAACTTGAAGAACTTTATGAAAAATCAATCTAATCACGGAGGGAAAAGACAAGGGGCTGGCAGACCAAAAGCCGCCCCTACAAAAAATATAACATTTCGGGTCCCGATTATTTGGATTACTGAAATAAAAAAGCTGGTAAAAGAACGAATGATAGAGCTGCGCAATGGTTGCAGCTAACGTCCGAGTATAAAAAATCGGTGGGCAGATAGAAGCACTTACCTGTCCACCACAACTAAATAAGATATGAAACAAAACACTTCAAAATTAGCACGATACAGCCCACTGTTTTTTATACGTTGTTGTGTGCAGTACTTTGTGGGTTGGCTACTGCACAATGCTAATCGGGATATTCCTTTTTTGGCAAAATCACAGTTCTATGAGTTGAAAACACACCTATTAAAAAAGTATGCAACAAAAGTAGGTACTGATATTCAGCACGTAAAAAAAGACTGTTGGAGTTGCGATAGTACAGGCGTGTTTAAGAGCGATTGGAAAATGCCTGAAACTTGTTGGAGCTGTTCAGGAACTGGTGTGTATGAAGAATTTTGGACAAGGCTCGATAAGTACAAACTTGGTAAATGGTACTTCCATAGCCCTGTTGAAAGAATG
>Ga0172381_10005285_pt1 | contig 13150 bp, 19 predicted proteins | sample Leawel6488metaG_FD_119754 | JGI IMG/M metagenome (GOLD analysis project Ga0172381, IMG submission 119754) | Leachate microbial communities from a municipal landfill in Southern Ontario, Canada - Leachate well 64-88 metaG | ecosystem: Engineered > Solid waste > Landfill > Unclassified | place... | reverse complement strand
TTGGAGTGAAAAGAGGAATCGAACCTCTTACGGATATGCCTTGATTTTAGCGTCTACCTTTTCCGCCACTATGCAAAATTATTTAGAAGGGTTTGTCATCGTCCGAATCATCGTCTGCCAATGTTTGAACTGACGCAATTTTTGGAGCCTGAATTTCGTCTTCTTCGTCCAATGAAATCTTAGGAACTTTAACTTCCGCAACAGGGGCGGTTACACTGCTTGATGGATTTATTCTTTTTTGAAGTTCTGCTACCAAATCATCAATATCCGAAAGTTTCGGGCCTTTTTTTGCATCTTTATAAAAAAGAGTAGCAAGAGAAGCCGCGATTTTATAACATTCAAGAATAGGATTAGCCACATTTGAAGTACCAGTTGGAGCACTTGCGGGGTATGTTTTCTTATTTGGATTTTTAATGTTTATATAAGTAACTGGATTTCCGTTTTTATCAGTTCCTGGTTTATATTCCAAATCTCCTTCTATCGCATCTCCTACTTTCCAATTATCAGCCCAAGCACCCAATGTGCTCATTCTTTCATTTTTATCATTGACGATAGTTGTTCTGTTATACGGGCCATTTTGTCCTACCATTGCTTTACGAACGAGTTGTGTTATTTTTATAGTTGCCATGTTTTTTAATTATTTAGCTTCTGCATCGACATCTAAGTCGGGTTTATAAATTATTATTTCAATGTCTTGGTCAAATTGCTCTTTACATTTTGGGCACTCGCAAACAACTGTTTTTGTTTCGTATTGTTTATCCATTTTTGTTTAAATTTAAATAAGATTCGTAACGCGAACAATCGCAGAAGAACGGATGATTGTGTGTTGGTTTATCAAACTCATTTGCATTTATCTTGTCTAATATAAGTTCCACTTCATACCACATACTTGCCAAATCGGTAAGTGATGGATTGTGAGTTAAAACTTGATAATTTTCTCCTCCGACCTTTGGTATCTTTTTTAACAAAACTGTATACACTGTTTCATTTGGAATCTTACCAAAATTTGTATAAAACCACAAGTTATAAAGAAGTGTCTGCGACTTAAATGCTAAATCCGTTGGTTTCCATTTGTTTTTTGCGGTCTTTACTTCGATTACTCTATTTTCTTTTTCTGGTATCAATTCAAGCTTTCCATCTACCAACTTAACTCCTGTTAATCTATCAATACGCCCCGAAATTGGTAAAGTAGAAGGCTCGTTTGTTATTGGATTGAGTAAGTTGCCTTTGATGAAAACTTCAGACTCTCCTTCGTTCAATTGATATAAATTGTGTAATGTTGGATGAACCGTCAAATAATGTTTCAACATCGCTTTTCCTAATGCCAAATATTCATCATATTTCTCTAAATCTTCGGGGGTCATTTTATCTTTTCTATATTCTTTCAGAAATTCTTTCCAAATATCTTTTTGATTGTCTTTTCCTGAATTTATATTATAATACATTCCTTCAATAGCCGCATGAATTGCCGAACCAAATAAGAAATGGATTTGCTTCGTGGGGATAGAAATGCGTAAAATATAACGAAAATAAAATAAACGAGGGCATGAAAGGTAGTCAACTATTTGCGTCGGACTAAATTTTTGTAATTTATCTTGAATCATTTTTTTCGTTCGTAACAATTTTAGTGGCTATTTTAACTAACTCTTCTTCGTTTACTTTCCATAAAATATAATTTAATGCTTCTTTACCCTTTTCTGTAATTTCGTCATTCTCAGTTTTGAGTCCTGCTTCTATAAATAATTTTTCTTTTTCAGAACGAAATAAACTTTTAATTGTGTTCATGTTATTTTTATTATATTTTTTAAATTGGCTCATAAAAGTTCCATCAACAAATATTCCATTGCCTCGAACAGAAACAAAATTTCCGTAGTTTGTTATTTTTACTTCTGTTATTTCATATATCTTACCAACTTCAAGAGGATGTCTATAAATTCCTTTTGCGTACATTTCTTCCTCTTTATCACAAGAAACGCTATGCCCGCAAAATTCAACTAAATCTCCAATTTTTACATTGATATTTTCATATTCTGTTTCTTCTTTTAGTGTGTGTTTCATATCTTCGTGTTCTTTTGCTCTTTTTACTAATGTTATTTCTTCTTCGTTATTAAGTATCATTCCTGAAGAATTAAATTTATTTTTATCATCAAAATGTCCATATTCTATTATTCCAGAAATAATATTTTTATCAGGCCAATTTTTATAGGTAACACAATAAATAATTCTTTCTCCTTTTTCAGTTAAAATAACATCTCCTACTTTAGCTATTTTTATATAATCTTTAAATTTCATATTTTAAAAACTTAATAATTTTTTAGCATGATGCATATTATATAAATTTCGTAAATATTCCAACTGCTTAGGATTATATTTATTTATTTTTACACCCGCTTTGATTTTTTTTCCGACTTTTTTAATTTCTTGTTCTGTTTTACATTCTAAAATTGCGTTTATTTCGGGGACAAGTAACTCGAAATCCCGCATACCTGGCATTAAATTTACTTCTTTTTTCTGAACAAAATCATCAGACTCATCCTCACAAAATATTGCAGAATAAAGATCGAGGTGCTCAAGTACAGCGATCATAAATCCTCTCTTTTCCGCCATCTTCCTTAAATAATCATGACCTCTTGAAGCACAGTTCTTTCTATTTGCTTCCCCTGTTGCGGTTAATGTTCTTTCTCCATGAATACATTCGTCTGGGTTAGATTTGCTTGCACAAGCTTTGCAATTTATAGTAACTCGAACAATATAAGATAAATCGTTACGATAATCTGGAACAACATGTTCTGATTCTTCTACTTTAAAATTTTTGGAAATTCCCGCTGTTTTTGCTATCTGTTTTGCGGCGCGATACGTAATAACCCATTTATCTTTAATTTTCCAACAATCTTCTTTGTTTATAACGTCCTTAACATTTATAGTTTTCCCTTGAGCATCTAAAAATGTCGCATTTATAATTTCCTCTTTTTCTTCTTTAGTTTTCATTTTTTAAAATTATTTAAAAATTCAACAATTTCATTTATTTTTTCAGCCATAGCAATATCCCCTCCCTCCACTTTTTTATCATAACTAATTATATCTAGCTCGATTCCTTCTTTGTTGCACCAATCAATATAATCTTGAGGATATTTATCAGGAAATATTTCGATTATGTTTAATTTTTCCATATTAGAAAGGGCGGATTTCTACATCTCCTTGCCCATCGTCATATTTTTTATCATTTTCTGTTTTAGGGCCAAGTTGTAACTCGTTTGCAATAATTTCTGTTCGATATTTTTTAATTCCAGAAGCATCTGTCCATTCTTTTGTTTGAATACGCCCCGAAATCATCGCAAGAGAACCTTTTTTAAGATATTTTATTGCAGTCAAAGCAAGGGGTTCAAATAAAACTACGTTATGAAATTCTGCTTTCTGTTGTTTTTCTCCTTCTTTGTTATTATAAACTCTATCCGTAGCTAATCCAATATTAGCAACTTGTTTTCCGCTTGGAAGAAATCTTGATTCTACATCGCGCGTCAATCTTCCAATTAAATAAACGATATTAAGATTCATGATATTTTTTATTAGTTTTTCTTGCTACGGCTTTTAAATGACAAATTTCTTGTTTTCTTAAAATTGCCTTTTGATGTTCTTGTTTCCCTTCTTGTAAATTTAATTTAATTTTAAACTTCCTATCTTTTTCTGGCTGTGTTCTTTCCATGCTCGCCATTGCTCGTCTGTCTTTTCTATTAAATGAAAATTTATTTATTTCCTCTTGATTATATTCTTTGTTTTTAGTTATGTTTACAACTGGTATTTTAAATTTTGTTTTATAAAGAGGTAGCTTTGATTGCGTGTTTTCTAAAGTATTTGATGTTTTATCTTCCATATTTTTTAATTATTTTCAGGATATAAATCTTCACTAAAAAGTGTGTTTGCTCGATACCCGTTTTTATCTGCTGATTTTATACCAGCGGCATCTTGTAACTTTCTTCCTTCTTCTCTTTCAACATATCTATTTTCAGAAGTTATAAATCCTTGTGACATTTTATTATCTCCGATATAAAAATCATATAATTGTTCTCCTGTCATTTTCCAACTCATTTCATCTCGCATTGCTTGCATAGCATGTCCATGTCTATGTCCTCGCCATATTTTATTCCCAGCTTTTACTGCGGCGCAAATACAAATTTCTTTTTCCATATTTTTTTAATAAATTAGTAGGAAGTGGAATTATTCCTGCATATAACATTGTCCCAACATCCGAAATATTTAACTTTCTTATTTTCTTTTTACATTTAGAACACATTAGATAATGTAAAGTAATATAGTGATATGGAACATGAGGGCACTTTTTCATAATTATATATTTATTACGCCTCTAGTTTTTAACTCCCAAAAACATTTAACAGTGGCGGAAATATCTGAGAAAGCATTATGAGCATCGTCGAAACTTTCGTCAAACAACTTAATATGCAATTCTTGAAGCTTTGGCCATTTATAACCATACCCGCCTGGAATTTGGCAAAAATTAACACTTTGTTTCATTGTACAAATTTTATTGGCGTAATTAAAAGAAATTGGTATTCTTGAACGAATCATCTCCGCCTCAATAATTTTTTCATCAAAAGCAATATTATGAGCCACAACGTAATCGCATTTTACTAAATGACCAGCGAATTTTATTAAAATATCTTTTAGATTTTCTCCTTCCGCTAAAGCTCGCTCGGTGGTTATTCCGTGTATTTTAGATACTTCTTCGGGAATAACAAATCCTTCTGGTTTAATAATATGATTGTTTTCTGCCAATTTTTCACCATTCTCATCCGTTACAATCCAAGCCGCCTGAACTAAACGTGGCCAGTTTTCTAATTGTGAAACAGGTGCACTCCAATTTTTAGGAAGGCCACAAGTTTCGGTATCCATGAACAAATATTTTTTCATTATATTTTTATTTGCGAATATCTTTCTGAATTTATAACATCCATCATTGTTTGATATGGTGTTTTGTTTTCAACTGCAAGTTTAAATATCACTGGCGAAAATCCTGAAACTAAGGACACTCCTTTTTCGTTTTGTTGTGCTGGTAAGTTTTTACCACTTCCATTTACATTCCAAAAAACTATATTGGGAATTTTATAACCACTTTGAATATATTTATTTTTTATTGCTTCCAGATTTGTTGTTCTTTCTACGCAACCATCAAATTCCATATCTGAAATAATATAAATAGTTTCCGGCAATTCTTCGACAGGAGTGTTGTTAATAATCGATGTGTTTAAAATTAAATCAAACACCGCCTGCAAATTTGTATTTGCAATATCTCCTAATTCTATACTGTTCATTTTATCCAGTAGATTTTTTCCTTGAATTTTATGCAGTTTTGGTTCTTCTGAAAAAGAAATAAAACAATCTTTAAATTGCCCTTTGTTTCTTTCCGCAAAATAAAGAGCCAGCGAAACAGACACCGACATTGGGTCGCCAGTCATAGAACCAGACGTATCTGCAACAACTAAAGCATTTTTTCCTTGTGTATAATCAGGAAGTTGATTCCACAATGCTTCAAGAGTCTTAGAATAATCGGAATGTGCGGATTTGTAAATTTGATAAGGGTAAAGAGTTTTTGCGTTAATTTTAACTTCTCCTTTTTCTGCTTTCTCTATAAATTCATCGTATCTTTTTTCGTCGTGCTTTTTAAAAGCATTTTTATAAATACGAGACGCTTGACTAGGAACAGAAGAATAATTAATTTCATTCCATTTTTGAGCAGACATCAATTCTTCAACTACTTTGATTTGTTTTCTGATTTTTCTAATTAATTTTCTATATGAAATTTCATTCATTCCTAAATTCTTCGCCATAAAACGAGCCTTCTCTCTTGTGTTAGCACTCGAAGCGTTGATTGTATAAATCCATTTTGCCAAAAGCGAAGGAGTTTTTGAATTTTCATCTTTCTTTAATTGCTCTTTAATAATTTCAAAACATTTTGGATTATCAAAAAACATATCGTCGAATCGACCATATTCTGGTACATATTCAACGATTTTTTCAAAAATATCTTTATAATTATCGCCAACCCAACCCAAACAAATTCTAAACAAATCACGCTCGCCCTGCCCACCTCTACAATCTCTCATCCAATATAAAAGTTTAATTGTTTTTTCTCTATCTTCAGAAAATGCCTTTTTGAATAAATTAAGAGCTTCGTCTTTATTGTTTCTCATACTACCCGCCTGTGCAAAAAAATCCAAAAGAGCAGATTCTGTTCTTTCAAAAGTTAATGCGCCATTTTGTGTTTCGCCCATTGATGTTGCGGTAAACATCGCATCAATAAATTTATTTGAAACCGTTGTTTTCTTAACTTCAGACGCTTTGATTGTGTTTATATATTTCATAGTTTTTTAACACGACGCATTTAACGTATAACAATTAATAGTTGTTTGTTTTTTATTTGCTGTTAGCGTCGTTAGATTTTATTTACAAGAACTTGCTTTGTTTTTTAAATATATGATTGTTTCCTGTTAATTGGGGAACTCTGTTCTTTTTAATAGCATCTAAAACATTATCTTTGGCAGTTCCTAAAAATAAATGATTTGGATTTACGCATTTTCTATTATCACATTTATGGCAAACATATAATTTATTTGGTATTTTTCCGTTAAATATTTCCCAAGAATATCGACTTGCAACAAAAAGTTTTTTATAAACTCTAAAAATGCCATATCCGCAAGAATAAAATCCACCAATCCAATTCCAACATTCATTTTCTGTTTTTTTATCAACTTTTTCCCAAAATCTTTCTTCTAGTGTTAGCCCACTGTATTGATTATTATGAAAATTCATATTACACGATTCGTTTTATATGTGTCCTACATTAGACGACCCCCACATTGTGCGGGGGCTAGGATTTGCACCTAGATAACATCCACCAAATGGTTTGATTGCTGTTAGAATCGTTTGTTACTTATATATTAACATATATCATTTTATAATGCAAATTATTCCCAACTCGCCCATTTTTTATAAAGGGCTTTCTGAACCGTATTTATAACTTGGTTATCTCCATAATTTATCGTTACTCTTTGTTCTCTGGTAGGAATAAAACATTTGTTTCCAGAATTGCTAAATGGGCACGATAATTTTTCTCCTTTTCTAACATTTGTGACGTTTGATTCTGGGCATGCAGACATCATATATCCTCTACAGCCAATCATATTAGATATAATAGGTAATTCTTTCTCTAATAGAAAATATAACTGGCTCGCCAAACAACGAAGTTCTGGGCTTGCTCTAACGCATAGACGTAAAGAAAGAAAATTGATTAAAGACCGCAAATTCATTGTTATATGATATTTTGACGTAGCACTGCAAAATGGAAGGATATATCTTGCGATTTCTCGCGGGCAGTGTTCGTCTATCAATCTTTGGTATGAATTTAAAGATTCATCAACTCCTATCATAAAAACACTTTTTAAATAATCATCTTTTAATAAATGGAATGGCACGATTATTTCATAAATATCTTCTTTTCCAGCTTTACAATATCTGGTGCTGAAACCAGAATGTGAAATTCCTATACGATGTTCTAAAAATTCGGGGCTGTTTCCTTTGCTCATTGTTAAATCAAATTTCAAAGTTATATGTTCAACGGCACTTAAATATTCGTTGCTTATTATCATATTAAAACAATCTTCATCAGAAACAGACGCAGGAACGCCCGATAATCTTGCCGATTGTACAACCTCTAACCAAGCCTCGCTCCCATTCACAACCGTAAAATTAGATATTTGTGGTTTAATTTCTATTATTTTCATATGGTTCTGTTTTATATTCTAATAAATCAATAAAAGATTTTGTTATTTTATGTAACATTTCTTGTAAAGCAAAATGGTCAATAACAATAGGAAAATTAGTACCTCTTAGTTTTTCACAAGAATTTATTGATATTTGTTTTTCTCTTGGAAGCCCAGTGTTAAAATTTTCGTTATGAACAATTAATTTAGCGTTTTTTACATTAGCGACTCCTTCTACTTCTGCTGTAGTATTTCCAACTCCTCTTCTATAAAAATGTTCTAATATATGAGATAATAAACTTTCATCAACCAAGTATAATCCTTTTTCTAGTCCGTTATATTTGCCCAAATTAAATCCTAATTTATATATCGTTTCGCTAAGTTCAGTTGGAATATCAAAAACTTTTTTATCACATTGCCAAGTTTGATATGTTTTAGTTTCTTTTATTAATTTGTATTCTTTTTTCATATAAATTTATAATATTCAACTTTAACAGTTTTTAAATCTTTTTCAGACCAATCGGGGCTTCCTACTTCTTGTAAATGGGCTAATAATCGCCTACGCAGTTTCACTGCATCTGATCTTCTATAAGAACCATGAAATTTATTTCCCCAAAATGGAAACCAATGTTTGCCGTTTTTCATTTTAACGACGTTAAGATAAAATGGTTTACCCAATGTTTCCAATACTAATTTATTTAATGGCGATTTTTTCATATTTTTTATGTTTATGTTTTCTTAGACCATGTTCTTTATCATAAATACCATGACATTTTCTGCACATTCTAATATAATCGTCTAAAACTCTACGATATTGATGGTCTATATTAGCCCAATCTATTTGCCTTCCCGTTAATCCACTTCTTCCACATTTTTCGCAAGTATCTGGGCTTCCTTTCCATTTTTTAACCCATTGATGAATTCCTGCATAACTAACATCATCCCCTTTCCAAAAACAACTTTTTTCTCCTGAATTTTTACCTAACATTTTTTCTCTTTCTTTTTGTTTTTGTTCATCTGTCCATTTATTTCCATAATTAGGATTGTTTTCTCCTTTAACAGATTCTCTTACTTTTTCGCAATATTCTTTATATTTTTGTGGATCTTTTGGAGGCGGCATATTTTTTATTATTAAAATGAATCATTTTCAAAACTTTTTACTATACTTTTCCATCCTGTTTCGTCTGTGTTTTTTTTAACTTCGTTTTTTATTTTTTGCGAAACAGAATCAATATTTAAAATTTCTGCTCTTTCGCTAAATCTTGCAATTTTTTTATCAAATGTCATTAATAAATCTATCCCTCCTTCCCCTCCTCTGTTTTTTTCTATTGTAAGAATTATGTCATCTTCCAACGAACCTTCCTTCTTTCTGTCCCATATCACAAGATATATGTCCGCATTTTGAAAAATAGTGGAACTGTTTTTTGCGTCATACATCGTTACTCTCTTTTTGTTTTTTTCTGGTTTTCTAACGTGGGCAATAACTAAAACTGGAATTTTTAAATCGACCGCCAAATCTTTAAGTTGCGAGGCGGCATCGCTTGTGCTTGTAACTACATTCCTATCGTCCCTAACAAATTTTTGAATATTATCAATAGCGATAAAATTTATATCAAACATCTTTGTAGCAGATTTGCTTAAATCAATAATCTTCTTTGTTGAAATATCCGCTTGCGGGCCAGAATAAAAATACAAAGGATAAGAAGCGAATTGCCTTTTAAGACCTTCCCATTCCTCTTTATCATTTCTCAAATCTTCGATTTTCTTTCCAGATTCAATACACATCATTCTGAGAATATAAAAAAATATTTTTCCTTCGAGGAAGAATCCAAGACAATGCTTCCCGTTTTTTAAAAATTCATTAAGAAGATTAAGAACAAACGTGGACTTTCCACATCCGCTAAGACCAGATAAAATAATCAAATCTTCTTCTTTAAACCCATTTAAATATTTGTTTGTTTTTGTAAATGGAATATTAAGACCGCTTAACGCCCCGTCCGATTCAAACCAACTATCGAGATTATTAACATAATCAGACATTGAACAAACATCATTAAGTTTTGCTTTGGTAGATTTTGTTTTAACAAAATTATAAAATGGTTCAAGTTTTAAAGTTTCTGTTTGTAATAGATATTCGTTTACATCTTTAGTAGGTAATAAAATATTTTTACATTTTTCAACTCCTATTTTTTCTATTAATTTATTAGCACCCGAAATTCCAGCAATATCAGAGTTTAAGCAAATATAAATTTGTTTGAAGTTGGATATGAGTGATAACCATTCTGGAGGAAATGATTGTGCTCCTGTTGTTAACGCAACTACATTTTTAATACCAAGTTGAGTTGCGGCAATTGCGTCTGTTTCGCTTTCTACAATAACCAGCCCTTGTTTTGTATTGTCTATATTATCAAGCCCAAATAATATTGATGGTTGCCCAGCAATTCTTTTAAATCCTTTCTCTCCTTTAAATTTTCTAAATTTAGCGTTCCAAAATTTTCCGTTATACAAATGAGGAATCACGATATAATCTCCTTCTAATCCTAATTTAAAATTTTCAATTGTTTCGGAAGAAAATCCTCTCGCCTTAGTTAAATATTCCATTGCGTCTGGGCTGTTTTGAAGATTTTTTTGATAATCGGATAACACATCTAAAGAAATGTCTTGTTTATTCAAAAAAATAGAAGTTGCAGACGAAATTTCTTTTAATTCTCCTAATTCCATTTTTAGAGAATATTGACCTCCGTTTTTTCCACAGAGCTTACAGTCCCAGCACCAATTTTCAGAATTAATGTAGAATTTCCATCGAGAATCGTTGCAAAATGGGCAAGTTTTAATACAGAATTGGTCATTAATAACTGTTTTATATTCCCATCCGTTTTTTTCAATGAAGTTTTTTATTTCTTGGTTCATTTGATTAATATTTAAATGCGGTTTGCAGGTCGTACAAGGCTGATACAGCCACGATAACTGCCAAGAGGTAGATTTGCTCGTCTTAGAAATTTATAATGCTTAAATATGTCTTGTTATATCCTAACATATATTTTGAAAAATTAAAAATTTATAAATGTTATATCTTTTTTTTGAAGCGGAGTACTCTTTTTCTTTTTTAAATCTTTTTTGAATTCGGTTTCTTCGATTTCTTTAATTGGTTCTGCATTATGCTCAATTCTTTTAGCCATATCGACAAGGTATTTTACCTGTTGCTCTTCGTTTAATTCTGAAAATTGTAAACTACCATTTTTATAATGAATTCCTGTTTCCGCATCATACGAGGAATCCTCGATAGTTGGGGTTGCTTTAATTATGTTTTCTGAAAATAAATTAGGATTTTTTTCTATAAACAATTTTAAATTTGCTAATTTTCTTAAAAGAGCAGAAGGAGTTGTGATAACGGGAGCAAACTCTTGTTTGTTTGTTATAGGAACGATGTTTTTAATTATATTTAATATATTTTCTTTTCCTTCTAAATTTATTAAATCAAACGCCGCTTTTCTTTCTGAGAGTCTTGAAAATAAAGAGTTGATGGATGAATTTACTTCTCGAAACGCTTCTATAACTTCCTTATTGTCTTTGTTTTGCTCTATTGTGAATTCGGAGGGGCTTTTTTTAGTTGCTTTAGCTGTAAAACGATAAGATTCTTTGCTTTTGTTTGTGTTATGAGTTTCTATATCCTCATCGTTTCTTTTTGTTTTGTAGGTTTTTAAAAAATTTATTATTTTTTCAACCTGATGGTGTAATGGATATTCGTTAGTGGAGCTATCCATTTCTAACAGTCCTTCTTTAGTTTCTGAAATAATGATATTTATTTTTGGCATATTTTTTAATTTATATTTTATTATATACGAATTTTTATAAAAAAGAAATCTTTTAAAACGGCGTGGCGGTGGTAGGTTAAAAAAGCGAACGTGACATCAAGCAAATACATCCTGAGAAAAAAATAATAATATATTGGGCGTTAGCCCTAAGCATTTAACAGTCGTAGTATTTTGATTTCTCAGATGATGATGAATTTCTCATAGCTCCCAAAATTTGAAAAATTTTGGAAGAGATATATTTACTTGATATAATATCTTGATATTATATATTGATATAAGGTCGTATCAAACTGGATATGACTGCGTATCAAACTGGATATGACTGCGTATCAAACTGGATATGACTGCGTATCAAACTGGATATGACTGAGCTTAAAATGAAAGAAATTTGGTGTCAAAATGAAAGTAGTCTGGAATGGAAACATATCTATCGGATTTGCTGTTTTCGCAATATTTTCGGTCTATCATAATTAAATTTTTTTTATGAAGAAAATCTAAAGACTTACAAATAGAATTGGATGTCATTTTTAAAAGATTTAATTTTGTGTTTTCTTTCAGATAATTTAAAGATATTCCTCTCCAAAACCTACCATCCTTAGTTATGTTGTATTTATCTTCTTTTTTTCCTTCGTTTTTTATAATAAGATTATATAATACTTCCGCAACGATTGTATTAACAAGACCAATCTTGCTTGATGTTTGAGCAAAAGTGCCAAAATCACTTTCAAAAAAATTAGGAACTCTTTTATCATATTCATCTGTATTATAATCATCTTGATCTTCCAGTGTTCCAAGTGTGAAAACATTGCTTTTATATTTAAGGTTATCACAATATTTTGAATCATCAAGTGGGAAAGCATTTATAACAAAATCTTCATATGAGCAGTCTTTATTATATATCGGAAGGGAATAAAATTTTCTTTGATAACCAGATGGGCACGAAGAAATATATTCAACAGTACTAATTATTTTATTATCTTTTTCTAATTCATATATCCTCCGTTTTATTGTTATTTCACTAAACAAAAATCCAGTTAGTTGCATAATTTCTTCGGCGGTATTATATATACAAGGATAGGATTTTCCATTTATGATTTTATATGAATTTATTTTGTTTTCCAATAATCTATTTATTCCGATTCTAATATAATTAAGTAAAATTGCTTTTTCTAATGCTATTTTTAATTTTTTTTCTTCATTGACAAATTCCCAAACAAAAGAAGACGGTATTGTTATTCTTTGTGGCGGGCTTGTTTTTATCGTTTGTTTTTTCATACTGCAAATCAATCAACTTCTCAATTAAAAAAAGATTATTTATACAGTGCCCTATTCCATCCCACTGCTTTGAGGTCAGTGTTAATACCATTTCTGGCATTAAAAAATAGAGCACCGTGTAGATAATCTCTTCGCCTCAAAGAAAAGATGTTTATTAAGTTATATCTTTATTATATATCTAAATATCAGGTTCAGCAAATAAAAAGAGTCCTAATAATTTGCTCGAATCGAGAATTGCTTAAAAGCAAGTTTTGAATACATTCGTATTTAAGATTACGAGCAAAT
>Ga0172381_10005284_pt1 | contig 13150 bp, 16 predicted proteins | sample Leawel6488metaG_FD_119754 | JGI IMG/M metagenome (GOLD analysis project Ga0172381, IMG submission 119754) | Leachate microbial communities from a municipal landfill in Southern Ontario, Canada - Leachate well 64-88 metaG | ecosystem: Engineered > Solid waste > Landfill > Unclassified | place... | reverse complement strand
TCCGGCCGACACACCTATGACCATAAACATAAGATTGTTTTTTTTCTCAGTTTCCCGATAAGTTGCGGTATATCCCATACACCAATCAGGTGAGTGTCCGTAGAGCATAGTTCCGTCAATGTCTGACTTTTGCGCGGAATAGAATATCATGCTTCCGCCAAACAGACTTGACAAGACTATCCCAACAGGAGGGCTGAACAGATAAGTTCCCAAGACTGCAAAACCTATTGCTCCGCCTCCGCCTACCCCACTAAATCCAATGGCATTGAGAGTAGCTTCTCTTTCGCCTGCAACCTTGCCTTGCTCATATTGGATCTCGTCTTCGTACAGACTTGAAATCGTGGCAGTATCGTTCTGGCCTGCACACAACATCGTGCTTCCAGAACACAAGAAACTGAAACACAACACTAAACACATAAACTTTCTCATAAAACCTCCTTTTCCATGATACGCCCCCACAAAGTATTTATCTGTGCTACTCTTCGTCATTGAAAGATTGTGAAATCTTAAATTCTTCCAGCACTCCCTTTGCGTCCCAATGAGATACCTCAAACACTCGTCCCATCAATGAGACAACTTTTATTGTCAGTTCAAACCCATCTCTGTCTTTTACTTCTATCTTTCGTTCCAAGATCAACATCTATCCCCCTATTGTTTTGCTCTTCCAACTTGATCAATTATACCCTTTCCAATTGTCCATATACCTATTGTCATAACATCTTCAAACAACCCAAGTGTTCCATCGTGTTTAATCGCAAGTATTTTTGATTCTCCAAATTTCTTGCATTTTGCTTTCAAAACAATATCTCCGTCTGCATTTTTGTCAAGCCAAAACTCAACCCTTCTTGCTCTTGGCTTTACACCTTTTTTTCTCCTAACAAAGAACCTCGCTCCTGTAATATTACTATTTGGTTTTAAATTCATTTAACCCCCTATCTTTACTTTCATTGTCGGTCTGCCTGTCGCCACTATCCCAAGTGTCTGCGGTTGATGTTCGTATCCTGCCTTGTTGAACCTTTCGTTCATAACCTGTGGTATATAGGCAAGTATCCTCTCTGCGTCTCTCTCAAACAAATATCCCTGCTGAACCGCTGCCCTAACACAAACCTCTGCTCCGTCGCCTGCGGTCGCCACACAAGTCCTTGCAAGATTGTATCTTTCAAGTCCTGACATAGTATCCCCCTCTGATCATTTATTTTAATTTTAAATATTAATTACTACTTACTATCCCTTGTTCCCCGTCATTTCAAGAATTACTTTGCGTATTATATTTTCAAGTTCCTGCGTTTGTGCTTTCGGTTGTGCTACTGATTTTACTTTTGATTTAATTACTTGTTTAGGTTGTGCAAACACTCCATTGCTTTTCAGTGCGTTAAACCTATCTGCAAGTGTATTTCCTGTATTTACTTTGCGTGATACTTGATTTACTCTTGACTGACTTACTACTAACTGACTTGGCAAAGTTCTTGTCTTTACTCGAAGCATAAACTCATTTACTTTCCAATTCATATCTGATTTCAACATTGATATCAATGCATCTGCTTCTTGTTTTCTTTTTGCGTTGTCCTGTATCTTACTTATGTCTCTCTCTAATCCGTTGACCTGCCTGAACATAGAACGACCATTTACATTACTCATTTAAACCTCCCGTTATTATTACGTGTATTATAAATCTTAATAATACACAAGGCGTGTTTTTTCTTGCGTGTCTCATTGATGAGACAAGTCAAGCAACCGCCCTCACTTATAGCCGAGCCAAGCGACACCACTACTTATAGTTGATATCAATATAGTTAACATAGCGACCTTAAAAAGCGACACCGAAGCCGTTGCCTATTCTTTTATTATTTATTTATAATAATAATATAATAAGTCTTTAAGTACTTATTCTTTTTTTTATTATTATTAATATAGACACGCACTTATACTTAATATTGTTATTAAGACATAGAGAACGCAGTATGATTTTTAAAGTTTAGGGGTATCCCCTTGTGTGTGTTGATGTTTAGGTTAGGTTCCTACTACTTTATATTATATTGTAATGTAATATTAATATAGAGTCATAAGGGAAGTTAAGCGAAAGCCCCTCAAGGGTGTTTAAAATAATATCTATCACACTATGAGCTAAACTCTAAAAGGTTAAAAATAGAGAAAAATAAAAAAAAGAATAGATTCTACTATACTTAACAAGTAACATATAATCCCTCTCACCCCGGGAAAATCGAGACATTTTTTAAAGACTATTTAAGAACACTTGTCCCAGCGATGAGACGAACAGAGTGAGCGAAAGGAGACAAACGTAGTGATCTAAAAATACGAATTTACTTGACAAGCAAAAGAAAGTAGTATATATTATATCTACAGGAGGGGAAGAAAAGATGTCAAATAAAATACCCGGGCCGGATTCACATATCATCTTAGAGAAGACAGATTGCTACTTTGCAACTATGCCGGATAATCAGCAAGAAGCAATCTATAATGAAATAAATAAACTATATAATATAAAAGAGAAGTTATTTGTGCTTGGATTGACAAAAGGATTTTCACAGGAAAAAGCATACGCGCTGGCAGGTTACGAAGGCGAAAGAAATGCCTCGAAAAAATTGAGTGAAAAACACATGGCGGAATGCCTAAAAAAAATAGAAGAAATCTTGGCAAGAGAATGCTCTATTTCTAGGCAGGAAGTTTTGCAAGAAATTAAAAGAGACATGAACGACATGGGAAACAGGCCGGCAAGAACGGCAGCTCTAAGAATGGCAGCAGAACATACAAAAGTTCTTGACAGTCCTGAAGGAAGCGTTAAACCTCCGCAGTTGATAATCGTAGTTGGGGACAAAGGACAAGTTACAACAATTCAAACACAAAGAGAGGGTTCAATAGATGCAGGATCTGAAGGTTGATCTTCAAGATTTTCAGAAGCAGATATTTGATTCATCTGAACGCTTTCTAGGAATGTTTGGAGGAAAGCAGGTAGGAAAAACTTTCTTTGGTTCCGTTTGGGAAATAAATGAAGCAAGGTTAAAACCAAAAGTTCCTCACTTAATTACCGCACCTACAGTACCGCGTTTAAATCAATCTACTTTAGCAAAATTCTTTTCAGTAATACCATCAGACTGGGGACAATACAAAGAACAAAAAAAAGAATTTGTTTGCGCATGGGGTACTCCTATTTATATAAGAGGAGTAGAAGATCCGCAAGCAATTGAAGGAATGACAATAGGTTCTTGGTGGGGAGACGAAGCTGCGGAATACCAGAAAGCAGTTTGGGATAAAGGTCGCGTAAGGTTGAATATAACTCGCGGCCGTTGTTTATTTACGACATCTCTTGATATACCGCCGAATTGGCTTTATTATGATTTCTTTTTAAGATTTTTAAATGGAGACAAAGACTATAGATGCTGGCAATTGCCTTCTTGGATAAATAAATATTTTGACTCAACTATGATAGATTCAGAACGCGCAAGACTTACACCAGAAGAATTTTCAAGGATCTATGAAGGAAAATTTGCAACACTTTCCGGTCTTGTTATAAAAGGTTTTGACAGGACAACAATGGTTTTGAAAAAACGTTTGCAAATAATATGTCCATATAAAATACATATAGGAGTTGACTTTGGTTGGGAAGATCCTTCAGTCGCGGTCTTCTGGGCCGAACTTGCAAATGGATGGTGGGTACTTCTTGATGAAGTCTATAGGACTCATATTAAATACACTACTCTTGGACAACTTATCTGTGATACAATCAAAGAACATCCTTCCGAATATTTAAACCACGAATTAAATTTTTATTGCGATCCTTCAAATGCTCAAGGTATAGCAGAACTCCGCGGAGAGTTTAGAAAACAAAATTTACCGGCTCACAAATTTATTGCAGCAAACAACGACATCTCCGAAGGCATAAGAACAGTCAATGGAGTAATTTTGGAAAAGAAGTATTTTATTAATCCCGGGATTATAAACCATCCATCAGAAATTGAAAAGTACCAATATAGGAAAGATTCTGTGTATGGAGAAAAATATGAAGAACCTATTGATGCTTTCAATCACACCATAGATCCAACAAGATACTGCATGCATACAGTTCTTGCTCCACGCAGGATACAACAACTAAGAATAAAAGAAACAAGTGAGAATGAACAAATAGAAGATATTCGAGACTATATGGAGAAACAAAGTATCCAACAATTTTTTGATCAAAGGGTAAGAGAAAACAGAGGAAGTACTTTAAGGGAGAGTATGCATGATTGAGACAATCATAGTTATAATCCTTATTATATATGTCTGTATTAAAGAATTTTTATTTTATTTTGAACGTAAGGATCTTATGGATAGGATAATGGCCCATGATTTTGGTCAGTATCATGCGGTAAAAGTAGAGAGAGAAAAGAATAAAGAAAAGAAACGAAGCACCTCAAAAGTTTTGGAGGAATAAATGCCTGATGAAATAAAAAAAGAATCTGTTCAAGACTTTGCAACGCTTTATGATCAAGATATTTCTGGGTGGATAAGTTCAGAATATGAAAAAAGAAAACTTATCAAAATGACTTTTGATAGACAGGTCTATTTGAATTTTCTAAATTTACTTGGACAACAAGACATTAAAATAGATACAGAACAAAAAGAATTAAATCTTGTCAGGCAGAAAAATATGTATAAATGGCGCGAGTCTTTTATTACAAATCAGATCATGCCTCGTTATAGGATTGTCCATTCAAAATTTATTTCAGCAAAACCATGTTTTACAGTAAAGCCAAATTCTCTTGATCAGGTTGATATTGCAGCAGCTAATACAGGAAAGTTTGCTGTACAAACGTGGTGGAAAAATCAGAAGTGTAATAAAAAAGTAAGAAATGGGTATAGGTATGTTTTAATTGGTGGGTGCGCATTTATACATACGTATTGGAATAAAGATGTAGAAGTTGATTTTAAACAATTTAAAGTAAAGGGAGAGGTTGAATCAGAAATAGTATCACCATTAAATATTTTTCCCGATGGAATGTCAAATGAAGATTTTGAACAAACTAATAATTTAATTTATGCATATATAGAAGATATTCGTATCGCAAGAAAGATATGGAATAAACCAGAATTGATACCTACTGGGGACATGTTTGTTTCACCATGGCAAAGACAAATAGAACAACTTCTGAGTGCAAAGGACAAAGAACAGGTAACTGAAACTAAAAATTCTATACTTATGTTAAAATATTATGAGTTCCCAAATGTTCTGCATCCTAAAGGAAGATATGTTGTTATTGCCGGGAAAGAGTTGGTTTATGACTCTGAAAATGAAGAAGAAGAAAAAGATAAGGGACTTCCTGATGGTGGATGGGTAAAACTTGATTATATTCCTATCCCGGGACAGTTTTTCCCTAAAGATATGATAGCCGACCTAATACCTTTAAATCACCAATATAATAAATCTCAAAGCATGATAGCTAGGTGGAGGAATTTAACTGTTATACCAAAAATATTAATACCTGAGTCTTGCGATGTTGAAGAAGATGCGTGGACAGATGAACCCGGAGAAAAGATAAGATATTTTGCTATGCCTGGAATGTCTGAACCTAAAGTAGTTCAACCACCTCCAATGCCAAATTGGCTTTTTTCTTGGAACCAGTTAATTATTCAAGACATGAATGATGTTGCAATGACACACGATCCTTCTTTTGGTAAATACCCAAAACGTCTTACTTCAGGTAAAGCAATAAGTGCGCTTCAGGAACAAGATGTTGGATCACTTTCAGACCCTTTTGCTTGTATGGAAGATAGTTTTGGAACTTGGGGAACACAGGTTCTTGTTACAATGGCAGAAAGATATGAAGATGCGCGTCTTGCAGAAATTGTTTCAAGCAACAATAAACTTGAAGCAATAAAAGCATTTAAAGGAACAGACTTAAGAAACAATACTCGTGTTATTTGTGAGCTTGAACAAGGGTTACCTCAGAGCAAGATGGCTAGGATACAAATGGCAACAGATCTTTGGAGTATGAAATTTATTCCGAATACAGATGAGGGAAGAAGAATAGGATTGCGCATTATGGATATACCGGAATTTATGGCTCTTGAGCAACAAGACGAATCACATGCTCTTTGGGAAAATGGAGAGTTCTTAAAAGGAAAGGATGTTGTAGTAAATAAATTTGATCAGCACTTGGTTCACTTCAATATACATAATGAACAACGTAAAAAAGCAGCAGCTCTTGGAATGAGCAAACAAATCCTTGACAAACTTGTTGCGCACATGGAAGAACATAATAAAATTTTTAGTGAGTTTATGTCAAAGATGGCAACAGGAGGACAAGGAGGAGAGCAACCTCCTGAAACAGTATAAAACATCCCATTGATGAGACAAATAAGGAGGAATTTAAAAATGGAAGCAACAAAAGAATCTGTAATGCAAGCAATAAAAAAAAGTCTTAGTAATGATGGTAGCGGTCAAGAAACTCCTTTGCCAACAGGAATACAATTAAGCGCAGCAAATTATCCCGGAATGGAAAATGTTAAACAAGGAGATTCTATATTGATAGTTGCAACAGTAGATTCTGTAGAAAATGGTATTCTGAATATTACTCCAAACGAAGTAAAACAAGAGGGAGGTGGGAATCAAGAAGGTGAATCAATTCCAGAAGAAGGTATGTAGTAGAAAATAAAATGCCAGGGATCAGCTACAGTCTTTTAAAGACCAGGGGTTGGTTACAGCAGGAGGATTAATGTTTAAAGATGAAAAACAAGGTTTTTGTTCTGGGTATGAAAAAGATATTTTTGGTTTAAATCAGCGCGGCGAAATTGCTCTTGGCAACGATAATCTAGGTGAACCAGGGGACGAAGATCCTAATAAAGTAAAAAAGGATGATTTGGCTACAGTTCCAAAGTTTAAGTTGACCAATGGTCAAGAAATTGACGAAAAAACTATTCTTTCGTTAATAGAGACCTCAAAAGACAGCAAAAGAATAAAGAGGGATTACGAACACATTGTAAATAAATTCGGTAAAACCTCTAAAGAACTTGCTGACTTTAAGAAGCAATTTGGAGATTTTTTACTTGCGCATAAAAATCAAAATCCTAACGATCAGGGTAGTTCAGATGACGCTGACGAAAATGGAAACACCGGAACAAAAAATAGTGCATTCAAAGAAATAGAAAAAAAATTAGATATACTTGCGAATGCACTTAATAGCTTAAGCGCGAAACAAAAAGAAAGTGATAGTCAGAAACGTGTAAATACTTTTATTGATGGGAATATAAATGGAGAAGAGATCAAAAAGGAGTTTCCTATTTTTGAAATTCCTGAAGCAAAAAATATCCTAACAGCTTGTGTCGCAGAAAGAGTAAATGAAATAGTAGATGCTTTGAATGATGACGACGAAGTCACAGCATCTGATATTATGCACGATGCAGCAGAAAAAGCAGCAACGTTACTTGATAAAGTTCTAAAGACTTCAACATCAAAAAAAACAAACGCTAAACCTGATGGGCCGGGTAGTACAAGACTTCCAGCAAATGAGGACAAGAATAATAAAGACAAAAAGATTGATATGTCAAAAGGTTCTCTTGTTGAAAGAGGAATGGCAACACTAAATAGACTCATTAATAATAAAGGTTAGCGCATAGGAGACAAAATGTTAAATTTGACTTATGCTGATGCAATTCTAAAAGACTTGTATCCGCAGGATAGTATTGAAAAATTAATGAATACAGACACACCTTTTTTAGATAAAATAGAAAAATCTTCAAAAGAAATACAGCTTGTTGGTAGGAAAGCAATAGTCCCTATTAAACATGCAAATAATCAAGGTTATGGCGCAAGAGCAGAAGGTGGAACTCTTCCTAGGGCCGGTTATCAGAAATTTAGTGATACGACTTTAACGCTTAAGTACAATTATGGTAAGGCAAGACTCTCTGGTCAGACTATCAAAGCTACACAGAACAACAAGGGAGCCTTTGTTTCAGCGATAGTTGATTCAGTATCAGATTGTATTGAGGGCTTAAGAAAAGACCTTAGTCGCCAGGTCTGGGGCAATCAGAGCGGTATTCTTGGTCGTGTTCTTTCAGCAAATAATTCAACAAAGGTTATTGTTCTTGATCAACCGGTTGAAGATGTTTGTAAATATATAAAAGAAGGAATGAGAATTGACATTAAAACAGCAGTTGGCGGAACAGAACATGGAACAAGTCTTACTGTAGCATCGGTAGATCCTGCTACAAATTCTTTCACAGTAGGATCATCTGATACAATTTCTTCTGTAATTGCAGAAGATGTTGTTTTCAGGGAAGATAGCGATGGTTACGAAATGACCGGAGTTCGTGGAATAGTTGACGATGGCACAGAACTTGATCCTTTACAGGGACTTGCAAGATCTACTTATCCATGGTGGAAGTGCGCTTATAGAGGAACTGCAACAAAATTAGCAGCTTCTGTTTTTAGAAATTTAATAAAACAGGTAAGAAAGATTGATGGGAAAAGAAGTGATCTTGCTTTTTGGACAACTTTTGACATTGAAGACAAACTTGCAGAGATAATGGCTGTAGATAGAAGGTTTTCTGAAGCAGAAGTAGATGGCGGATTTAAAGTTATCACTTTTAATAAAATCCCTATTTATTCTGATGATGATATGTGGACACAGCAATTGTATTTGCTTGCAATGAAATCTTTTGTTATGGCTGCACTTGGTGGATTTGACTGGGTTGATAATGGAAGAGGTATATGGCTCCCGGCGCACCTTGGAACGTCAGGTGTTGATGAATACGAAGCAACACTTTGCGCTTATAGAGAATTTTGTACGTTTAATGCCAGAGTTAATGCAGTAGAAACAGCAATAGACGCAACACTGTAATCTAAGGAGAGGATGTCTGGCTAATCTCTCGCTCAACAAAAAACAGACAACTTTTTCTTTAAGGAGTTCTAATGTCTTTTGACAAAAAACTTGCTAGCACTTCATTTAATGATGCAAAAAGTGGTAAACATTTTTCTGTTATAATGAAAAATAAGATACAGCGCAACAGAATACACAATAAAGCAATAGGCGAAAAGACAAAAAAAGATTTGCGCGATCATGCGATTGAGGTTGCTAAGTATCACTATGAAGGTCTTGTTAATAAAAAAATAGTAGGATTTAATTGGCCAAAGACAAAAAAACAAGAAGAAAGAGAAAATAAAAATAGGATAAAAGAAACTGAAAATTGGTTAAATAGGGCAAAGATATTGGTTGGAGGAAAAGTATGACAAAGTCTGAGTGGGTAGTAAAAATCCAGAGAAAACTTGCAGATAGAAAATATTTTACTTCTGATATGATTAATGATGCAATAGATGATATGCTTGGGGTTGTATGTGGCGATGTTCCGATATATTTTTCTTATGAGCCTATTACTTCTGTGGCAGGAACTGATAAATATACTCCAACAAAAACTTATATTGATATAAAAAATAAGTCAGTATTTTTCTCTAGTGAAAATTATCCACTTGATAAAGTTTCATACGAAGAAATAAGAGCATTAATGGAAGATCCAAGCGATGCCACTAAAGACCAGAGTATCCCAAGAATCTTTGCTTATGAAAACTTCGATGGAGTAAAACAGCTTATAGTGTGGCCAGCTCCAGATGAAGCAGGTAAGAAGATAATGATATTTGGTCAGATACAAAGAGCAAATTTTGCAGATGACGAAACTATAGATCTTCCTCTTTGGATGATTGATCCTGCGCAACAAAAAATACTTCAACTTTTAAATGAGAATGATTTTGCGCATGAGGTAGCTAATTATCATAAAAATAATTATGAAGCAAAGTTGCCACACTTGAGGATGATGGCAAGACGTATTAGAGGAGTATCGTTTGTTAAATAAGGAGGTAAAATGGATCAAGTATTTGTAATAGAGTCAACAAAAGATTGTTCTTTAAGGGCGGACGGAAAAGATTTTAATATTAAAAAAGAAAAAAAATATATAGTAGGAAGAGATGTTCCTATAATTGCGATGCATGTCTGGAGATCTTTGTCGCACATCACAATAACTACAAAAGAAATAAAGATTGACACTCAGGTAGATCCAGACCCTAAACCTAAAGATCCAACCAAACATGATGCAGGGGTTGTCTCCAATGAAAAAGATAAAGATAAGGAGGGTAAATAATATGAAGAAATTCCTACTTTTAATATTATGTAGTTTGTTCGTCCCATTGATGGGACAAGCAGGAGTAGTTAATGCAGGGGCTGATCTTTTTTATATAGCTCCTGAAATATTTTTAGCACCAAGTGCAAGTGATTCAACTGCATATCTTGCTTCTGCGATGATAGACTCATGTACATCAAAGACAGCAGTTACAACTCAACCAGGATATTCAAGAATAGTTAATATTGCGCTTTATCACTATGGGACTTGGACTGATTCTGTTGGAGCCGGTTCAATTTGCATTTATGGAAGGAATATAAGTGGTGATAGTATTTGTGAAACTATTACTTTGAAGTATGCGACTGGAGCAGGAACTCCTGTACTTTCAGTAAAAACAAATAGAGCTTTCGCATATATTTCTGGGTTTGTTTGTTCTTCTTCACTTGCAGACACTGCTTCTTATGGGGACACTTTAACAATAGGAGAAGGATCTTGGTTTGAATTGAGTACAAAAATTTATCAGACTATTGGATGGAAAGATGCAGACACTATGACCTTTCTTATACAAGAGGGTGGAGCAATGATTCCGGGTAAAAGCGCAGGGTATAATTCAACTTATAATTTGTACAAACCTGTAACTGCACCAAATGGTACATATAATTATATTTTGTATTTTAAGAGACGTTTGCCAACTAAATAAGGAGATAAAGATGAAAAGAATAGCGATAATTACATTCCTTCTTGTCTTTGCTCCAATATGTATATTTTCTGGGACTCTCGAAGATCTTGGTGGTGTATTGGCCAATGCGGTAAGTAGTGTATCAAATAATTATTATATTGATACAAACAGCTACCGCTTGGCTGTTTCTTGTACAACATCACTTGGAGCATATTCTGAGACACTCTCATTTGTTGATCCGCAAAAATATTTTTCAGCAACAAATACTTATACATATTGGTCAGCAAAACAAGTAGTAGAAAAAATAAATGCTTCAACGTTTTGTAATGGTTTTGTAAAAGCAAGTACTATTATAGAGAAGACAAGTTCTTCAACACAACCATATAATACAAAAGTAAAATTATTTTGTACTGATGGCAGTATTCAGGTAATAAATAATTTAAACACTACAACGACAGTTACTTATGATACTTCTGCAAGTCAGGTAGAATGGAAGACATGGAGTACTGTTTATGGAGATTCAACTAGTGTTGTTGGGCAGATAAAGATTGATACTAGCCTTGTTTTTGCTTCTTCAACTTGTACGGCAACATGGACAAAAACAATAGATATTGGTGAAGTTACAGGATATAATAGAAGATATAATTTTACAATTACTTATTATGATTCTACCAGTACAGGTCTCGAGACAAATACTTATCAATATGCTACCGGAGAAACTTCAATAGTTTATGGATCATATACAACATTTACAAGCGGAGTCAGTGTAAATACTTCAGTTAGGTATGTTAAGTTATTGATAACACAAACTGCTTCTGATAGTCCGGCTTCTCCTAGAGTTGATACGCTTACTCTTGCTGCAAATTCTTATTCAGTTTCTGGTGATAAATTAATTTATGCAATAGGATTTGATACTAATAAACATGATTTTACTCCAATACCAGTTTCGTCTTCTACAAAAAATGATTCTGGATCTATTTGTTCAACAAATCCTCTTGATGTTAAAATTACAAGTATGCCGAATGTTCATTTGGATAGTCCTGTATTGGCAACTTTAACAGATTCAAGAGTTTCTATTCCTGATGGAGTAACTATTAATAATACCACAGTAACGGTTAAAATAACAGATGACACGGGAGCAAATTCTGTTGATATGGTTAATTGTGATGGAAAAAAAGCGTTGTTGACCTACGAGGGTGCACCTTCTTCAGGAAAAGTTAAACCTACAGGTTCATACCAAACCTATTCTGAGAGCGATGTTATTCCTATGACTTTAAATCGTCATGGTATGGCTATGGCAGAGTTGTTTACAGGAAACGATACAGTTAGTCCTACAAATCCATTGCCTATGTCCGAAGGTAGTATGACTTCTGTATCATTAACTAACACAGCAGTTGAAGTAACTTCTTCTGGAACAATTACTCTGTCTTCTACATATCAAGGTATTGATGTAAAATTTAGAGGAACAAATGGTGGAGATAGAGCAAGTGTTGCTTTTAACGGAGAAGCATATTCTAATATGTATTCTAATGAGACAATAGAAGTAGATAGAGTTTTAGGACAAACGTTCACAAATTATCAGATAAAAGTAGACAATATAACTTCGGGGTGCACATTAACCATATATGGTTGGGGTAAACAATAATGAAAAAGTTAATTGTATTTGTGTTATTTTTACTACCATTCTGTTTAAATGCAGGAGTTAGTATTCAAAGTCCTGTTACACAAACAAGTGTTGAGCCAAATACAGGAAACTTATTATTTTATTGGAATATGCACGAGGGAGATGGAACAACTATAATCAACTCAGGTTTTGCAGATACTAAACCTATCGCTTTAATTGATGGTGCAACTTGGATAAATACGAGTGGAAGAGATTTTAAAGTATTGTATTTCGATGGAACTAATGATAGTATTAGTTTTACTACAGAACCTGCGTTTTATGTTTCTTCTTCATCTTCATTCTGTATTATGATGTGGGTTAAAGCGTGGTCAGATGATAAATATTCGGCAATCTTTGAATATAGAGATGTTGTCGACTTTACACATGGATTTCACGTGCTATATAAAGAAGATAATAAACTTTATTTTCAAGCGTATTGCGATACTCAAGAAGTAGTTTATCTAAATACAGAGCAAAATTTTAAAGATGGTAATTGGCATCACATTGCTTGTGGCGGATATGGTGGTAGCGGTTATATTTATGTTGATGGCGAACTTAATACGTCGAACTTAATAATTGCACCATGTTATTTATCATCAAATCATTTAACATCTATTGGAACAGATGAAAGACTTTTACATTTAGGGCAACCTAATTATGCTAAAATGTGTATTGATGAAATAAGAATATATTCTGAATAC
>Ga0172381_10005283_pt1 | contig 13152 bp, 30 predicted proteins | sample Leawel6488metaG_FD_119754 | JGI IMG/M metagenome (GOLD analysis project Ga0172381, IMG submission 119754) | Leachate microbial communities from a municipal landfill in Southern Ontario, Canada - Leachate well 64-88 metaG | ecosystem: Engineered > Solid waste > Landfill > Unclassified | place... | reverse complement strand
CCTCTCGGGGGTACTAGGCCCCTATGGGGAGCCCCCACCCGGCAGGTAGCTAGCACATTATTATAATGTAATAGTATCAATGAGTTATACCGAACTGCCTCAGCCACGGCTTCTTTTCTACCAGCTTCATCACCTCTTGCATATACCGATTGCTGATCACGTACATGGTTTCAGTCTGCGATACCGGCGGGTTTACGTAAGCAGCGGGCTTTAGTTTTTCTTTACTCGCTGGCTTAATCCCCCTGATAACCTCACGTTTATAGTCTCTGATCGTCGTTGCGTGACATCCAACCCGCTGCGCAATCTCAACCGCCGTGAGTTTTCCGTCTTTGAGAAACTTGTCTACCGCCTCATAATCAACAGCTTTCCATCTTCCCATGTCGTGACCCTCCTTGGATTATTTCTGATCCATCGCCCTTTTCATGATCTTACCTAGCGTTTCTATGCCGCGTGGTAATGGTCTTTTTAACTCGTTGCACCGCTCCTCTTCATCTGCCGCGTTCTGCTTGCCATCCTCAATCCTCAGCGCAGCCTCCATGTATGCTTTCGGTTTCTTTACCTCGCCACTTTCCAGGGCAACCACCAACGACATCAGGCAATGCTCTATAGCTGCGGGGTGTTTGTTGTGGATGTTTCCCTCTACGAATAGCATGACCTGCCTCATGTCGTAGGCCTGATAATGCCGTGAGATTTTGTCAACGTAGGGTTGGAGGCTTTCAAGGAGTTTTGTCTTTGCTATTTTTCTTGGATCAGGGTCAAAGTCAGAAAACGGTATTTCGGGTTCCGGGTTTTCTGCTTTTAGTTTTTCTTCAAAGGCGGGTTCTTGGGTCGATGGCAAAAAGTTATCAACAGGGAGATTAGGGTTAGGGTTTAGCTCTTTTATTTCCCTTTCCCTTTCCCTTTCCCTTTCCCTTTCCCTTTGCGGATAAATGTCATCGATTTGGGAGTTATTGCACACAATAACCACGTTTGTGCGTGCAATAACCATTTCTCTCGTTGGGAGATCACTTTTACGTCGCGTATAGGCATCGGCTACGCGGTCCACAAAATGTTGACAGAAAATGAGTTTATGTTGCCATAAATCCCGGTCAATGGCATCCAACTCTGACAATGTTTCTATGATTTCGAGGAGGGTTTCAATTGATATTTTGCAGCAGGCGGACAGGTGGATCAGCGACGATTTCTGTCGGCAATCGATATAGTGCCCATCACTACCACCGAGTTGTTCGAGAATTTTAAACCATGTAGCGTATCCATCATTTCCCCATTTTGATTCGAGAATGAACATAGTTTTCCGGTGGCTTACATCATGAGGGAAGTAATCAACCGTCGCCTTCGATGGCCTTGACATTATTTAATCACCTTATCCGTAATTTTATGAATTATTTCCCACTGTTTCGTTGACAAGTTCAAGTTTTCCTTGAAGGTCTCAAACCGGTTGAATAAATCATCGCAAAAGGCCTTTTCCCAATCGTTAAGAATCACCCTTTTTCTCTTCACCTCGGGCTGAAGTTTGACGATCCAATTGAATTCACACGCTGAAAGAGGTTGGTTTTTCATTAAGGTCACGTCACCAGTTAACCGTTATTTCCGTTCGCGGTTCTAATCCATAAATTTTGACGGCGGACAGGGCAAAAACCTGTCTATCATCGGCAAACAAAACCCCATTCAGGCAGTCCAGACAAAACTTGATACAGTTATCCGTGTCGGGCTTTTTTATGTGCGGTGATGATACCAAGTCAGATTGTTTCTTTTTAGAGACACTTGATGGGATCGGCATATGGAAAACAAATGAAAGATTGACAGGCCCTTCGATCTTCTGTTTGACTTGCTGAGACGCCATCAAAAGCCATCGACCTTCCTCTGTTTCCTGGGCGTTATAGGCTCCGACGAAATTACCACGCCTGAAAAATTTAGGGCGCTTTTTGGCGATAGGAACACCCGGAATAGTGAGCGTTATTTCATTCATGTATTACCTCAGATAATCGTTTCAAGTGTGCGTTTCATTTCTGTAGTTATGGGGTTATCCCCTCGTCCCATTCGTAGGTATTCGGGCCGTCCTCTCCAGCCCTATATTCTGAGACCCAACGATCATAGTCATCCCCAGATAAAGCTCTGACCATTTGATCTATTACCCACATTTTATGATGTCCGCCATCAATACCTCCGTATCGCATAGCTATACTTAGAGCTTCTTTGTTTTTATCCATTTTCAGTCTCCCTTTCTTTCCCCTTTTATGCGGCCTTGACCTTGGCCTCATCAAACCCGTTCTTCGTAAACTTCGATGCCTGGTATATTCGCCTGATTTTTCAATGCCCGGACAACTCCGCCGATCTTGACCATATCGGGAACCAGATATTGACGAGGGATGATAGCTTCATTGACAATGCGGAATTTCGTCACGGTTCTATAAACCGGGCCTCCCTGCATTTTTGGTACAGCCTTCGGAATGACAACAGGGGCGACAAAAATGGGTTCTTCCATGATGGCAGCGGATTCCTGCGCTGCCTCTTCCTTTGTGGCCCCGTTGCGCTTCGCCTCTTCCTCGGCGGCGATGGCGTCTAAAAGGGCCTGCTCCTCGGCCTGCTTGCGTGCAATCTCTTCAAGGCGGCGTTGTTCGGCCTGACGTATTTTCTCTTGTTCAAGATCATACGAGGACATCAACTGTTTGACAGACTTCTGGGCGGCGGTCAGAGGGTCAAGATATTTTGCCCTTTTCTCGACGGCCTTCTTGTGAGCAAGATGCTGGGCTTCACATATCGGATCAAACGTATCCTTAACCTCCTTGATCATCTCCCCTATGGCCTTCCATAAACTTCCGGCGGCGGTGTAGGTTTCTGCATCCGTCACCTTGACAGCCTTCGCCTGATCAACGATTGTCAATGCCTTCTCTTCGACGGGTTCAGTCTCGACTAATTTTAATGCTGTCTCTCCCATGATTTTATCCTTTCTTTACGTGATTTCGTTTCCAGTGATGTATTGATAGGGCCGCCATAAATATGTTGCGGTCCTGCCTATCCGTGAACAGATGCAGCTTGTATTTTCCTGTGTCCATGAGTTGCAGAGCAAAGCGTTTACGCCCGTGAGTTCCTTCAAGGATCTCTTGCGCGGCAAGCTGCAAACCAACCCAAGGGGAAACTACCTGCCCTTTGAAGTCAATTATTGCCGGTGTTGTATCCCGAAACGTGCCAAGAATATCAGGCGTCCCGGCAAATCGGTATTGGGCGGAATAAAGCGGCGTTTCGGATGCCGACACCACAAAGCCCGTATCCAATTTAAAGGCCTTCCATGCGTCCAGAGTGTTCTTGAGAACCGGGTCAAGGTTTTCTTCGTCAAGTTGATCTGTTTCATAATAGTGAATCGTCAGATGCTTGTTTATGCCCTTATCCCGGCTATATTCCGTAAACCACGTTGCATCAATGAATCCTTCGGCAACAAGAACCTGTGTCACCGAGGGGACCACTACACCGTCGATACGATATATGTGGGATATGGGGTCAAAGGTGTTCATTCCGCCTTATCCATCCCCGTGATAAGGTTCCCGTTCTTTTCCGTCTTGAAGATGATCTTCAAAAGCTGTCCTGTCGGCACCGCTTCATCCGCCATTTTTTTGTAGGTATCGGAGAACGTCTTATAAACCGTCTGCGATTCATCATCGGCAATGATGGAATAAAGTTTCCACGGTCCTTTGGCCGATTCCCCTTCCTTGGTGGAGGTATCGAAGACTTTGATGGTTGCTGTCTGCAATGCTTGGTCCGGTGGCTTGTCTGTCTTCTTGGCTGGGGGAGTGATGGGTGGCTTGTCTGGTTCCTTTTTCGTTTCGCCTTTGGCTCCCGGTATCACTTCCGGCATGTCCTCGACATCCTGGGTGAAGATGTCGCTTGCCGCCGTTGCCGTCAGGATGGCGTCAACATGGGCGCGTTTCTTTGCCATCTTGAGGATCGTGTTGTAATAGTCGGCAGGGTTGTCGTGTTCCTGCTTCTCTCCGATAGAGCAAACTTCCCACTGTCCGTCGATCTTCCCGGCGGAGAATCCGGGACCGCCAATCAATGCTTGAGCCGCCTTGGGATCGGTTCCTTTGAGGTTCCAGTATTCTTTCGGGACTGACTTCCCGGTTCCGATCTTTTCCCCGCCCCGGTAACGATATTTCCCCTCCATCGTTGCCGCTGATCCTACTCCCTGGCCAACACTTTGCCCCGTAGGGATGTGATAGAGAGTGCAGACGACTTCATATTCACGGTGGCCGTTCCCGAGGTCTGAGCGTCTAATTTCGTATTCGGGGCGCAATCGGAAGACGAGGGACAACTTTTCGGCCCCGGCCTTATAAAGGCTCGGTTTATTGGTTCCGGGGATGGTTCCATAATGCTCGTCTTGATGCATCACCTGATGCATTACGTCTTGGATGGTCGCCACCTGTTTAAGGACGCCTGCCGTTGACATAGCGTATTCCTCAAAATTTATGACTGATCCTCCCTGATATTGATCAACTTGGTAAATCGCTTTTTCTTCTGACATAATTCCCCCTATCTCCCCATTCCGCAGGCCGCCTTAGCGAAGTCCTGCATGTTAAGTTGTTTTTTCCTTCTTGACGCCGGCAGACAGCCATCGGATGACATGAGAATGAATGTCGTTAGCGTCATTGGTGCCTATACTTATTACACCAACAGTCGGTTGGTCATCGTCGGATGTAAGAGCATATCTCCCATATCCACAGTCCTTGCCACGGTCGATTATCTTGATTTCACGCCTCATCGCATCGCCTCCATTGTTTCCCTGTCGAAATAGATGTGCGCCCGTGATTTAGCGTGATGCCGAACCTGATTGACATAGCTCGGGTCACACCCGACGATCTTGGCGACCGTCTTCACTGACTTGATGCTGCTTGACAGTTCCCTTATTTCCCTGGCCAACCGTGTCATGACGTGGACGCGGCAAGGGGTATCGGCGTATTTAGGTCTCATGGCTATCCTCCTTTTTCGGTGCTCCTTTCGGATTCCAACTGATATGAGCCTTCCCAGTTTCCAGGTCTTTCAGCGTGATGCCCTTACACTTGAGCATCTTCGCGATGATTTCATAGTCGCCCAATAGGACCATCGCTTCATCACGTAGGCACTCGGCCTTTACTAGGTCGTCCTGAAATGACTCCCATTTCTTCTTTGACATTATTTTGATCATCTATCCCCTCCACGCCAATCCACAATAACCTCTATTCTCATTTAGAGGTGTAGCCGGTATCCACCACATCATGCAGCCCGAGGCGATACATTTCGTCAAATCAGTAGCGGGATCAAAACTATTCGTAGGAACAAGTAACGAAATGTCCCTATTCGCTATAGCTGAAAGACTACCGTCCTTGATAACACCCGAAACACGGGCCATCGGGCACCATTTAGTTTTTGCTTCTTCTTCTGTGCAAATCATCTATCCCTCCCGGCATGTGCATGGAACGCACAAAATATCCATGCCGTCGTTTTGCGTATAGGCAATCTCCAGTGGATGTTCACACCAGAAGCAGAGTGGTTTTACCTCTTTAATCCGTTCCCGGACCAGAGCGTTAACCTCTTGCTGCCGCTGGTCGGCCTGGGCCTCCATGTGGCTGATTTCATCGTGGGATTTCATGATTTGGCACCCTTTGTCCGTACCCAGATCAGCAAGTAAATTAGGGCATCGGTGGTATTGGTATTGAATCTATTTATATTCCACTCTACTTCCCCCAAATAGCCTGCAATATTTTGATACTCCTTATGGTAGTTTTTCATTAAAGTAAGTTGGCATCCTTCGTGTTGTTCCGGCAACTCCCGCCAAGCCTCGGCCATCGAAACGGCGGGGATGTGAGGATGTCCTGGTATGTTGTTTATAGACAAGCTATAATACTGTTCTGTTCCATTCCAGAATTCATACCATACAAACTCCGTCTCTAGCACGATCCCCGCATCCACCAGCCTCTGACAAGCTTCTCTCGATCCGTAATTAAGTGGGTTCATCATTTTCCTCCCGCCTTAGCATAAGCAATCTCTTCAGCCGCGCAATCCGGACATATTCCGTGCGTCGGATCTGTTTTTCCTTTTCCGTCTCTGAGGCCCCTGTAGGCCCCGCACCAGCTACAGAATCGGGCCATGAGGGTCTGGCCGGTTAATTCCTTCACGTCCCGAAGGATCGCATTCGATAGTTCATACCTTGCCTGATTAATCATAATACCCTCCTCACACTTCCATTTTCGGTGATGCGGTATTTTATTCCTGTGCCAACAAACCCCTGCGTTAAATTCCGACACCGACCGCTGACTTTATTGCAGGGGTCATAATCTCGGCACTGATTACCGCAAGAGTCATTGCTGGTAATAAAATCACCATCAACTGTGCACCACATCTGCTCACCGCCCTTTTCTCTCCTCATTCCCTCGACAATCACAGGTTCTTGTGTGTCATAGGCCCTGTCTTTCCAGTGATCCAAATTGAAAACAAATTCTCCGCCATCACTATAGAACTTCATGTTCCGCCTCCATATTCTTCGCCTTTTCGAGGGCGGCTTTTAATTGCTCGTAAATTGATTCGCTTTCCTCAGGACCGGCTGGTATCTCTTTCTCCATCCACCTCTCAATATTATCTACTTGTCTTTTACATGCCGTCACCAGCTCCCGGTTGATGGCCTTCAACTTCTCATTCTCGGCGCGAAGACCGGAAACCTTATCTACAAGCCATTGTTCTCTTTTGGGATATGTATTCCGGGCATCGGCTTCATATTCCAACCACAATGGGAATATCTCTAAAAGTTCATTATAAATTTCTTCTGATGTCATTTTCCCTCCACCTCCTGGTTTCCCTAGTCCCAATGCCTCATGTAAACAATTACATGATTATCTAACCCACGTAGATTAAAAGCTAAATCATCTGCGACTACAAACTTTATGCAACAATTCTGTGTCTCAAGTCTGTACATAGCCTGATTAAATCTTTTATACTGTATCTGGTACTCATCAAATACTTGATAGATCATTGGAAGTAAGTAATGTACGTCACGACAGTGGCTTATCACCACAATGATTAATGGCACATTACCTAATGTAACTTGAGCTGCAAGCTCATGACAACGAGCATAGGTCTTCCCACATTGGCGCCCGGTACTCTTGCCCTCAATAACATCATGTAACCTATCAATGTCGGTCGGCATTTCCTTCCACCTCCGCCATCTTCCAGGGCAAAACGTTATAGGTTTTACCATCCAAAACGCGGCCGTCTTCCTTATTGAGGAATTTCAGAAAGAACGGCACCCCCGCCGCCGCGCATTGATCTCTAACCGACCTTACCCAATCAGGATGCATGGGCCTTGCGCCGGGGCCTGTTTCGCCGCCTAGGATAACGGAAGAGATTGGGTTAGGCCAACGACTCGGTTTTGCTCTTCCGGGTTCATTTTGATTCCAGAAAACATTATTTAAGTTTATCGGCCCCAGCATGGGCTCGATCGAAAGGAATTTCTTCCCCGGCACCCGGAAGAAAATTGGTATTTTCTCATCGGCTTCCTGCTGGTTGCAAACGGTCAGGCCTGACCATACGTTTACGGCGCGGCGCAGTTCCTTTTCTCCCGCATCGGCATAAAACCGGCTCATTAAGGACGCCATTCTTTCGGCTCGCTTTGTAAGTACAATGAAGGTGTGGCGATACTCACCGATAGCGGCTGAAAGCGCCCGGCCTATGAACGTATCCGGCACCGCCTCATGAAACAGATCATTCCACACCGCGTACACGGTCGGCTTCCGTCGTTTCAGGGGGATGGATAAGCGTTCGGGGTGAATTTCAATTCGACCGGTAAATCGCCCTTGACGGTCTGTAAGTAGAACCGGGGTGCCGTCATCATTCGAACATACCCATGATCGGCTTTCAAACCTACGTGCCATACTTGCCGACCAGCAATGATCACACCCCGGAGAACATGGCGTGCAACCAGAAACGAGGGACCAGGGTTTGTCCCAATATCTTCCTTTAGATATATCAATCATGATATTACTTCCTCCCGTGTTCGGTCTTGGTTCAACCTCAGTCTCCCCGCTCTCTGCCAGATACTCGTTGATCATGATAGCGCCTCCAACAATTTACCTAGGTCATCCGGACCATAGATGGCATCGGCAAACCCGTACATATTCTCAAAGTATCCCGGAGGAAACGATCCCCATATATAGAATTTCTTACCGCTTCCCTTGGCATATCCACCCTCAAGATGTGATGAATTCCCGCATGGGAAGATCATCACCACTGCGTCACACCAATCGATATATTTTTTATCTTCATCAAATGCTCGCCGGGCCTCGGGAAGCTCAAGAAACGAAAAGACATTGGCGTCCTCGATCTTCTCAAAGTGATCGATCCACCGGAAACAATAACGGCCGGTCGATTCGTCACAAAAGCAATCGACTTCATGTCCCTCTCGCCGCAGGATCTTGGCGATAGCTTTGGCCAGGGATTCATTTTTCCAAGATGTAGCGATATAGATTTTCACTTTTTACCTCACACAATCAGGTTCCCAGCGTCGATCGTTTCAGCGGGGTGGGTCATAAGATACTCCGTGACGGACGGCGTCCTGAAGACGAGTTCGTTGATGCGGCCACCGACGAATCGGTCGTTACGCAGGACCGTGAAGCGTTCAGGCGTATTGATTATCTGCGTGCCCGGATTCTTCCGCATGAGGTCGCGCAATTCCCAGATTTCCGGAGGAAGATCCGGGCGGCTTGCCGGCGACAAACCGGACTCTTCTTTCGTGACTGACCTGAAATCTTTACCCTCATACTTCGCCGGCCTTGTAACCGTTCCGGACTCTATCGTTAATGCCGGCATCAGCCCCGCTTGTATCCACAAAGCAAGGTCTATCCCCATGCGCCGGGCGTCTTCCCGATCTTTCTCTTGTTGCCAAGACGCTTTCCAATAAGAAACTTTTGCGCTTAGGGTAGAAATCTTATTTTCATACATTTTTATCGTGTCGCTCATGTTATTACCCTCCCTGTTCGAGCTCGCTCTTCTCGGATACTTTTCAACCGTTCCTCATGATTCCAAATTCCCGGCCAACTATTGCATACGGCCCATAGGGTCATATGCTCCCAGCCCGCCTTAATTCTGACAGAATCCTTTTGATCTTCATCAAGCGATTTCCACAAATAGTCAAATTCTTTGGATGTCATTTTCCCTCCACCTCCGCCATTTTCCAGGGCGCACTCTTCTGACTCAGGGTGTCCGCCGGCGTCGTTGCCAGCATCAGCCAGAGGGCGACAAGGATCATCGCCGTGATTCCAAGGTTAATCAGGATTTCCCGGATCGGCATGTCAAAATGGATGACGATTGCTTTTAAAAGGTGTCTCATGGTTCCCTCCTCATCCACGCATCAGGGTCGTATCCCTGCTTATAAAGGTCACATTCACATTCACCGTCTCCCCAGACTTGGCGACATGCGCAATGCCGATGATGGCCTGCACCAACAAGGCGATCTATTTCCTTCAGATTGTCGGCTTCTTCGATCTTCCATTCATCCCAATTTTCAGCCATCGTTAACCTCCTATGGTGCCCCGGTTATTCAAACATTATGCTTTGGTCTGGATCAACTTTGTGTTTAGAATCATCTAACCACCAAGCCATCATTTCCTCGCCCGCAGTCCATGTCGTTTTAAGCCCATCTTCGACACGCTTTTTTAGGCAGGCGTCAAAAGCCTTGACATATTTCTGGTAATAACGAGGCCACCTTTTACACTCAGCCTCACGTTTGGTATTCATCGGACACATAATGCATCCCAGCCGTTTAAATCCCTCGTCATACAGGGAACAATATTTTATTCCGTTGTCGTGGATGTATTCCCACACCTCCGCATCTGACCATTCAATAATAGGATTTAGATAAATTTTCCGGCTATCCTTAAAGCAGGCCTCTGTCAGTTTCCTTTTACTCCTACGGGCACTTTCCGCCCATCGGATACCTGTTATAACTGTGCGATCATGTCCGCCGCCCTCTTTCAGATATTCACAGCAATATCGGACACGCCTTGTTGGTGGCATTCTCTTCTTGACGATCAATTTCCAGATGGTGATCCCCGGTTTATGGCGCGACACTTCCGGGTAAGTGTCGCGGATAAAATAGTAAAGTTCAGGGGGATCAATGCCCGTAATGTTGTAGTGAGCATCAAACGGCACGCCAGACCGTTTCACCAGATCAAGGATCACAACGCTATCCTTGCCACCGGAAAAGGCCACGTAATATCCTTCGGGAGGGCAAAACGCCTTGATTCTGTCAATGGCAATCTGGACCTTATCCAGTTTGCCGAAAAGCGTATTTTCTATAAGCCCCATCGTCTCAACCCTCAATATTTATGGTGCCCCGGCCAGTCTCTTATTATTTACCTACATCAATTAATTTGTGAAAAATCTCTTCTTTCAATATTCCAATCTTTTCCATCTGTGTGACAATTTGGTTCGCGTAGAAAAAATCGTATCTCTTTTTCATCTCTGCCCCGTAATCGGATGCTATTTTTTTGATTTGGTCATAGGGGCTGTTCCACCCGCTATTTCTCTCAAACTGCGCCTTTATATAGTCGGCTATGAGCACTTCTTCTTTGCTCCCAGCCGTTTTAAACGTCCCTTTCGAGATTATATCGTCTACATAAATATTGATCCGAGTCGTTAGCTCTCTCCCCACGGAGTTTTTCACCTCTGCCGTTATCTTCTTTTCAACTTCCGATTTTATTTTATCCCATATTTCTGTTACAACAGCGCGTATGACATATTTCTGCAAAGCTGGTGCTAGTTCGCTTTCTTCGTCAAGGTAAAAATCATCTACTTCAACTGTAAATTTCATACTATCCCCCTCAGCTCTTAAGTTCCCCGGCCTTTCGATCGGGGCTGTCCAATGATTGTTACCTGTTTATTCGGGCTGTGTGTTCCTTCACCTGAAGCACATGAAGCAGATTAAGAGCCGCCTGGGTGTACTTCAAGGCTTCATCTGGCGTCACATCTTCCGTGATCTTCGCAGCCAATACCAACACCGCTTTTTCTACTGCATCTTTCATTTGGTTTTACCTCCAATAGAATAGTTTAGTTGAATGTTTAACCCTTTCCGCCGCTGAGTTACCCGTCAGCCTCGGGTAGGACGTGGCCGGACGCTACCCCGGCAAACTGACCAGTTGGCAGCACCAAACTGCGCCTGCTGCGATTCTTTGGGCCGCACGTCCTAGATTGGTGGCACATCTCTCTAGTAGGAGTATCCCCGTTTAACCCACCTGACCGCACCAGGTAGAGGGATGTGCCATTTATTGGTGGCAGGGGCCGGGTTGGACTTTCTGGGTTTACCCGCTGCTTGTTCGCCTCACGCTTTCGCGCCCTGCCATGTTCATTTGGTGTCGGTGCCAGGGCGAGTACCCCTAGAGATGGATTGTTACTGAACATGAGAGGACATGAATCCTATTTTTTACTTTCGCGCTCCACTATGATGGAGGGGATTTCTCAGCGTCGTCGTCAATGAAGTACCATCTACGATATGCGTAGCGTCTTTTCTCTTCCGCCACACCGACATTTCAAAGATCATTGAAGCCGCCGTTACGAAGCATTAACGGCGGGTACTACATCATGGGTCCAGATACTGACGGCTCGGCCATTTTCACGAATAAGATAGTATTGAATATTGCTTCATTATCAAAACCTCATCTTACCGGAGAGGTTCCTTGTTTGCCCGTCAGAGCGTCAAGGAGCGGTCATGCCTTTATCTGCCGGGAAAACACCCGGCTTAGGTCCCTTTTAGGGTTCAAAGATCATCAAAGCCCGTTTGTGGCTATGGTGGGCCAACCAGTTAATGAGGTGGAATGATGATGATGAAATGATTATTGCCAAGATCACCTCCTTCTCGGTTTTATAAGTCCTGCCTGCTCCAGCGTCTCCTGGACGTTCCCCCGCCTCAGAATCGAGGCCGCACACCTTCTCATGGCCGCTTTGTCCCCGCCGGTCATCGCTTCCCTGATGCCGGGTATCGGTTCCGGTTCGATCAGGCCAGCCGAGATCAGTGCGTTTTCGATTCGTGATATTCTGTCTTCGAGGTTCATAATTTTAAAATTAAATTTTAATTTCCTAGTTTTGACTATTCCTTGGTTTCTTCGTATTGTTCTTCCCAAAAGGACGGATCTTTAGCTTTTTCAATAGCAAGGAGGGTTTTTATGGATAGGTTAACGGCGTCTGATTGGTTTCGGTCATGCCTGCGGCAATATTCCTTAAGCAATGGCAGAAGACCAATATCTATCGAGAATGAACAATTTTCACGCGGGTTCTTATTGTTCCCGTTCGGCACAGGAAACCTCCTCGACTTGATCATTTTGAAAATCATCGTATTCAAAAAAAATTTCAAAGGGGACGTTATGCGCGTTTACGATGCGGAGGAGAGAGGGAACGGAGGGCACCTGATCCCCGTGTTCCCATTGATGGATAACTTGACGGGAAACGCCGTCCCCGAGGCTTATAGCAAACGCCTCGAGAGTCATCCCCTTCGTCTTGCGGATTATTCTGATTGAGTTGGGATTGAACTTTTTCATTTATTCCCCTGATTATTGATGTGTGATTACTGATTACTACAGGAATAATCAGTTGTCAAGTAAAATATAACGGTGTAAAAGGAGACATGGCCACTATGCGCGAATTAATAAAGAATGAATTAAAACGAGACATTAACCAGCGAGAACTAGCCGGAAAGATCGGTTTCAGCCAAGGAACATTGCAAAAAATTTTGTTTACAGAGACAAAATTCACCTACGACACGAGAAAAAAGGTTGCTGATTATTTCCATGTCCCTGTGTCTCAATTCTATGACCAGAACGAATCTCCCCCTGATGCCCATCCCCCGCCCGACAGCTCCCCATCGCCCCCGGCTTCGGTGGCCTACGATCTTCTGATAAAGTCGCTGATGGACCGCCTCGAAGAGCACAAGGAGATACACAAGGCTTTGAACAACAGGATTGGCAACCTGGCAAAGGCGTTGCAATCGGCCACCGACCACATAGAGGACATAGAAAGGAGGTTGCGTAATACGTCTCAGGGCCAAGACTTGAAGCTCTTGGAACGGCGAAGCGGAACCGGGTAAATGTGCGGGCCGGTTTTCGCGCGGAAAGGGAACGCACCGGGGTCTTGCTGGAATTT
>Ga0172381_10005282_pt1 | contig 13152 bp, 16 predicted proteins | sample Leawel6488metaG_FD_119754 | JGI IMG/M metagenome (GOLD analysis project Ga0172381, IMG submission 119754) | Leachate microbial communities from a municipal landfill in Southern Ontario, Canada - Leachate well 64-88 metaG | ecosystem: Engineered > Solid waste > Landfill > Unclassified | place... | reverse complement strand
TAAAAAATATTCTTCGGGCCCCGCTATCACAGCTGGGTCCGCTTTTTTTATCCTCAAACAAAAACACCGTTTAATAACGGTGTTTTTGATATATTGAAATGAGTATTGTGTAAGATTAACGTTTGCTCCATTGCGGCGCCTTGCGCGCTTTCTTTAAACCAGGTTTCTTTCTTTCTACTCTTCGCGGATCGCGAGTTAAGAAACCGTTAACTTTTAAGGCTTCTTTGGCGGCCACATCATAAGCTAATAAAGCGCGACTGATACCGAGACGAACGGCGCCAATCTGGCCTTGCTTGCCGCCACCCTGGGTAATAATTGAAAAATTAAAATCGCGGCCATGGCCGGTAACTTTCAAAGGCTGAGTAATTAAATTTAAGCCGTCGCCCGGGAAATATTCGCTCACGCGCTTGCCGTTAATCATGATAACGCCCTTGCCGTTTTCATATAAACGAACCTGAGCGGTAGCGCGCTTGCGGCGACCGATCGCTTTAATATATTTGCCGGTAAATTCTACCGTTTCATTAGCATTTAAAGAATTTAAAAAATTCTTATCTTCATCCGGTGTTTCAACCACTATCGTCTCCGAAGTTAACATATCTTTAACCGGTTTAATACTTTCTTTAGGATCTTTTTTTGCCTTGATAGTTGGTTTGTCTTTAGCAACCTTGGCTTTTTTCTCCACCATATTATTTAATAATTAATCTCTTAAGCATACCGGTACGCAATCTCGTATCCGGTAACATTTTTTGCACGGCGCGAACCAAGACTTCTCCCGGTTTTTTCGCGTAGATTTCCGACATCTTGCGGCTCTTTAAACCGCCGGGGTAACCGGAATAATGATGATACTCTTTCTGCCATAATTTTTTACCGGTAAATTTCATCGCGGCAATATTTACGATTTCAACGATATCGCCTAAATCTAAATGGGCTTGAAATTCCGGCTTATTCTTTCCTCGCAAAAGATTCGCCACTTGAGTCGCTAAACGTCCGACGGCTTGGTCGGTAGCATCGAGCTTATGTAATTTTCTGGAAATGTTTTTCATAAATCTATTAAGCGCCGTGAGGCGCGGAAAATATCATTAAACTAATTCAATTTGGACCATTTCGGCACCATCGCCGGCCCGAGTTCCTAACTTAGTCGTTCGGGTATAACCGCCAGCGCGGGTCTTATAGCGAGCGCCTAAAACCTCCATCGCCTTCTTAACGGCGTTCTTCTGTAAGAGAACTTTAATTAAACCGCGACGGGCGTTTAAATCGCCGACCTTAGCGGAAGTAATCATTTTCTCTACCAACGGACGAACGGCGGCGGCTTTGGCGCGAGTAGTTTTAACTTTCTCGTAGATTAAAATACTAGAAGCCAAATTACGCAACATCAGTTCGCGCGGTCCTTTTTTTCTGTCTAAAATTTTATTCTTGTTTCGGTGACGCATAAATTATTTTTTCAATTTCTTCTTAGCTTCTTTTTTTTCTTTTTTGGCCGGTTTTTTATCGTCTTCAGCATCTTCTTCCGTTGCTTCTTCGCTCTCAACCTCTTCAGCTTTAGCACTCATACCGTTATCGGTCTGCTCGGCGAGCATTAATAAAGTACTGAATTGTTCAACTAGAATCTTTACGGCTTCTTCGAAAGCGCTTTGCGCCGTAATCGTTCCGTCAGTCTTAACATCTAAAATTATCTTATCCCAATTAGTCATTTTACCGACACGGGTATTTTCCACGTTAACGCTCACTAAAATAACCGGGGAGAAAATAGAATCAATTTCCATATAACCAATATCGCGATTTTCTTTTTTAGCGCCTTCGGTCATTTTATAACCGCGGCCTTCTCTGACGACGATTTCCATTTCCAGACTGCCGGCTTCATCGGTAATATGGCCTAAAACTAAATCAGGGTTCTTGATGTCCACCTGAGAATTCTTAACAATCTCGGCGGCGGTCACGGTTTTCTTGCCCTTAGCTTTCAGTTCTAAGCGGACTTCTTCTTCCGTAAAAATTTTCAAACGTAATTGTTTTAAATTTAAAATCATTTCTAAAACATCCTCTTTAACATGGGGCAAAGCCATAAATTCATGGCTCGCGCCTTTAATTTTTACGCCAACCACAGCGGCACCCGGTAAAGATGAGAGTAAAACGCGGCGTAAAGAATTTCCTAAAGTCATGCCATAACCAGGAAACAAGGGTTCAATCGTGATGATTCCCTCGTGCGGCGTAGCCCCTTCTTTGAATTCAATTTTTTTAGGATTAGCGATGTTTTGCATAGAGATTATTCACCAACTCCGGGTTAACGGAGGGCGGCGAATTATTTTATTTTGAGTAATACTCAACGATAACTTGCGCGTTTAAGTTCTGAGGTAAATCCGTATCTTTCGGTTCGTGAAGAATCTTAGCGCTTAAATCCTTAAGGTCAAAACTCACCCAGCTCGGGCGATCGGCTTTCTTCAATTTTTCATCAGTATTTTTAAAATAGCGATTAGTTTGGCTGTTTTTCTTGACTTTAATTACCTGGCCGACTTTAACAGCAAAAGAAGGGATATCAGTTTTACGGCCGTTAACGGTAAAATGTCCATGGTTAACTAATTGACGCGCCTGAGAGCGAGAAGCTCCCCAGCCTAAGCGATAAACAGTATTATCCAAACGCATTTCTAAAGCGCGTAAGAAATTCTTACCGGCGTCACCGGTTTTCTTACTGGCTTTGGCAAAGGTTAAACGGAATTGTTTTTCCGTTAGGCCATATAATCTTTTAGCGTTCTGTTTTTCTTGTAACTGTGAACCATAGTCGCTCAAACGTTTTTTTCCTTTCGGACCATGAAATCCCGGCGGATAATTACGTTTAATAATCGCACATTTCGGCCCAAGACAACGCTCTCCTTTTAAAAAGAGTTTTTGAGCGGCACGGCGACATTCTTTACATTTGGCATCAATATTTCTTCCCATATATTACTTTAGTTGAATTGATAAATTAAACTCGACGTGGTTTCTTCGGTCGGCAACCGTTATGCGGTACCGGAGTCATATCCTTAATCGCATTAACTTCTAAACCATTGGCATTTAAAGCGCGAATCGCCGCTTCTCGGCCAGTACCGACACCGGAAACAAAAACACTGACTTCCTGCAGACCGTATTCCTCTTTAGCTTTCTGGGCGGCAATTCTGGTAATAATCTGCGCGGCATAAGGCGTCGCTTTCTTGGCGCCCTTAAATCCGGCTAAACCGGCGCTCGCCCAAGAAATAACATCGCCATTCGGATCGGTTAACGTAATCATGGTGTTGTTATAAGTGGCCTGGATATAAGCGCGGCCGACTCTAACGATTCTAGCGACTTTCTTTTTCTTCTTTTTAATTAATTTCTTTTTGGCCCGGGCCGCTTTATTCTTTTCCAGTTTCTGTTTAATTTCTTCCGGCAATTCTTCCGCGTTAGAATCAAAAGAGAAATCACTTTCTTTTTCCTCTTCTTCTTCAATTTTAAGCACGGGAGCGGTTTTGGGCTCCTTTATTTCTTCGGTCGCTTCTTTTTTTACTTCTTCAGACATATTTTAATCACTTTATTTATTAGGTTTTCTGTAAACCCGCCTTGCTCTTACCGCTGCCTTTAGTAACGCGTTTATTACCCCGAACTGTTCGACTATTAGTCTTAGTTCTCTGACCGCGAACCGGTAAATGCTTAGTGTGGCGTAAACCGCGATAACAACCGATTTCTCGTAAGCGTTTAATATTGCTCTGGACTTCACGGCGTAAATCGCCTTCGACCGTATATTTCTTCTCGACGATTTCTCGCAAAGTATTAACATCGGCTTCTTTTAAGTCTTTAACACGGATATCCGGATTAACTTTCGCTTCCGCTAAAATCTTATTAGACCGGCTGCGTCCGACACCGTGAACATAGGTTAAAGCAATCTCTACTCTTTTTTCGTTGGGAATAGTAACTCCCGCAATTCTTACTGCCATAGATTAGTTTAAAATTACCCCTGTCTTTGTTTATGCTTAGGATTCTTGCAAATAACGCGGACTCGACCTTCGCGTCGCACGACCTTACAGTCCTTACAGATTTTTTTGGCACTGGCTCGTACTTTCATATTTTGATTAATTTAAAAACAATAAAATTACAGACGGTAAATGATCCGACCCTTAGTTAAATCATAGGGGCTGATCTGGAGTTTAACTTTGTCGCCGGGAAGCAGACGAATCTTATTCATCCGCATCTTACCGGAAAGATGCGCCAATATTTCATGGCCATTTTCCAAGGTAACTCTAAAACTTGCCGCCGGCATCAGTTCCAAGACCTCACCTTGCATTTCAATGAAATCCTTGGCGTTAAGAGTAGCGGAACTATCGTTCGTATTATTTTTTTCGTTTGACATTAACACAAAAAAAATCTGATAAAGACATTTTTGCCTTATCAAAATTCTTTTAAAAAGTTATTTAAGTTTATTTTTATAATAATCTTAATAAAATTATTATAGAGATAAGATTAAGAATTGTCAAGAGTTTCGTATTATATTAGTCCGCCTCATATTGGGAACGAAGCCATTATTAATTAATAACCCACAGGTGAAGACAGATTAAGGCCCTAATGTGGCCTCTCGGTATTATACTATAATAACTAATTATAGTCTGAACTAAGCGGGTTATTTTAATACTTTTTGTCTTATATTAAACAAAATTATATCATTTTATTTTTCTTAAAATAAAAAAAAACATAAATAGCACAAAATTAATTATCACAATACTCGCTCCGGCCGGTAAATCAGCAAAAAAAGAAATCGAAATACCAATTATCACTGACGATACTGACAACACGGCGGACACGATCATCGCTTCTTTAAATCCTTTGACAATTTGCAAAGCGGTTACTGCTGGCAAGATTAATAAGGCCGAGACAAGCATAACACCCACCACTTTTATCGCCAACACTACGGTAATGGCGGTTAAAAAAGTCAAAATTAAGTTAATTTGATCCGTTTTAATACCAGATGCCTTAGCATATTCTTCGTCGAAAGTTGTTGAAAATAAATCATTATAAAACAAACTAATCGCCGCTAGAACTAATAATGACAAACCGACGGACAACCAAACTTCTTGGTTGCTAATCGCTAAAATATTACCGAATAGATAGCTGAATAAATCAACATTAAAACCATGAGATAAACTGGCTAAAATCACACCACTGGCTATACCGACGGAAGAAACGATGCCTATCGCCGCATCTCCATAAATTTTAGCTTTCTTGGTCAGTTTAAGAATTAAATAAGAAGCTAAAATAACTACCGGAATGGCGACATAAAATGGGTATATGCCAAAAAACAAGCCAAGAGCGATAGCGCCGAAACTGACATGGGAAAGACCGTCGCCAATCAAAGATAATTTCCGCAGAACTAAAATCAAACCGAGCATGGCGCATAAAGCTGCCACAAAAGAACCGGCAAAATACGCTCTTTGAATAAACTCATAGCTGAGAAAATGGAAAATAGCCATATTAATGTTGATGACAAATTAAATGCTGAGAAAAATGTCCAAAATATTTTTCCATCTCAGCCGAATGGCAAAAATCAGAAAATTTTCCATAAAAAATTAAACTTTTATCTAAATATAACAATTTATCGGCATATTCTCCGACTTGAGCCGCATCATGAGTAATCATAATGACAGTCGCGCTTCTTTCTTGGTTTATTTTTTTAATAAACTTAAAAAAATTATCTCTTGTTTCCGGATCAAGCGCTGTGCTCGGTTCGTCCATAATTAATAATTCAGGGTTGGACACTAAAGCTCGAGCTAAAAAAACTCTCTGCTGTTGTCCGCCTGATAATTCGACAATCGGCCGATTAACCAAATCGGCGATATTCAAGAAAGCGAGAGTATCGTTAACTTTTTCTTTATCATCTTTACTGAATTTTTTAGGATATTTCTTGCCGGCCAATAATCCTAATCCAACAACCTCACCGACGGTCGCCGGAAATAAAGGATTAAATACATTAACTCGCTGCGGTAAGTAACCAATTTTTTCCCAAGCAAAAAAATTATTTGATTCAAAATTAAATAATTTTATCTCCCCGGAATATCCGCTTTCTAATCCTAAAATTACTTTGACCAATGTCGATTTACCGGCCCCATTCGGACCAACTAACGCAACAAAATCCCCTTTATTGACATTAAAAGAAATATTAGAAATAGCTTCCATCGCTCCATAACTAAAAGACAAATTTTTAACCGATAGGACCTTATCCATATTATTTGCACTCTAAGCCAATCTTTAGATTATCTAAATCGTCATTTAAGACATCAAAAAACGATAAGCCAGAATTAAATTGGTCCTTAGTTAAATTATGAGCAGCATTAAGCAAAAGCATTTTAGCGCTAGTCTCCTGAGCAATTGTTTCCGCTATTTTCGGGCTGGTAAGCTCTTCATAAAAAACATATTTAATGTCGTCTTTTTTAATTTGTTCAACTAAGGCGGCTAAATCACTAGCCGTCGGTTCAGCATCAGGGGAAACCCCTTGAGCGGCTAAATATTGTAAGCTATATCGGTTAGCTAAATAACCAAAAGCGTAATGTCCGCCATAAATTATTTCTTTACTCTGACAATCAACTAAAGCTGTTTGATATTTCTTGTCTAAATTTGTTAATTCATTTTCATAATCATTAACTCTTTGCTGATAAATAGCATAATTATTACCGTCAGCTTTTACAAATCCATTTTTAATATTGTTCAACATTATCTTGGCATTATCAAAATCAAGCCAAATATGAGGGTCTAACGATCCGGCCGGTTCATCTTCATCATGAAATACGCCGGGGATCATTTTAGTATCCTGGCTCGCATCTACAACAATTAAATTTTTATTAGCAACACTTTTTAAGATATCCTCGACCCATGGCTCCATAAACTTGCCAGTATATATGAAAATATCAGCTTCATTAATTTTAACAATATCACTCGGTTTAGGTTCGAAAGAATGAGCTTCCACTCCTGGCGGTAATAGTTGAGAAACATCAGCTTTGTCTCCGCCGATATTCTTTGCCATATCATAGAGCGGAAATAGGGTTGTGACAACTTTAACTTTATTGCTTAAATTGACCCGATTACGCTGATTCTGATAATTTGTTAGACCCCAAACCGATAAACCAAGAGCGATAATTATCGCGATTAAAATGACAATTTTTTTCTTCATAATATTTTTTATTAAATTATTACTGACATTTTTGGCATAAACCATAAAATTCCAAACAATGATCGGTTATTTCAAATTTTTCTTGCTTCATTATTTTTTTTTCTTCTTCATGCAAATGATTGTCCATAATAATAGTCTTAATCTTATTGCACTTAATACAAATCAAATGATGGCGATGTTCATGAGAAAGTTCGAACAGCGATGGTTTGCCAATTAGTTTAACTTCCCTAACCAAACCGTTTTCCATTAAAAAAATTAACTCTCTATAAACGGTTGTGCGATTCACTAGAATTTTTTTGTTCTTAAGAGCACTTAAAATATTAGACGAAGACATCGGTTCATTACTTAAAAACATACATTCCAGAACCGCTTTACGCGTTTTAGTTGTTCTGCTTCCTAATAATTTAATTTTCTCTATTAATTCATTTAAGGTCATATATTTTTACTTAAATATCATAACGCAACATTGTTGCGTTTGTCAAGACAAAATAAAATTAGCCCTTTTAAGCTAATATATCTTACTCCGAAAATCATTCTTACGATTCTAAAACAATAATAAGGAAAAAAGAATAATTTCCATCTTCTAATAAATCCACTGCAAATCATACCCGTCGACTATCTTATTTGTCTTTTTTCCAATCGATAAGTCATAAAAAATGGTAGTTATTTTATCATCCCAGTAGTCCGGTTCATCTTTGATAGGATAATAAATATGATCTCCGTAATTATCGGAAACATAATGGATGTCAGACTGTTTTTCATCCTTTTCTACTGTCAAATATTTGCTATCAGGAGAAAAATTACTTTCCATAAAACCGATATTTTCCCCCAATGTAGTAAATGTCGTCTTACCGGTTTCAACGTCAACAACTCGCACATTATAATTAGCCAATTTAGCTTTTGTCAGATAAGACTTTAAAACATAACTATAACTAACAAGCGCGCCATCATCATTAATTGACGGCAGTGCTCCTATTTCTTCGGCTTGGTTTATTATTTTTGCTTGTCCATCAAAAAATATTATTCCGCTATCATAATCAGCGTACCGCTTATTAGTAAATACAAACTTATCAACCATTAAATTAGACCCACCATAATCGCCATAATCGCCTAAAAGAACCTGAGAATTATCATTAATCAGTTTTAAATAATAAGCATTGTCGAAACTGTTAAAAATAAAGGCTTCGTCGCTATTAGCGAGCCAATAGCGACGGAAATTACTCAAAGCTTCCGGCAAAATAACTTCTTTAACGGCTTGTTCGGGGACCGAATACATAAATAATTTTTGGTTGATTATTTTTTTAGTCCCAGACTTGCCGTCCGCTTCTTCGGCCGGAACATCGGCTTGAAAATATAAGTTTTTACCATTAGCTGAAAAAGCTAAGTTTCTGACATTTTTATAATTGTCTAAAATCAATTGCGATTTTGGTGTATTTAAATCGTCAATATAATAAATTTCCGTATCGGTTTGGTACTCTTGTTTTACAATATAAATAATACTTTTCGCTTCCCGACTATAATAATATTTAGCCACTTTTCGGTCAGGCGCTAAATCAGTTTGACCGCCGGACATTGACCCTAATATAAGCCGATTATCATTACCAATAAAAATATATTGGTAAGGTTTAGTCTTGATTTCTCTATTGAATTCCCGACTGAGTTGTTTTCCATAGATATCAAGAGCTTGGTTACTTATCCGTATCTCATAAACCTGCCCGTATTTTAACGTACTTTCAGGAGTAAAAAAAAGTGTGTCCTGCGCCCAACTAAAATTGCCGTCTATAGCCGGATCAATAAAAAAATTACTAACCACGGAGTCTTTATTCATCGGCCGGGAAAAGGTAATTATAAACTGCTGTTTGAATGCTTCGGCATTCTCCATTTCTCCTGATCTGAGCACGAATGATTTTATAAATGGCTTAGAAAAAAAAGAAAACAAAACAAAAATAATTGTTAGCCCGAATAATAAAATATTTATAGCCACAATTTTATTCTTAATCATAATAATTAAAGATAAGGATCATCGGGAATGTTAATCTTTTCAATCTTATCAGGGTTAATGATAATTTCTCTTTTACCATTTTTTACTCGGACTTTAAATTTACCATTAATATATACCCACTCATTAACCTGAAAATTGCCGATTGGTTCATCAACGATAAGACTGACTGGAGTGGCGTCAACGACACAGCAAGTAATTACAAAACGAGTGACTCTAAATGAATCCGCATCGTTTGATTCAATAAATCCTTTAATATCCACAATCTTGTTTAGATAATCACTCGGCTCCGGATTAAGAGTAAATGATCTAATCCAATCAGCAATGGTATACTTATCCGTATTAATATTCTTAATAAGCGTTGACTCCCCCGATTTTTGTCGGGGACCACTGCCTGACACAAAAGTATTACTGCCGGTTCTTCTAACGGCTGTAACAGCGGAGAGCGGCTTTCGAGGAATGACAAATCCGCCTAGAGCGACAAGGGCGATTAGACAGATGATAACTAAGGAAAAAGAGGAAGAATGTTTATGTTCGTGGCAATCATCGCCGCAGTCATGACAACTACAATGGCTATGATGATTAATATTTTTATGCGCTTCACTCGATAAATCAACTATAACTCTAATAATTCCGGCGATTACTAAAACAATTCCCATGAGAAATGTAAACAGAAAATAATCTTTTCTAATATAGAAATTAAGCTGATTGGTCAATTTTAAAAATACTAGGAGAGCCCCGAGCATAAGAATCAATAAATCTTCTAAAATATTACGATTATTTAGAAACTTCAACATATTATTTCCGTTATCTTCCGAATAAACTATAACCAACGCTAAAAATAACCACTAGCTCTGTGACCATAGCCACAAGCATGACAAGAGTCTTTGTCTTAAACGTCGTAGACATGATGCTTAATGATCTTAAGTCAATCATCGGGCCAAAGACCAGAAAAGCTAATATAGAACTTAGCGGGAAGATGCCGACATAACCGAGCGCCACAAAAGCATCTACGGTAGAACAAATTGTCATAATAAAAGCCAAGACCATCATCACAATGATTGCGGTCAGAGGCGAATGGGCAAAAGCGGCAACAGATGTCCGAGAAAAACTTCCGATTATGGCGGCAATTAAAGACCCTAAAAGCAATGCGGAAAAAACATTGATTGTTTCATTGGTTATTAAACGCGTCAAACGTATAACCTTATCCTTGATTCTTCCAACGACGGCTATCTCGGACTCCGTTGAACAATAATCAATAAATTTATCTTTTAGTAAACCACCTTGATTCTTATATAGAGAAAATACTAGTCCGACAACAACAGCAATCAAATAAGAGGCTACGACTCTCAATATCACAATTTCTTTAGCGATACCGGAAAAGGCGACATAGGTGGAAATAATCACGATCGGATTAATGACTGGCGCGGCCAATAAAAACGTAATTGCCTGAGATGGTTTAATGCCCTTGGCAATTAATCGCCGTGCCACGGGAAGATTGCCGCATTCGCATACCGGGAAAAGCATACCGAAAAAAGCGATTGTAATATGGCCTAAAAACCTATTTTTAGGTATTAATTTTAAGATTGTTTTATCTTTGACAAATATGCTTAGAAAAGAAGAAATTAAAACACCTAAAACGATGAAAGGCAACGCTTCAATAAGAATCGCATAAAATATTGTGATGGCGTCTGTAATTATGCTTAAAATTTGAGGATACATAGTACAATACTTTTGGACTAGACTCATAAAATCAGGAGACGAGCATAGTTACAAAATAAATATCCCAACCGTAGCGAGCAAAGTTACTTTATTGAATGTCTAAATACGGAATTTCCAGAACAGCCTTAATCCGTCTGACACCAGCGCTGGAAGCTTCTTCTTTTTGGATCTTAAAATGACCCAAAACTCCAGTGGCACCGACATGCGGACCGCCGCAAATCTCTTGGGAAAAGGCCGATTCCAGGTTTTCCGGCGAGGGCTGATAGCCTTCACCTAAATGGCAAACAGTATAAACTTTAACTTTTTCGCCATATTTAGAGTCGAAAACGCCCATCGCGCCGCGCTTTTTGGCTTCTTCCAAGGATAATTCTTCGCAAATCACCTTAAAATCATTTTTAATCGCTCCATTAACTAAATCTTCGACTTGTTTAATCTGTTCTGGCGTCATTTTTTCGGAATGGGAAAAATCTAAACGCAAGCGTTCCGGCGTAATATTACTTCCCTTCTGTAAGACATGATAGCCAAGAACACGGCGCAAAGCGGCTAATAATAAATGGGCGGCAGTATGAAGTTTCGTAGTTTCTTCACCGGAATCGGCTAAACCGCCTTTAAATTTTCCGGCGGCAGCGGTCCGAGATAAATCTTGATGCTTTTGTAATTCAGCTTCAAAACCGGCGCGATCAATCGTCACGCCTTTTTCTTTAGCGAGTTCTTCCGTAATTTCTAGAGGGAAACCAAAACTCTGATAAAGGTCAAAGGCTTCTTTGCCGCTAATACCGTCGGCCGATAATTTATTAAACTCTATTAAGCCTTTTTCTAAAGTCTGTTCAAATTTTTCTTCTTCTTTTCCTAAATTATCCAGAATGAAAGCTTTATTTTTTGTTAGTTCCGGATAGGCACTCTGATAATTACTAATCACGACATTAGCGATTTCTTTAGTCCATAAAGTGCCGGTGACGCCTAATTGTCGGCCGTAACGAATCGCCCGTCTAATCAAACGCCGGACGATATATCCTTGATCGGTATTGGAAGGAGAAACGCCGCGATTGTCGCCGATAATAAACGTCGCGGCTTTAAGATGATCAGCGATAATGCGCATCATCCGCGTCGTTTCTGAGTTCTCGCTGTACTTATGGCCGCTTAATTTTTCTATTTCCTTAATAATATCGCTAAATAAATCGGACTGATAATTATCGGCTAAACCGTTAATAATCGCCAAGACTCTTTCCAGCCCTAAACCGGTATCGACGTTCTGCTGGGCGAGCGGCACGAATTTTCCGTCGGCCGTCTTATTATATTGCATGAAAACATTATTCCAGATTTCTACCCAGAGAGCGTTATCATCATTAAAGCCGGCCGGAACTTTAGCGGCATCGCCCGACCAATAAAAAATTTCCGTATCCGGGCCGCAGGGTCCGGTTACGCCCGCCGGTCCCCACCAGTTATTTTTCTTCGGCAGTTTAGCGATCCGTTCTAACGGCAAATTATTCTGCTTAAATATTTCGCTCCAGAGATTATAAGCTTCGTCGTCGAACGGCGCGTCAGCGTCTCCTTGAAAAACCGAAACGGCTAAGCGATTCTTATCTAAATTAAGCCAAGCCGGCGAAGTTAAAAACTCCCAGCTATAAGCAATGGATTCTTTCTTAAAATAAGCGCCGAGCGACCAGTTCCCCATCATCTCAAAGAAAGTATGATGCGTGGCATCACCGACTTCATCGATATCGTCGGTTCGAATACATTTCTGCGCGTCAGTCAGTTTCGTGCCGGCCGGATGCTTTTCGCCCAAGAGATACGGCACGAGCGGATGCATGCCGGCGGTCGTGAATAAGACCGTCGGATCATTTTCGGGAATCAAAGAAGCGCTGGAAATCACGGTGTGATTCTTAGCTTGAAAAAAATCTAAATATTTTTGACGGAGTTCATTGGAACTTATCATAGCAAGTTATGGTTAATAACAATTTTACAAATTATGATTAAAACGATTTCCTATCCAATTATATTATATTAACTTCTTCCTCTAACGCAATACCGAACTGCTTTTTCACGGCCGTTTTAACTTTCTTAACGAGCGCGAGCGCCTGGCTGGCTTTAGCGTTCTGATGATTAACGAGGAATAAGGCCTGTTTTTCATACATCCCGACCGGACCGAACTTTTTTCCTTTAAAACCGGCCTGTTCGATTAACCAGCCGGACGGAATCTTCACTTTAGTCCGACTAACCGGAAAACTTGGCAGAGTCGGATATTTTTTCAATAATTTTTTAAATTGAG
>Ga0172381_10005279_pt1 | contig 13158 bp, 5 predicted proteins | sample Leawel6488metaG_FD_119754 | JGI IMG/M metagenome (GOLD analysis project Ga0172381, IMG submission 119754) | Leachate microbial communities from a municipal landfill in Southern Ontario, Canada - Leachate well 64-88 metaG | ecosystem: Engineered > Solid waste > Landfill > Unclassified | place... | reverse complement strand
CCCTTTACCTTGCTCAGCCCAGTAACACTCATCTGCAATCGGGTCGTACACGACCCCGAGGACAATATTTTTCTCATCCTCCATCAGGGCAATGGATACGGCGAAGAACGGGAATCCCCTCACAAAGTTCGCCGTTCCATCCAGTGGATCGACAATCCACCTTCTGGCACTCTGCCGTTCCGTAACACCGGATTCTTCTCCAAAAGAGGAATATCCTGTCCGCTTCAGAATACCCAGAATGGTATGTTCCGCTTGTACATCTGTATCTGTCACAATGTCATTCGTCCCTTTGATCACGATTGCTTTTTCTTTCCCATAGGCTTCCCGAATAATGCTGCCTGCGCTCTTCGCGGCATGGATTGCTAATTCTAAATCCTGCGACATACCTTCATCATAGAGATGATGAACACGCATTCCTACACCCCCTCCCCCTCCTCCCCGCTGATCACCCCTTCTTTCACCAGCCGCTCCGCATCTTTCGCAAACGTCCGCATGCCTGCAGATGTACCCGTCTGGAGCACGGAGGGCAGCTCCTGCAGGCGGTGATCACGGATGATGTTGGCGACTGCCGGCGTATTGACGAGAATCTCGCGCACGGCGGTACGGCCTCCCTTTGCGGAAGGCACCAGTTTCTGCGCGATCACGGCCTTGAGCGAGAGCGAGAGCTGTGAGCGCACCTGTGCCTGCTGGTGCGGAGGAAACACATCCACGATGCGATCGATGGCCTGCACGGCATTGGGCGTGTGCAGGGTGGCAAGGATCAGGTGTCCCGTCTCGGCCAGCGTGAGGGTCGCCGCAATGGTCTCGAGGTCGCGCATCTCGCCCACCATGATCACGTTGGGATCCTGACGCAGCACATGCCGCAGCGCCTCGGGAAACGAAAGAAAGTCGGAACCCAGTTCGCGCTGGCGGATGACGCACTTTCCCGAGGGAAAAAGAAACTCAATGGGATCCTCCAGCGTAACGATGCTCGCTGCACGCTCCACATTGATGTGCTGAATCATGGCGGCGAGCGAGGTGGATTTGCCCGAGCCCGTGGGACCCGTGAAGAGGATGAGACCTTCCTTGAGCGCACACAGCGGCTCAGCGATGCCGTTGAGCCCGATCGCGGCAAGAGAAGGGATCGCAACCGGAATCAGGCGCGCCACGAGACACGGTTGTCCGCGCTCAAAAGAACAATTCACACGAAAACGGACACCGCTTCCCGGCGCAAACGAAACATCGATCTCCCGCTCCTCAACAAAACGTTTCCACACCACATCCCCCAGCACGGAACGGATGAAACTCTCTGCAGCTTCCGCCGTCAGCTTCTCTTCTGACAGAGGATGCAGCTCGCCATCGATGCGCAGATACACAGGATAGCCCGCAATGACGTGCACGTCGGATGCATGCTTCTCTTCTGCCGCTTGAAAGACCTCTTGGGGTGTGAGTTTCATGTTTGTGGTATTATAACATAATTTGTTTATTTCAGCAAAAGCCCTGCCTCACCCCCTATCCCCCTCTCCAAACCTTCCACGATTCCCTCATGGAGAGGGGGCACACGTTTGTCGTTCTAAAAATGCCTTGAAAACAGAATGAGTACGCCCCCTCTTATATTTCAATAAACCTCTCCCCCTAACCCCCTCTCCCGAAGAGAGGGGGAATGTTTGTTTTTTTGTAGTTGTTTCATGCATTGAAGTACTCCCCTTCCTCCACGGGAGGAAGGGGCTGGGGGATGGAGGTTGGTACAAAAATAAGGAAGGGGCTGGGAGATGGAGGTTATGTACAAAGAGAAAGGGGCTGGGGAAAGGAAAAGATAAGGCAAAAATACGCGTCAAACCTCTCAGGCCTCCCTCACCTCTTCAACTTCTGCCACCCGTTCCATACCTCCCTTACCTACTTTACCTTCCTTACCTTCGTCACTCTCCTCTCTTCCGGCACACCTGATTGATCAGTTTGCCCATCTTCTCCATCGGATCCTCCAGAAGTTCCCGCTCCACGGCCTCATCGGTCCACAGGCTCATCGCCTCCACCTCCTGATCGGTCGTCAGCCCCCCCGGCATCTGCGACACGAGTTCACGGCGTTCTGCGATCAGCCGCACGATCTGCTGATCGATCTTTTCGAGTGCTGCCAGAATGTCATCGGTCATCATCATAGAGAATGGGAGAAACAAGAGATGAAGTGCAACTAGGTAATGGAAGAAAAATGCGACCCGAGTGAGGCACAGGCGGCATCTTTACTCTTCATACAGAGATTGCAATTGACAGACAATGAAGTTCAGGAGGTTGTAGAAGTTAGGAAGGCTCGAGAAGTAACCTTTAACGATCCCAAAAACCTTTCAGGCTTCTCTAACCTCTCCAACTTCTCGTACAATATGATTATGAACAAGCACGAAGCCGTAACGCACATCGAAAAACTCAAAGAGGAAATCTGGCGGCTCAATCGCGCCTACTTCATCGAAAATAAGCCGCAGGCAAGCGAAGATGTGCGCGACGCCCTCAAGCAGGAACTCATCGCGCTCGAAAAGGAATATCCCGACCTCATCACCCCCGATTCCCCCACCCAGCGCGTGGGCGCGCCGCTGGATGGCCGGTTGCCCAAAATCCGTCACCTCTCGCCCAAAGAATCGCTGCAGGATGCCTTCAGTCGCGGGGAAATTGAGGACTGGATGGACCAGATGCGCCGGTCACTCGGTAAAGAGTTGAAACATTTCGAGTACATCGTGGAACTCAAGATCGACGGTCTGAACATTTCCATCGTGTATGAGCGACATGAGGGAACTTATCGTCTGCTCCGCGCCCTGACGCGCGGCAACGGTATCGAGGGGGAGGATGTCACGCACACCGTGCGAACCGTGGAAGCGTTACCTTTGAGTTTCACAGTGAAGGAAGACACCAAGCTCCCGAAGTACCTCGAGATCTCGGGTGAGGTGTACATGACCAAAGCGGCATTGAAGCACCTCAACAAAGATCTGCCCGAAGAAGAGAAATTCGCCAATCCGAGAAACGCGGCGGCGGGCAGTGTGCGGCAGCTCGATCCCAAAGTGACGGCCGAGCGGGATTTGAGGATCTTCTGTTATGCCTTGGACCCGCAGGGAGCGGATGCGCTCGGCATCACGACACAGAAAGAACTGATGGAATTTCTGCTCGCAAAAGGATTCCCCATTCATCAGGGATACAAGATGTGCACCTCGGTTGAGACGATTCAGAACGTTTTTGACGGGTGGAAGAAGGAACGCGAAGCGCTCCCCTTCGATATTGATGGCATCGTCATCAAGGTGAATGACCGCAAGGTGCAGCGCGATCTCGGCTCCACGGCCAAGGCACCCCGCTGGGCACGCGCGTACAAGTTTCCCGCAGAGCAGAAGACGGCACGGGTGCTGGATATTCAGCTGCAGGTGGGCCGCACCGGCGCCATCACGCCCGTGGCACACCTGACGCCGACGCTGGTGGCCGGCTCAACCGTGGCCCGCGCCACCCTGCACAACGCGGATGAAATCGACCGGCTCGACGTGCGCATCGGAGACACCGTGGTGATTCAGAAGGCCGGCGACGTTATTCCGGAAGTCGTGGAAGTCTTGAAAAATCTGCGCCCGCACGGCGCCAAAGCTTTTCATTATCCCGCGCACTGCCCCAGCTGCGGAGGCGTGTTGGAGCGACCCGAGGGCGAAGTGGTGCACCGCTGCACCAACCCCAAATGCGCGGCCTCGCGGCAGGAGCGCATCGAACATTTCGCCTCACGGTACGCCATGAATATTGAGGGACTGGGAAAAGAGACGGTGGAGCTGCTGCTCGAAGAGGGCCTCATCACGGACCCGGCCGACATCTTCTCGCTCGCGGCGGAGGATCTGATGGGCCTGCCGCTCTTCAAAGAGAAGAAAGCGACCAATCTGATGGAGTCGATCGCCCGCGCCCGCCACACCCCCTTGGAACGCTTCCTCTTCGCGCTGGGTATCCGGCATATCGGGCGCGAGATCGCCGAAATCCTCTCGCGCCGCATTCACTGGCCGACGGAGAAGAAAGAAGTGGAAATTTCGGAAGAAACGGGGCCGCAGACTTCCCTCTTTGGCGGAGGGCAGAAGAAAGTGAAACTCCACGGCATCACGATGGAGAACATCGCCCACACACTTCAAAAGATTTCTGTGGATGAAATCTCCGCGATCGACGGCATCGGGTCAGTGGTCGCCTCCGCCCTCAAAGAGTGGACCGCAGATGAAGATAACCGCGACCTGCTGCTCAAATTCGGTCAGGCCGGCGTGCTGGCCCTGCAGACGGAAGGCAGTCACGCGCCGCAAATCTTCGCGGGCAAGATCTTCGTGCTCACGGGCACGCTCCCGACCATCAGTCGCGAGCAGGCCAAGTCGCTCATCAAAGAACGGGGCGGCAAAGTCAGCTCCTCGGTGAGCAAAAAAACCGATTACGTGCTCGCGGGGGCGGACCCGGGCACCAAGCTCGATGAAGCGGAAAAACTGGGAGTCAAAACGATCGGGGAGGAAGAGTTGTTGAAGATGGTATGAATGGTTCAAAATTCGGATCGGCATCACCCACTCATTTTCCGCTCCCGATGGGACCGGGGACGACACCATGCTTCATCCTTTTTGTTTCATCTTCCCCTGTCCGTCATTCGACCGGAGAAGCTGCCATGTGCAGTAAACTTGACAACTGGGCCCTCTTGTAGAAGACTGTATCTCCGATGGCCACGAGGACTGAACCGTTTTCCGAAGGCTCTTCTTCCCACGAGGATCTCGTGCAAAAAATACACGTGTGGCTGCAGGTTGCTCCTACGCCGGACGGGCAATTCTCCTGCACCAAACTTCTTGGCGTGGGACCCCGCGCGAGCAGGCAGGAAATTTTGGGTGCCTTGGATGCCCGCCTTCTTCTGCTCACCGGATATCTCCAAGGACCCGATGACAAGATTGCACGTCACGCCATGCACATGGTGCAAAGTGCCAGTGACAAGTTGATCAAAAAATTGGATGACTCCCCGGTGGCTGCACAACAGGACGCGCTGCACGATGCATTCTCAGATCTTGTGCCGGAGACGGTCCTGCGCAGAAAAAAGAAAACTGCTCCTGCGGGCATGCTGGCACGACTGAAGAACAATAAGCTGGTTGCGTACGGTGCCGCGGGAGTCGTGGCGGCAGCGGCAGCGGTCTTCGGCGTGAGTAAAATGCAAACATCATCCCCGGAGCAACCGGCAACTCCCGCAAAACTCGTCCTGCCGGAGAATGCCCCTGAACTTACGAAAAGCGTCGTTCCTCCACCGCCTCCGGTTCCGGAAAAAACCGCAACAGTTGTTCCTCCTCCGCCTGAGAAACCGGTTGTTCCGGCTCCGGCGCCGGAGGTCCCCGTCATTCCAGAGATTCCCGCACCACCGAAGGCAGAGCAAACTTCCGTCGCCCAGACGCCTCTTCCGGCTGATCCGGCACCCGAAAAACCCGCAGCGGACACACCCGCCAGTCCCACTCGTTCCTCCGTACCTTCAAAGGAAACAATTGATCCGGAACTCCTGCAGAGCCCGACGCTCGCAAAACAGTCCGTCGAACAGTTGATCGAGCAGGCACAGCGATCCAAAGATCACACTGTACAGTGGACTCTGCTGCGCATCGCTCTCAATAACGCACAAGCCGGACACAATCTCGACCATGTGATGACTGTGCTCTCGGAAATGCAGAAATATTTTGACATCGATGATGATGTGATCGAAAAAGGCAAAGTCGCAGTGCTCAATGCTCTTCAACATGGAGAAGATGCGGAGCAGGTGATGCTCCATGCCTCGAGCATCGTCCGGAGTATGTGCATGCGAAATAGTTTTGCCGAAGCCAGGAAATTCATCGCATCGCTCAACAAAGCTCTTCCATTGCCGCACAAAAAAGAAAGCCTCGATATTTCCCGCATGGTGACTCAGCTCCAGAAAACATATGACAAAGAAAACATTGCGGAGTATCAGGACACATTGGCAAAAGATCCGAAGAATCAGGAGGCAAATCAGGCAGTCGGCACGTACCACTGTCTTGAGGAGGGAGACTGGTCATTCTCTTCCGCCCTGCGTTTAGCCCATGATCCTGTGCTGCGCGATCTGGCGGCACGGGTGGAACGACGCGAAATGTTCTCGTCCGAAGAACTGCTCCAGCTCTCGAAAGAGCTTCTCCGTGTACGCACGCCAGCGGGACCCGGAACAATCGCCATGGCCATGCACTGCTTGGAGCTGGCTCAGCCGAAATCGAACGACGCACTTCTCACCGCACGCATCAAAGATCTGCTCGCAGAACTCAAAGGACGCCACACATCGGTCCTGCCGTTCTTCCGGGGCACTCTGTTGCGTCCTCCCTCTGCGACATCGACCGCAACAGCCAATGTCAGCATTGATGTGACAAACGCTCTCCCTCCCGGAACAGTCGATCTGATGGGTGAGAATCTCGCGGAACTCTTCAAGCAGAAAGTGATCATGCGGGATCGTTGGGAGGTGGTACAAGAGGCAGGAAAGGACAAAAAGAAACCGGGAAAAGCACTATTGAAAGGATTCTCCGGCCACCACTCCTGGGCGGCCAGCATCCAGCTTCCTCTTCCAGAGGAGGGCAAGAAAATCGTTCAGAGCGGCCGGTACACCGTCCGTTTCGTCTTCAGACGTACGGGCGATGGCCGTAAGCCGGAAAACTTTCAGGGTACCACGACATTCATCGTTCCCCTCCCCAACGGCCAAGGTCTCCCCGTCGTCTGGGACCGCAACATGGAGCAGAATAATCCGGGAACCTACCGATCGCATTTCGACGCAGATTTTCCGACGGGCAAACAGATCAATATCAATGCCTCCGTCAACCACGGCAGGCCTGTCGTAATCGAAAGTAAAAAAGAAGAATACGTCTGCCTCGTCACCGTTCGCACGACTCCGGATGGCCCCATGCTCATCAATGCGAAGATCGCAGGAGACCATGGCCGCCAACCACTGGGGTCGCTTTCTGTCGCCGCCCCCAAGACCCTCAACGGGAAACCGTATTTCATGGGTGAGGGCGGCAAGCGCCTGCCGGCAAAACAGGGAGCACCATGGGGAGCCTGCGTGGGTGGAGGAACACTCGAACTGACAGGAGTCCACATTATCCCCGAGCAGACCGGCGAACGCAGGACATTGCTGCAGATCATCCCCTCTCCCACCAAGACATCACGTCTTCGGAACGCGCAGGTATCCCGCGCACGGTAAGCGCCACCGGTACATCAGAAATTGGAAAGACGTTCGCAGAACGCCTCATCCAAAGACGACACTGCCGCAGAACGGCACGGCGGTGGAAATATCGGTGTACGCCGTGGGAGTGCTGACCTCAGCAATGATCTGATGATCGAAGATATCGCAATCCTCAAAATCACTGTTGGTTGATTAAAAGGACCTAATTTCGATTCTGATTCGTCCCGTTCCATCTTCACAAGGTTAATGGAAATGCTCGCATGAGCATGCGATGCTTTTCCTTAAACTTTCACATCGTTTCAGCCCACAAGAGAACACCGATCGCCCTCTCCAATCCTACCTGTTTCAAGATAAACCAAAGCAGGATACCATCTCCCCTGATGGGTCAGCTTCGAACGTACTTCTTCGTGGCGCTTGTATGTCTTTTCTTTCTTGGATTCTCTTTCTTTCAATTCCTCCCACTATGGAATACCTCGCAAACCATTGATACCGACATTCTCATTTTTGGATCGAGTTTGGGAGGAACGAGTGCTGCAATCATCGCGGCCGAACAGGGGGCAAACGTTATTCTGGCAACAGATGAAAAGACTGTTGGTGGGCAAGCTGTGGAGTCAGGAATGAGCGCCTTCGACGATGCAGGAAAAGGATGGGAAAAATGGGGTCTTTATGCAGATTTACAGAGTTTTCTCCGGAAACGTTCAGAAAGTTCCGACGGATACCACTCTGGTCTCGGCCTGCCTCAGGTAGGCCGCATCGGCAATCCGCCGGATGATATTTCTTCTTTCTTTCTGGAACGCATTCGCAAGAACAGTCGTATCACCCTGCTCACCGGTCATACCATTTCCAACTTCAAGAAAAAAAATGGTCAGTGGTATGAAGCGACACTGACAGATATCCGGAATCAAAAACAGAAGCGTGTGCGATTTCAGTACCTTGTGGATGGCACGATGACCGGCCGTCTCTATGAACAAACTCAAACCCCGTTTCGTCTCGGCATGGATACAACCGAGGAAACTGGAGAAAAGTATGCTCTTCCGAAAGCAGTGCGGGATGCCTTTGTTTCTGGCATCACGCTGAACGGTAAGAAATTGGGCAATCTTGGAAACCGCGTACAGGCGGTCACATCACCCTTTGCCCTTCTGGATCGCGGTTATCCGGGAGAGTTCATTCCTATGCCTCTCGAAGACAATACCTGTCTGAGTCCTGATACCAATGCAGTGAGCCTGATTGCCGGTGTTCAGGTTTTCCGTATGAAATCCGATTCCTGCCGGGCACGCATGGTCCTCGCTCCGGAATTTTCCGATACGTACGATGTCTATCTCGTTCAACACGGAACCGGATCTGTTGACATAACCGTTACTTCCCCCCTCTGGACCAAATATCCTCTTACACGCCAACTCAGCTTCCAGAACGGGCAGGAACCCGTCTCCATCGGCAGCTTTCCCCTCTCTGACAAGTCTCCAACGACCTTCTCCATTGCGCCTGTTTCGGGAGATCCCTTAGTGGAAGGAATACTGCTCGTGCAGAAAAATTTGCACACCAGCCCCGTTATTCTGCAGGAACCACAGGCGTGGAATATTCCGCTTGTAAATAACGAATCCCCTTCCGTGTATGCCGACATTTACCTGACCGGATCCGCTTTCCCACCCAATCAACCTCCTTCCATCAACGGAAAACCTCCCTCTTCTTTTGAGAGTACATCGACAACGATCCGCATTCCCCATATCTCCCTCACGGGGAGACCTGTTCTCTCGCTTCCATCGGCCATCCACCAGACGATCTCCGGGATCGTCATCATCCCCACAGCATTCGACTTTTCGCCATTGCACTTTTCCAGTGACACACCGGATAAGGAAATACAGGCAAAGACGCTCCCGTCCACTTCCCTGTTAAAAAACACAGACACTTCGATCAGAGAATGGAACTTCACCGCTCTTCAGGACGGCACCACCATCTTCTCCATCGAAACAACAGATACGCAGCAGCGCCAACTGGAACTTTGGCAGGGTCAGCCGGAACAGATGCTCAAATCTCTGACCTTTGTCGCTCAATCCAGCACCAGAAACCCCCAGCCGATTTTCTCCGCCACTCTGCATAAAGGAGTTGCGTATAGGTTGCGCATCGGGCTTGCGAAAGGAGTGTCTTCCTGGAGTCCCTTTCTCTGGTCTGCAGATGCAATAGATTCTTCGCCCGCCCTTTTCACCAATTCTCCGACGAAAAGTTTGACCGTTCATCAACCGCATCTCGAAGGGATCTACGACGTCTGGGCAGAAGGTTCTCCGTCCTCTTCCGCTTCTTATACTCTCCTGCGTCCCGGTTCGACGGATTTGAATGCGACCATCCCAATCACCCGGAATCAATTCCAATACATGGGCAAAATCCTCCTCGATGAAAGTACCACGCTGAAACTTAAAGAAACGGGTATCGCGATCCTCGTGATGCCAAATACCTATGTTGATACGTATCAATGGTCCGGAACCATCACAGATACTTCCTCGCGCCTCACACTCCCCCCCTTGCCTCCCGGTACTTATCGCATGACCGTTGCCGGAGAACCCCTGAAATCGGCACAAATTTTTGCCTCATCGGGAAGCGGCTCGACTCTGCAGACAGTATCGCTTCCCAAAGCATCGACGGCAACAGACCGTCGCCTCGTGCCTGAAACGCTCATCAGTAACGGCAACCCCATCACTCTCCGTTTCGATCCTTCATTCACGAAATCTTCTCTCAGTATTCTTCTCTATCAAGAGATTCCAGACCTCCATAATGCATCGTCTTTTTCCATGATTCATCATCCTTTGATGGGGAAAAAAGGGTCTGCCGTTCCACTCTTTCCTTTCCGTAATATCGTCAGCGGAGCCAATGCGCTTGCCGGGAAACCGGCAGGTCTGCTCCCTCCTTACCTCGGGCGCGACACCCTCGGCATCACTTTGGTGGTAAACCCATCCAATGATTTCGCAGGTTTTCGGGCAGAAACTGTCGATAGTTCTGAAGTCATTAAGAATTCTCGCGCACTCTCTGCCGCCTACGCCTACTGGATGCTCAACGACTCAGCACTCACCAATGCCAATCTCAACTGTGATCCGGACTCTCTTTTCTGCACCACCAAGCGCGTCCATCCTGTCATTGGGCTCTTTGAAGACAAAATGAGCATGTTCCCGCCAAAACCGTACACACGAGAAGGACGACGCCTGATTACGAAAAAAATAATCACGCAAAATGACATCGGAGCTTCCATTCAAAATTGTGATCTCGCTGGCTGCCCGGAATTTTGCCGCCCCATCAATGCCGATAAACAATCCTGCGTTTTCGAACAACAAACCCCCGTGCTCTTCCCTGATGCCCTGGCCACAGCAGGATACGGTATCGATATCCATGCCTTCGTCACGCCGACGGAGTATTCCGCCACAATGAAACCCTTGGCCACAGCGATGGCAGCACAAGCCCCCTCTGACTCCCTCGCCCTTATCAGAAGGATGTGGGAATATCCTTTCGCCAAACCTTCCGAGATCCCGCTCAGTGCCCTGCTCTCCATCGAAAACTCCCATCTTTTTCCCGCTTCTCACACTATCGGAACGAGTCAAATTGCAAACGGACTCTACCGGACTCATGTCAATGAATTGGCTATCGGGCAGTCGGTGGGTCACTTGCTCTCTTACTGTCTGAAACACCGGATAGAACCGCAGGCACTGACCGGATCGCTCCTTCTTTCTTTTCAGCACAATCTCATTGAGTACGGAGTAATGATTTATCCCATCACAGATGCCATCACGCCAGAGCTCCGCAAGCCGGTGCAGCACCTCATTGCTGAAGGCCTGCTCACCCCGCAGGTTCTCCTGGCCGACAGTACATTCCCCAAAGCCATTGGCACCATGGATTATCTGGTCTTCCCGGAAAAACCCGTCGATCATCAGGATGCGAAAATCCTGCACCTCTTCTCTGAGAGCGAATCTCCAACAATCACCTACCGCGACCTCATTCTTACCACCCACCCCGACTTGCGCAGTGCTTCTGATACCGCCTTGCGAGAAACCGCCATAAAAGACGGCATTGCAGATAAGCAGCACCTCACACTCGGCGCCGCGGAGTTTCTCACCGCCCTCCCCTCCAAACAGAGCCTCTATGTCGCCACGTATCTCCTCATGAAAAACAAATGGGTGCAGTGAAGTTCTGCTGAACCAGCCGTCATCCGCACCAAAAAAATAGAGCTATTTCCTGACAGTTGCACAATGAAAAACATGTGTATTACACAACAACATTCTTCCGACAGGAACTCGACGCAAATCGATAAATAGTCTATAATTATTTGATATTTCCGATTTTCCGATCGTGCGTCTCGCCTTCATCAATCCGTTTCCAGGCGGCAGTTCCCACAGTCGTAACCCGGACGGCGTTCCTGCCTATGTACACGAACTGCTGGAAGCTCTCGAGACACAGCATCGGGATCTGGAAATCGATGTGTTTGCCACTTCGTGCAGAGGCGATTCCACCTGTCGTATTCAAGAGAAACGAAGGACCGGACAGGGCAGTATCTCAGTCGAATCCGGTTTTCGACCCGGAACATGGGGGTTTTTGCAAATCCTGTGGACTATGCGAAAGCGTCAGTACGATGTCATCCATCTCCAACATGAAACGTATCTCTACGGCGGGCTCCTCACGCTCATTATTTTCCCGTTCTTCTGCATGCTCCTTCGGCGGCGGGCTGCCACGGTCGTGACACTACACCACGTACTGTCCCCTTCCGGAATCAACGCGGAATTCCGCCGCATTCACTTCACCCGCATCCCCCTGTCCATCATCCGTATGGGATACCGCTGGTTTTTCCGTAGCATGGGAAGAGCGGCGGACAAGCTCATCGTTCACAATGAACGTTTCCGGTCAGTACTGGTAACAGAGTACAACCTGCCCGAGAATCGCATTGCGGTCATACCGCACGGCATCGGCGAGGTACGAGCCCCGTCCGCCCTGTCGCGACCTGAACTCCTGCGGCAGTTCGGGCTGCCCTCTCCGGCCCGTGTGGTATTCGCTTTTCTTGGTTTCGCCACAGGATACAAAGGAATCGATATCCTCATCAACGCATTCGCCGAACATGCACAGCGTATCCCCGATACCGCATTGCTCATCTGCGCCGGAGAGCACCCGCGCGACCGGTCCTCCTCACAATACCAGCACTATCTTCATGCCCTGAAAGATGCGGCGTCTGCCGTTCCGGGGCACCGCATCATCTGGAACGGCTTTCTGCCGGAGAAAAACATCCCGGATTTCTTCACCGTTGCAGATTGCCTGATTCTGCCCTATCGCAACTCCATTGGTGCCAGTGGCATCCTGGCACACGCCATTGCCTACGAGAAACCTTCCATTGTCTCCGAGCAAATGGCGGACCTGGCTCAAGGGACAATAGTAACCGTGCCGGATGTCCACACGCTTGCCGACACACTGACCCGTTTCTCAAAACTTTCGGCGGACGAACGTAAGACGTTCACCCGGAAACTCCACACGGAACGGATAGAGGAATCCTGGAATGCGGTCGGTCTCCGTACATTGGCACTCTATAGAACATTGTGCACACGCATGCAGAAATCAATTCTGCTTCTCGGAGCCTACGGTCAGCAGAATCTGGGCGATGATCTGCTGCTCCGTGAATGTCTGCAGCTGTTGCCGTCGGCGCAGTGTGTGGTGGTTTCGGCTGATCCCGCACGTACGAAAATGGAACATACTGTTGCCGCAATCCCGCGAAGCGGACATCCGTGGACATTGCTCAAAGCAATCCTTCATGCCCGCGCCATCGTCGTGGGGGGCGGCGATCAATTCAAGCTCTTGAAACACTCCAGTGGAAGATCGCGCCACGCCCTTCTGCTGAAGTGTTTTCTGCTGACACTCCTTGGACGCCTATTGCGAAAATCCGTTGTGTTTGTGGGTGTCGGCGTCGGGGATATTTCGACAGTCACGGCACGATTCCTCACAGTGACAACACTGCAATGGGCTACTGCAGTGAGTTT
>Ga0172381_10005278_pt1 | contig 13158 bp, 8 predicted proteins | sample Leawel6488metaG_FD_119754 | JGI IMG/M metagenome (GOLD analysis project Ga0172381, IMG submission 119754) | Leachate microbial communities from a municipal landfill in Southern Ontario, Canada - Leachate well 64-88 metaG | ecosystem: Engineered > Solid waste > Landfill > Unclassified | place... | reverse complement strand
GAAATGTTACGTAACGAAAAACTTGATGTAAAAAATACTTTAAAAAGTTTTGAAGACAAGAAATTTTTATCATCACACAATGTAGATACAATTGAACAGTTTTTAATCGCTGTTTATAATAAATCAATTAATATTAAAGCTATCATTGAAAATTTAAAGGCTGAGGAAGTTAAAGTAAAAAAGGAAAAAGAAAAAGAAAATGAGTTTTTACAAAGATCTAGAAAGAAAGTCTTGGATCATAATGCAAGCAAAATCGGTGTTATTGTTCCTGGTGTAGATAGTATTGCTATAAGTTTTTCCCAATGCTGCTCACCAATCCCAGGTGACTCTATAAAAGGATATGTTTCTAAAGGGCAGGGTGTAAAAATACATCGCAGCGATTGTCCAAATATCAAAAATGAAACTCAAAGATTAATAGATGTAGAATGGGATTATGACTTTATTAGCAATGATACTTCGAAACATTATGTTGATGTACAAATTAGTGCAAAGGATCGCCAAATGCTTTTAGTTGATGTTATGAACTATCTAAGTTCAATAAAAGTTCCTGTAACTTCTGTAAAAGCAAGTAGCCATGATGCTACTGGAACGGCACTTATTAATTTATGTATTCAAGTAAAAGATGCTAACGAATTAAATGAAATAATGAATTCAATAAAATCTTCTATTTCTGATATATATGAAATTATTAGGTACACGAAAAATTAATATTGCCATAAATTAATATAAATATTATAATATTTTTGAAATCCATTGAAAAAAAGAAGAATACCTATTTTATTTAGAAAGAGTGAACTGATGAAAACACTTTAAAAGAAGTATTTGGGACATTTTGGAGGAGCAATAGTGAATTAGTTTAGCTATTGACGTTAGTTGCGTTAAAACCTTAAGTGCACAAAATTATAATGATTTGTGAACTAAGGTGGTACCACGTTTATAATACGTCCTTAGGACGTATTTTTTATTTTATTAGGAGGAAAAAATTATGATAAAATACACTTTACCAAGAGGAACTCAGGATATTTTGCCAGATAAAGCTATAAAAAAAGAGTATGTTTTATTTGTTTTGAAAAATGTTGCTGATTTTTTCGGCTTTAATGAAATTCAAACTCCAGTGTTTGAAAATACAGAAGTATTTACGCGTTCTGTTGGAGAAGCAAGTGATATCGTTAACAAAGAGATGTATACTTTCCTAGATAGAGGAAATAGATCAATAACTCTAAGACCTGAAGGCACTGCTGGTATAATTAGAGCCTTTGTAGAGAATAAATTATATGCAACAGCAGATCTCCCATATAAAGTTTATTATAGTTATGATGTTTTTCGCTATGAAAGACCACAAGCCGGTAGATATCGCCAACTAAATCAATTTGGAATTGAATCAATTGGAACAAATTCGCTTTATCATGATGCTGAGGTTATATTAGAAATGTATCATTCACTCAATGAATTAGGTATTAGAGATTTCTACTTTAAAATTAATAATATTGGTGATGAAGGTTGCCGTTCGAAATATAAGTTAGCTTTAAAAGAGTACTTTGCAAATTATTTGAGTGATTTATGCAGTGATTGCAAAATAAGATATGAAAAGAATCCTCTTAGAATATTGGATTGTAAAATAGATTCTAGTAAAGATTACTTCAAAAAGGCACCTAAAATTAGTGATTTCCTTTCAGATGATTCTAAGAAATATTTCAAGAATTTACTCGATATTTTGGATGAATATCAAGTAAATTATGAGATTGATGATTCCTTAGTCAGAGGGCTAGATTACTATTCTGAGACTGTATTTGAAGTTCATGTAAAAAGTGAAGAACAAGATTATGGAGCAATTGGTGGCGGTGGTCGTTACAATAACTTAGTATCAGATCTTGGTGGACCGCAATTATCATCAATAGGATATTCATTTGGTATAGAAAGAATAATTCTCATAATGGAAACTCAAAATTTATTTGATGGCATAAAAAATGAAATATTAGCTTATGTAATGCCACTTGAAAACACTACAAGTTCTTATGCTTTTCAAGTAGCGATGTATTTAAGATTCAATCAAATCTCTACTGATATTGATTTTAGTGGAAAATCCATTAAATCGCTATTTAAAATAGCAGATAGAAAAAATGCTAAATATATAATTTTAATTGGTAATGATGAAATGATTTCTAATACTGTGACAATAAAAAATAATGCTACAAAAGAACAGGTTACCATTCCTGTAGCGGATTTATTGGACTTCTTTGCCAATGATTTAATTAAAGAAGATAATAATGAAAATCATCACCATGATAGTAAATGTTCTTGTCATGATAATGGAAATGATAATGATCATGAATGTACATGCGACGGCGATGAATGTGAATGTGATGAAAATGATAATCATCATTGCTCTTGCCACAATCACTAAATAATAAGTAACACTAGGAGGAACATATTTATGTATAGAACAAAAAATAATGGGGAATTAAGATTGAATAATGTTGGTGAACATGTTCAATTAGTCGGTTGGGTTTCTAAGAAAAGAAATTTTGGTTCAATAGTGTTTATTGATTTAAGAGATAGATACGGAATTACTCAAATAGTTTTTTCAGAAAAATTCTCAGAAATAACTTCAAAAATTAGAAATGAATATATTATTTGCATAGAAGGAAATGTTGTTGAAAGACAAAATAAAAACAGTGCTTTGTCAACTGGAGACATTGAGGTCAGTGTTGATGACGTAAAAATTGTTAATACTGCAGAGTTAACGCCATTGATAATTGCGGATGATACAGATGCCCTAGAAGACACTAGAATGAAATATAGATACTTAGATCTAAGAAGACCCGTAATGCAAAAAAACTTGATTACAAGGCATAAAATTGTTAAATCTTTTCGTGCTTTTTTGGACGATGAAGATTTTATAGAGGTTGAAACACCAATATTAGCAAAAACAACTCCCGAAGGTGCTAGAGATTATCTAGTCCCATCAAGAGTAAATCCAGGAAAATTTTATGCTTTACCACAATCACCTCAACTTTTTAAGCAACTTTTAATGATTGCAGGATTTGAGAAATATTACCAAGTTGCGCGCTGCTTTAGAGATGAGGATTTACGAGCAGATCGTCAACCAGATTTTACACAAATTGATATAGAGACTTCCTTCATGAGTGAATTAGAAATAATGACTCTTCTTGAAAAAATGTTTTCCAATATGTTAGAAAACGTAGTAAATTATGACTTAAAATTGCCACTAAGAAGAATAAGCTTCAAAGATGCATTGAATCGCTATGGAAGCGATAAACCTGATACTAGGTTCGGTTACGAACTCATGGATATTAGCAATATTTTGAATAAAAATGAAACTTTTATTATCAAAGATGCATTAATGAATGATGGTATGATTAAAGCAATTAAAATTGATGGAAAGTCTTCTGAAATTTCTAGAAAAAATATTGATGAATTGACTGAAATTGCTAAGAAAAATCACGCAAAAGGATTAATGTGGATGAGATTTGTCGATAATAATCTTGAGGGACAGATGTCAAAGATTTTATCTGAAAACGAAAAGAATGAGCTAATAAATGCGCTAGAATTGAAAAATGATGACATGGTGTTTGCAGTTGCTGGCAAAGAATGGGAGTATGTTTGTACATCTTTGGGTTCAATTAGAAGTGTATTAGGTAAAAAATTCAAGCAAGATTTGCTTGTAGGATATGATATGTTATGGATTATTGATTTCCCATTATTTGATTATGATTATGAAAATCATACTTATAGTTCAACTCACCATCCTTTTACTCGCCCTTATGATGAAGATATTCCTCTACTTTACACAAATCCGCATAAGGTTAGAGCGCATCACTACGATCTTGTTTTAAATGGATATGAATTAGGAAGTGGTTCCTTAAGAATTTATGATCAAGAAATACAAAGAAAAGTTTTTGATATAATTGGATTAAGCAAAGAGGAAATTGATAATAAATTTGGATTCTTTATTAATGCATTTAAATATGGAACACCACCTCATGGTGGAGTAGCATTTGGTATTGACAGAATTGCGATGATTTTATGCGGTTGTGATAATATTAGAGATGTAATTGCATTTCCAAAAAATGCATCAGCTGTTTGTCCAATGACTGAAGCTCCAACTGAAGTTTCGCAGCAACAACTTGATGAACTTTCTATAAATATTAATGTTAAGAAATAATTATACATTTTAATATTTCATGATATAATAATATTGTCTAGAAGTATATTGCGTTTCCGACATATTTGATTAGGGAGAACGATGTAATTTTGTGGTGTTGAAGGCTATTTATTTAGAATCCTAAAGCAAAAAACAGTTCACCCACCTTAACTTACTGGGAATGACCGGACTTCTAGACTTTTTTTATGCTTGCTATATTTTTATATAAATTTATTTATGATATAATAGCATAGTAATGAGGGGAGAAATTTATGGATAATAATCAACAATTAGCTATAAACACTATTAGAATTTTAGGAGTAGATGCAGTAAATAAGGCAAAATCAGGACATCCTGGAATGGTTTTGGGATCAGCACCTACAATGTTTACTTTATACAGTAATTTTATTAATGCAAATCCCAAAAAATCTTTATGGATAAATAGAGATAGGTTTATTTTGGCAAGTGGTCATGCCTCAATGTTGTTATATGCAACATTACACTTATGTAAATATAATGTTTCTATCGATGATATAAAAAATTTCCGCCAATTAGATTCTAAGACACCAGGGCATCCAGAATATGGACATACTGATGGAGTTGATGCAACTAGTGGTCCTTTGGGTCAAGGAATTGCTCACGCAGTTGGCATGGCAATGGCTGAAAAGTTTCTGAGTTCAAAATATAACAGAGAAGATTTCCCGATTTTTGATCACTACACATATTCTTTATGCGGTGATGGAGATTTATTTGAAGGCGTAACTCAAGAAGCCATATCCTTGGCTGGACATTTGAAACTTAATAAACTGATTTTAATATATGATTGCAATTCTGTTACCCTTGATGGTAATTTAGATATGGCTTTTTCGGAAGATGTCAAAAAAAGATTTGAATCTTGCGAATGGAATGTGTTAGTAGTAGATGATGCAAACAATATTGACATTACTAATAAAATGATTAAAAAGGCGAGAAAATCATTGAAACCAACTTTAATCATTACAAAATCTATTATCGGTTACTTATCGAAGAACGAAAATACATGCAAAGTTCATGGATCTCCATTAGGAGAGGAAGATGCAGCACTCATAAAAGAAAAAATCTCTTGGAAGTATGATGATTTTGAAGTTCCCCAAGAGGTTTATGATGTCTATGAGAAAACTTTTATAAAAAGAGGAAAGAAAAATTTCAATAAATGGAATAGAATGTATAAAAATTACAAAAATATATATCCTGAATTGGCAAAGGATTTGGAAAACAATTTAAATAATTCATTTTCTAATATAGAGTACCCATCTTTTCCATTAAATTACAAAGAAGCAACAAGAAATACATCAAATAAAATAATAAATGTTATTGCAAAGAACATTTCTAATTTAGTAGGAGGAGCAGCTGATGTTGCCAAATCTGTTAATACTAATATTATTGATGGGGGTGAGTTTTCTTATCTCAATTATTCAGGAAGAAATATTAATTTTGGAATACGAGAGTTTGCCATGTCTTGTGCTCAAACAGGCATGTTGTTACATGGTGGATTAAGAACTTTTGTGGGAAGTTTCTTGGTTTTTTCTGATTATTTTAAGGCTTCAATTAGAACTGCTTCACTTATGAAATTGCCTGCAATATATGTTTTAACACATGATTCTATTGCAGTGGGTGAAGATGGGCCAACACATCAGCCTATTGAACAATTATCAAGTCTTAGATTAATTCCAAATGTGAATGTTTTAAGACCCGCAAACGCAAATGAAACCTCATTAGCGTGGAAATTTGCCGTTGAAAGCAAAAAAAGTCCCACTTGTTTAATACTAAGTAGACAAGATTTAGTGGTTGATTGCGAGATACCAAATTATTCTGAATTTATAAAAGGCGCTTATGTTGCTAGTAAAGAATGTAACAAAGCAATATTTACTATAATTAGCAGTGGTAGTGAAGTAAACTTAGCAATAAATGCCCAAAAAGAATTATTAAAAGTTGGAATTGATGTTAGAGTAGTATCAATGCCTTCATGGAATTTGTTTAATAATTTATCTTCAAAAGAACAATTAAAAATATTAAAAAATGATAGAGAAAACACTATAGCAATTGAAATGGCAGCATCTAGTATATTATATAAATATGCAAAATATGTTTATGATATAAATACATTTGGAAAAAGTGGGAAAGCAAGTGATGTTATAGCAAATTATAAATTTTCTACAGCGGATATTGTCAATTACATAAAAAGTCTTATTTAGTTATGATTTTTTACATTGTAATAATTGGAGTAATAGTTTAAAATATTTATGGCAAATCATATCTAGGAGGTGTTATTAATGGGTTGGCAAAATATTGCATGGATGATTGGTGGTTTAATTATTGGAGGCGTGGCTGGTTTTTTAATTGCTAGATGGTATTTAAAAAAAGAATTGGCAAAAAATCCTCCAGTTAATGAAAAAATGATAAGAGCTATGTTTCTGTCTATGGGAAGAAAACCATCTGAATCACAGATTAAGCAAGTAATGAATTCAATGAATCAATATAAATAAAAAAGGTCTGATTAGACCTTTTTATTTCATCCATTTTATTTTGCTTTCACTTTTTGAAATTATTCTTTTAATATTTTGACTATGCCTTATATATAATATTAATGTTGCAATGCTTATGAATATTCCATAATAAATGTTTTGAGGAATACCATATAACATTGAGAATCCAAATATTGGTATGAAACTCATAATTGAACCGACTAATGATCCAATTAAAGAAGATAGAGAGACCATCTTGCTTTTCTTCAATGTAATCAAGAAGAATACTACAGCAATTATCAAAATCATATAATTTGTGCATAATGCAAATCCAACCAATGTTGATACTGCTTTACCACCTCTAAACTGAGCAAAAACCGGAAAACAGTGCCCAATAATTGCAAATAAACCGCCAAAAAGTAAATAATAAGTGTAATTATAGTCATTAAGAAGTACTTTTAATAGAATGTATATTACACTAAAGCATATTACAACTTTTAAGATATCAAGCGCTATTACAACAGCACCAGCTTTCATTCCAAGTACGCGTCCAGCGTTTGTGCCACCTAAATTTTTTGATCCAAATTCTCTTATATCTTTATTAAAAAAGTTTTTACCAACAATTAATGCAAATGGTATAGACCCAAATAGATATCCAATAATGATTGAAATTAATAAATAAGCAATGTTCAAGATTATATCGCTCCCTTCCAAAATATACCTAATATTATAATATATTATAGTGAAAAATAATAGAATATCTTGTATAATATTAATTGTTAATTGAGACTTATTATACGCATAAATCACTTAATAACTTTTGTTTTTAAAGTTATTTATATAATCTTAGGAGGTATGTTTGTGGATCAAAAGAAAACTATAAATGCTAAATCTTATTCTGAAGACAGTATAGAAATTCTAGAAGGACTTGAAGCAGTAAGAAAACGTCCTGGAATGTATATTGGATCTACAGATAGTAGAGGATTACATAGATTAGCATGGGAAATTATTGATAATTCCATTGATGAAGCGATGGGAGGATTTGGTAAGAAAATAATTGTAACTATCGGGAAAGATAAAAGTATTACTGTTGAAGATAACGGGAGAGGAGTTCCTACTGGGAAGCATAAAAGCGGTATACCTACACCACAAGTAGTTTATACAATTTTACATGCTGGTGGAAAATTTAACTCTAATTCTTATTCTTCTAGTGTTGGACTACATGGTGTCGGTGCATCAGTAGTAACTGCTCTTAGCGATTTTATGGAAGTTACAATTTGTAAAGACGGCAAAATATTCCAACAGACATATCTTGATGGCGGAAGAGTAATATCAAAATTATCAGTTATTGGTGAAACTAAAATAACAGGGACTAAAGTGAAATTTATTCCAGATTATAACTTCTTTTCAAAATCTGAGTTTAGCAAATCTGTGATTATGGAAAGACTCCAAGAAAATGCTTTTTTATTAAAAGGTGTAGAAATGGTATTAGTTGATGAAAGAGATAATACAATCAATAATTATATATATGATAATGGTCTAATTTCTTATGTAGAATTCATTAATGAAGGTAATACCCCTTTAAGTCAGCCAATATATTTTACTGGTATAAATCAAGACATTGAAGTAGAAATTGTCATGCAATATGTAAGTGATTCTTACGATGAAACGGTTTTATCATTTGTAAATAATGTGAAAACAGATGATGGTGGTTCACACGAAACTGGTCTAAGATCTGCCTTTACAAGATGTATGAATGACTTTGGTAAAAAATATAACCTAATTAAAGAAAAAGATAAAATCGATGGCAGTGATTATAGGGAAGGATTGACTGCAATAGTTTCAGTTAAAATACCTGAAAAATTTTTGCAATTTGAAGGTCAGACAAAATCAAAATTAGGAACTCCAGAAGCAAAAGTTGCAGTTGAATCTGTTTTATATGAGAAATTATCTTATTATTTGGAAGAAAATAAAGACTTTGCCAATTTAATAATTGGCAAGGCTCACCGTGCCTCTTCTGTAAGAGAAGCCGCAAGAAAAGCTAGAGAAGAAGCAAGGAGCAATAAGAAAAATAAGGTTGAGAAACTATTATCAGGCAAATTAACCCCTGCTCAATCAAAAAAAAGAAGTGAATGTGAGCTATTTCTTGTAGAGGGTGATTCAGCTGGAGGAAGTGCTAAGCAAGGAAGAGACCGTGTTTTTCAGGCCATTCTGCCTTTAAGAGGGAAAGTAATAAATTCAGAAAAAAATGTCATTGATGAATTAATTAAGAATGAAGAAATTTCTACAATAATTCATACAATTGGGGCTGGTGTTAGTAAAGAATTTGACATTCAGGATATAAATTATGGAAAAATTATCATTATGACTGATGCTGATACCGATGGTGCACACATTCAAGTCTTGCTTTTAACTTTCTTTTATAGATTCATGAAGCCATTAATAGAACAAGGTCATATATATATTGCTATGCCACCACTTTACAAATTATCCAAGGGTAGTGGCAAAAATGAAAAATTTTCCTATTGTTGGGATGATACTCAATTAGAAGAACAAAAGAAAATTTTTGGACCTGGATACATAATTCAAAGATATAAAGGACTTGGTGAAATGAATGCTCCTCAACTCTGGGAAACAACGATGAATCCCGATACACGTTCATTGATAAAGGTAACAATAGGTGATGGGGCCTTAGCAGAAAGACGTGTTAACGTATTGATGGGTGCAGATCCAAAAATTCGTCGTAAGTGGATTGATGAGAATGTAAAATTTACTTTGGAAGATTCTTTTAAGAAAGATGGTGGAGAATAGTGTCAAAAGATATTTATGATTATTCTTTGGAAGAAATAATTGGTGATCGCTTTGGAAAATACTCAAAATACATAATTCAAGATAGGGCACTTCCAGATGTTAGAGATGGCTTGAAACCAGTTCAAAGAAGAATATTATATTCCATGTTTGTTGATGGAAATACCTTTAATAGTCCATTTAGAAAATCTGCCAAAACTGTAGGTTATGTTATCGCAAATTACCACCCACATGGTGATTCAAGCGTATATGAGGCAATGGTAAGAATGTCTCAATGGTGGAAGCAAAGTGCTCCATTAATAGAAATGCACGGAAATAATGGATCCTTGGATAACGATCCGCCAGCTGCGATGCGTTATACCGAAGCAAGACTAGCAAAAATAAGCAGTGAACTATTAAGAGATATTGATAAAAATACGGTTAATTTCGCCCTTAACTTTGATGACACAACTGAAGAGCCAACTGTATTACCAGCAAGATTTCCCAATATTTTGATAAATGGGGCGAAAGGAATTGCGTCTGGTTATGCTACTAATATTCCCCCACACAATTTCAATGAGATAGTTAATGCTACAATATATAGAATAAAGCACCCAAACTGCAGTCTTGAAGATCTAATGAATATTGTCGTTGGTCCTGATTTCCCTACGGGAGGGCTAGTTTGCAATAGAAATGGAATTAAAGAGGCATTTGAGACCGGTAGTGGACAAATTCAAATAGTTTCAAAAACTGATATTATCGAAGAAAAAAATTATAACTCACTTGTAGTGACAGAAATTCCATTTGAAGTAGTAAAGTCAGATTTAGTAACTTCAATAGACAAAATAAGAATAGATAAAGAAGTTGATGGAATAATTGAAGTTCGCGATGAATCAGATAGGAATGGTTTGCGAATTGTGGTCGAGATGAAGAAAGAAGCTGACTACAATAATATCGTTAATTATTTGATGAGAAAAACAAAATTATCATTAAAATATAGTTATAATATTGTCGCAATTTGTAATAAAAAACCTGTTCAATTAGGATTAATAGATATTTTAGATTATTATATTATGCATCAAATTGATGTTGTTTTGAGACGTAGTAATTTCGATTTAGATAAGGCAAAGTCTAGAATTCATATTGTTGATGGTCTTATTTTGGCCAAAAACAATTTAAGCGAAGTTGTTGAAATTATTAAAAATAGCAAGGATAAATCTTCTGCAAAATTGAATTTATCTAACCGTTTTATGTTTAGTGACAAACAAGCTGAAGCAATTGTGATGTTGCATTTATATAGATTAACATCTACAGAAATTATTACTCTAGAAAATGAAAAGATTCAATTATTAGAATCAATTGAAAAACTCGAAGAAATCATTAATAATCCAGGAATTTTAAGAAAAACAATTATTGATGAATTAAACGAGTTGTTAAAAGTTCATAAAATAAAACGTTCTTCGCAAATAAATGGCGATTTTATTGATTTTTCTTTTGAAAACAAGCCTATTATTAAAGAGGATGTATACATTTCTTTATCAAGAGATGGCTATTTTAAAAGATCATCTACTAAATCTTTCTCAGCAAGCGATGGAACACTTCCTGGATATAAGAATGGTGATATTATTCTAGGAATTACTCAGGCAAATACTGCTGATATAGTTTTAGCATTTACGGACAAAGGAAATTTTCTTTATATCCCTGTTTTTGAATTAATGGAAACAAAATGGAAAGAAGAAGGAAAACATATAAGCCATCTTATCTCTGTAAATGGTGAAGAGAAAATTATTAATGCATTCTTAATAAAAGACTTTAAAGAAGGGATTTTCATCGATATTTGTAGTAAAAATGGACAAATTAAGCGCTCTAGGCTCAAGGATTTTGCAGTTTCAAGATATTCTAAAGCAATGAGCTGCATAAAACTAAAAGATAACGATTCTCTTGCTGGTGTTTGCTATAGCGATGGAGACTCTGACTTTATATTGATAAGTAAATTTGGAAAAATCGCTTGCTACCACGAATCTCATGTTAGCGTAATCGGCAATAAAGCAGCTGGAGTAAGAGCAATGAAAATTGATTCTAAAGATGAAATTGTTGCTTTCTTTTCAATACCAAGATTATTTAAGGACAACTTGATTGCTTTTAGCAATAAAGGAGATTACAAAATATTTAATCCTTCCTTAATAGTAAAAAATTCTAATCGTTTATCTAAACCTCAAGAATTATTTAAATACTATAAAAGTAGCCCTCAATCAATTGTTTCTATTAACAAAGGTGAGATACCTGGTGTTTATTACGCTTTATCTACAACAAAAGATTTAGTAGAAATTAAAATGGAATCTTTGAAGGCAACTTCTTTGGGTAAAAGTTTAAAAAACATATATAAATGCGACAATAATGAAGAAATTATTAGTGTTTCAGATCTTTACATTCCTATATTAAGTGAAGATACCCCTACATTTAAATTTGAAGAAAATGATGAAGACGTAACAAATGACGCTCTTGAAACCGATAATAGTAATAACAAAGAAAAAGAACCTACAATATTTGATTTCATTGATGATTTATAATTTTTATGACTTATACTTTAAAAAGTCACAATAATGATTTAAAATAAAAGGAGAGATGAATGTAGTGTACAAAATATTTAAGCCTACATGGTATGAGAATGATTTTTATAACATAGACTTTGTATCACTTAAAAATAATAAAATAGATTTTATTCTTTGTGATTTGGATAATACTATCGTTGAACATTTTATTGATATACCAAATGAACAAGTAATAAAAATTATCTCTGTAATTAAAAATTTAGATATTGAGTTTTACTTAATATCTAATAATAAAGAGGAAAGAGTAAAAAAATTTTGTGAGCAAATTAATGTTAAATATCTTCATTCTAGCAAAAAACCTTTTACAAAAAGAATCAAAAGTTTTATAAAGAAAAATGATATTAATATAGATAGAACTCTTGTAATAGGTGATCAAATATTGACTGATATTTGGATGGCTAATCTTTTAAAATGTAAGAGTCTTCTTGTTGAACCAGCGACTGATAGTGACTTATTTGTTACTAAATTTAATCGCTTTATAGACAAAATAATCCGAAAATCACTTGCTAAAAGAGGTCACTTAAAAAGTATTGGAGGCAATTATTAATTATGTCAAATGAAAAAGTGTGCAGTGGATGCGGAGCAGTAATTCAAACAATAGATGAAGATTTACCAGGATATGTTCCTAGTAATGTTTTGCTATCCAAAGATAAAATATTTTGTCAACGTTGTTTTAGACTTAGAAATTATAATGAGAATAAGTCAGTTATAATTGATAATGATGAATATATGAATATTCTAGAAATACCCGGAAATAATAATTTAATCTTGTATGTTATAGATTTATTTAATTTTCACGGAAGTTTGATTAGTGAAATAAAAAAGTATAGGGAAAGCAATAAAATAATTGTAGTAATTAATAAAATTGATATCTTTCCTAAGTCTGTGAAAATAAATAAGGTTCTTTCAAAAGTTCGCCTGCAACTTGATAAATATAATATTCCTTATGATTCAATAGAGATAATAAGTACTAAAAATAATTTTCACTTTGATGATTTGATAACAAAGATAAAAAAGACTGATTCATCTAAGAATATTTACATTATTGGAAATGCTAACGTTGGTAAATCAAGCATTGTAAACTCGTTAT
>Ga0172381_10005277_pt1 | contig 13163 bp, 9 predicted proteins | sample Leawel6488metaG_FD_119754 | JGI IMG/M metagenome (GOLD analysis project Ga0172381, IMG submission 119754) | Leachate microbial communities from a municipal landfill in Southern Ontario, Canada - Leachate well 64-88 metaG | ecosystem: Engineered > Solid waste > Landfill > Unclassified | place... | reverse complement strand
TGATGATCGGTGTTTTATCACCATCAAATTTGTATTTGGTCAAAAGGTCTCGAAGCTCTAATTCAACCAAGTCAAGAAGTTCCTTATCTTCGACTTGATCGCACTTGTTCATAAAAACAACGAGGCGAGGAACGTTGACCTGACGAGCTAAAAGAATATGTTCTCTAGTCTGAGGCATCGCACCATCAGCTGCGGAAACAACCAAGATCGCACCGTCCATCTGAGCCGCACCAGTAATCATGTTTTTGATATAGTCAGCGTGTCCGGGGCAATCAATGTGTGCATAATGACGCTTTTCAGTTTCATACTCAAGGTGAGCGATATTGATCGTAACGCCACGCTCTTTTTCTTCTGGCGCATTGTCAATAGTGTCATACCCACGAGCTTCAGCAAGGCCTTTTTTTGCTAAAACCATCGTAATAGCAGCGCTTAATGTCGTCTTACCGTGATCGACGTGACCAATAGTTCCAATATTCAAGTGAGGTTTGTTTCTTAAAAATTTTCCTTTAGCCATGTTCTTTTTTCCTCCCGTTAGAATGTTCTAAACAATTGCTTTTTTCCCTGCGTTTCGTCCCTGTATTTTCTCGGCTACAAAGGCTGGAACTTCCGCATAATAAGCAGGCTCCATAGAAAATGTAGCACGTCCTTGTGATAAAGAGCGAATAGCGCCGGCATAATTAAACATTTCTGCCAAGGGAACATCGCAACGCGCTGTTTTTAATAAACCACGGTTACTCATCTCGTTAATCTTCGCTCTTCGCGTATTAAGATCACCAACGACCGTTCCCATATTTTGCTCAGGAACAACCACTTCCACGTCCATGATAGGCTCCAAAAAGACTGATTTTCCTTTACGCAAAGCATCATAAAGAGCATTCTTTGCAGCTAAATGGAAAGCAAGTTCACTAGAATCAACATCATGATAGGATCCATCAACTAACGTGACCTGAATATCATCAACCGGATAACCACCTAAGATACCTGTAAGAGCTGCGGCACGAATGCCTTCTTCGATGGGTTTAATAAATTCACGAGGAATCGCTCCTCCCTTAATTTTATCAACAAACGTCACGCCCTTACCTTTTTCTTCTTGAGGCTCGACGTCAATAATAACATGTCCATACTGTCCGCGACCACCGGATTGGGTAATATGCTTTCCCGTAACTCCTGTGACCTTTTGCTTAATCGTTTCTTTATAAGCAACTTGAGGACGTCCTACTCTTGTCTCAAGGCCAAATTCACGTTTCATGCGATCGACAATGATTTCCAAGTGCAACTCACCCATACCAGAGATAACTGTTTCTCCTGTTTCTTTATCATAACGAGCTCTAAAAGATGGATCTCCATCTAAAAATTTCCTTAAGGTCATCCCCATTTTATCTTGATCAGCCTTGGACATCGGTTCAAGCGACATAGAAACAACAGGCTCAGGGATTCTCATATTTTCAAGCAAGATAGGGTCTGACTCATGACACAAGGTATCTCCGGATTTTGTTTCTTTAAGCCCTACCAAAGCAACGATTTCTCCAGCGCCAGCTTGTTCAATGATCTCTTGCTTGTTGGCATGCATAAGAACAATTTTAGAAACTTTTTCTTTCACGTCTCGCGTTGAATTATAAATCTGCGTCCCAGAAACAATTTTGCCAGAATAAATGCGTGTAAAAAAAATCTTTCCGACATATTGGTCCATGGCAATCTTGAACGTTAAAGCGGCTAATTTTTCATCATCCGAAGGTTTACGAGTAACCTCTGTCTTTGTTTTTGGAATAATTCCTTTGATATCTGGAACATCTAGCGGGGATGGGAGAAAATCACATACGGCATCCAAAACCATCTGAACGCCTTTGTTGCGTAAGGACGTTCCGCAAAGCACAGGAACAAAGGCCCCTTTAACGACAGCTCGACGAATCGCCTGACGTAGCTCCTCTTTAGTAGGAAGTTTTTCATCCAAGAATTTTTGCATGAGAATGTCATCAACTTCAGAAATCTTTTCAATCAAGGTGTGATAATATTTAGCTAATTGATCTTTAAGCTCGGCAGGGACATCTTGACGGTTAATCTTCATACCTTCCGTATCGTCATAAGTAATAAGCTGTCCTTCAATAATATCTACAATACCCGTAAAATGATCCTCTGAGCCTACAGGAAAAGAAATCGCTGCGGCCACGGCACCAAGACGATCATGCATTTGCTTTAAAACATTTTCAAAACTTGCTCCAAGTCTGTCCATCTTATTAATAAATGCAATACGAGGAACATGGTAGCGATCAGCCTGGCGCCAAACAGTTTCTGTTTGCGGCTGAACACCGCTGGTCGCGCATAAAACAACAACAGCGCCATCAAGAACTTTGAGTGATCGTTCAACTTCAACCGTAAAATCAACGTGTCCGGGAGTATCGATGATATTAATCTTGCAATCACGCCAGAAACAGGTCGTGTTGGCGGAAGTAATTGTAATACCGCGTTCTTGCTCTTGCTCCATCCAGTCCATGGCGGTATTACCTTCATCAACGATTCCCATCTTGTGAATAACGCCCGTATAAAAAAGGATGCGCTCTGTCGTCGTTGTCTTTCCAGCATCGATGTGAGCAATGATCCCAATATTACGTAATTTATTTAAAGAAGTATTTTCCATAGCTTACCATTTCAAATGAGCAAAGGCCTGATTAGCTTCTGCCATCTTATGTGCTTCGTCTCTCTTCTTAATAGCTTGACCCTCACCTTTAAAAGCCGCAAAAAGTTCATCAGCAATTTTAATTTCCATCGGCTTACCTTTTTTAGCATGGGAAAGATCACGAATCCATCGAAGCGCAATCGTGTTTCCCTTTAAAGGCGGAACTTCCATAGGAATCTGATAGGTCGAGCCTCCAACTCTTCGAGACTTTACCTGTACACGGGGACGAATATTTTCAATCGCCTTAGTAAAAACTTTTACAACATCGTCATCCGCAGACTTTTTCTTTAAAATATCTAATGCATTATAAACAATACGCTCAGCCAATGTCTTCTTGCCTTCGTACATAATGATCCCAATGAATCTTCCGATCATTTGGTCATTATACTTCGGATCAGGCAGGGCCTGACGTATTTGCGCTGTTCTTCTTCTCATTATTTATCTCGTTTAGTTCCGTACTTTGAACGTGATTTCTTACGGTCTTTTACGCCAGTGGTGTCAAGTGTGCCGCGTACAATATGATAACGAACTCCTGGTAAATCTTTCACGCGACCGCCTCTGACGAGAACAATGGAGTGTTCCTGAAGATTATGCCCTTCTCCGGGGATATAGGAGGTAACTTCCATCTTATTCGATAATCGGACTCTGGCAATCTTTCGAAGTGCAGAATTCGGTTTTTTCGGTGTCATTGTTTTGACCTGCAAACAAACACCACGCCGTTGCGGACAATTGGTCAAGGCAGGGGATTTACCCTTCTTGCTCTTTTGTCTCCGGCTCTTTCTGATCAATTGTGCGATCGTCGGCATACTTTACCATTTCAATATTTTTATAAGTTTTAAAACCAGTACCTGCGGGGATTAAATGACCCACAATAACGTTCTCTTTCAAGCCACGTAAGTAGTCAACTTTACCAGAAGTTGCTGCATCTGTCAAGACTCTTGTCGTTTCTTGGAAGCTCGCAGAAGAAATGAAACTCTCCGTCGACAAAGAGACCTTTGTGATGCCTAACAATAATGGTGTTGCAGATGCAGGCTTGCCTTTTTTCTTTAAAACAGCTTCATTCGCTTTTTTAAATATTTTTTTATCAATTTGCTGTCCCGCAAGAAACTCTGTATCTCCTGCTTCTTCGATCATAACTTTTTTAAGCATCTGTCCAACAATGAGCTCAATATGTTTATCGCTGATACGTACCCCCTGCAAACGATAAACTTCTTGCACTTCATTCAACAAATATTCTTGTAAAACTTTGTCCCCTGAAACGCGTAAAATGTCATGAGGAACAACAGGTCCTTCCGTAAGTTGCTGACCGGCAAAAACACGATCCCCTTTATAAACATTGGGGTGCTTTCCATGAGGAAGAATGTACTCTGAACACATACCTGTTTGGCTTCGAACAATAATCTTTCGTGATCCCTTACGATCTTCGCCGAACTCAACAAATCCATCAATCTCGCTGATGATCGCAGGATCTTTTGGACGTCGAGCTTCAAAAAGCTCAGCAACGCGCGGAAGACCGCCGGTAATGTCACGGGTTTTTCCAGAAGCTCGCGGGATCTTGGCCAAGAGCTCACCTGCCCCTACTTGTTGCTTATCATGAACCAAGATATGCGCTCCGACGGGAATAGAATAGATCCCTAGCACTTCTTTGCGCTCATCGGTAACAATAATCTGAGGATGAAATTCCTGCTTATGTTCAACCACCACGCGCTCAGTCACACCAGTGATCGGATTCAATTCTTCCTGAATCGTGACACCCTCTTTAATCTCTTCAAAATTAACAACACCCTTAACTTCTGTAATGATCGGAACCGTGTACGGATCCCAGCTAACAAAAATAGTGCCTTTTTTAATCATCACTCCGTCGGATACTTTAATAACAGCACCCTGGACAAGCGGATAACGCTCATATTCACGGCCGAATTCATCATTAATACTGATCGTCCCGTTACGGTTCAAAACAATATATTCTTTTCCTTTTTCAACAACGCGCAAACCATGATATTTAATGGTTCCATCATTCTTTGAACGAACAAAGGACTGCTCAACAGAACGGCTGGCAGTTCCACCGATGTGGAACGTACGCATGGTGAGCTGGGTTCCGGGCTCGCCGATACTTTGAGCCGCAATACAACCCACGGCCTCACCCACTTCAACAAGTCGCTGTGTCGCTAAATTTCGACCATAACATTTCACGCAAACACCACGTTCAGCTTCGCACGTTAAGACACTTCGAATACGTACCTTTTCAATGCCAAGCTGCTCGATAATTTCAGCTTTTTCGTCTGTAATTTCTTGTCCTGCTTCAACCACCAATTGATCGGTAACAATATCAACGATATTATCTAACGCAACACGACCGATGATACGCTCTTTAAGGCTGACCACAACCTCGTCGCCTTCAATAATCGCAGAAACCGTAATCCCGTTGACCGTTCCGCAATCAATTTCATTAACAACAATCTCTTGAGCAACGTCAACCAAACGACGTGTTAAATACCCGGCGTCTGCCGTCTTTAAAGCAGTATCGGCAAGACCTTTACGGGCACCGTGGGTTGAAATAAAATATTCCAAAACAGTCAATCCTTCACGGAAACTTGCCGTGATAGGATTTTCAATGATTTCTCCAGAAGGTTTAGCCATCAATCCGCGCATACCTGAAAGCTGACGAATTTGAAGGCGCGATCCACGAGCGCCCGAATCCGCCATAATAAAGACAGGGTTAAACGGATCCATACCCTTAAAAACGAGATCAGAAATAGCTTCAGTTGTGTGCGTCCAAATATCAATAATCTTATTGTAACGCTCACGTCCGGTGATAATACCTTTACGATATTGATCTTCCACCTTAGCGACTTCTTGACGAGAATTCTTAACCAAAACTTGTTTCTCTGCAGGGATCGTAATATCGTCAATACCGATGGAAATTCCTGCCGAGGTAGCTGACTGAAAACCTAAGGCCTTAAGATCATCCAAAAGAATCGTCGTCGCATGCTGACCAAAGCGCTTATAGCAATCAGAAATAACTGCCCCGATCTTCTTTTTGTTTAAAAGATCATTCACATAACCAAACCCTTGAGGTAAAAGATTATTTAAGAAGATCTTTCCGACGGTTGTCTCGACGATAACACTTCTCTTTTCACTCTTGACAGGAACATCTTTGCCTTCCAAGGCTTGTTTCTGAGAAATAATGAACGACGGCTTTTCTTCTCCCCAAATTGCTTGATTTTCCAAGCGAAGCTTAATACGGCTATGCAAGGCAATGAGCCCGTCATTATAAGCAATCTTAGCTTCATTGGTAGTTGCAAAAAGTCTTCCCTCGCCCTTGCAGCCAGCTTTGTCCTTGGTCAAATAATAAAGGCCTAAAACGATATCCTGCGTCGGAGAAAGTAAAGGTCGTCCGTCTGCAGGCGAAAAAATATTATTGATAGAAAGTAACTCAAGACGACATTCTAGTTGCGCCTCTAAAGACAGCGGAACGTGAACAGCCATCTGGTCACCGTCGAAGTCCGCGTTAAATGCCGCGCAAACTAATGGGTGAAGTTGAATCGCTTTGCCTTCGACCAAGATCGGCTGGAATGCTTGAATACTTAAGCGGTGAAGTGTTGGAGCGCGGTTGAGCATGACAGGATGATCTTGAATGACTTCGTCAAGGATATCCCAAACTTCATTCTTGGCACGCTCGACCATGCGCTTAGCGCCTTTGATCGTATGGACAAAACCTCGCTCGCGAAGTTTACGAATGATAAATGGCTCAAAAAGCTCAAGGGCCATACGTTTAGGAAGCCCGCATTGATGCAATTTTAGTTCAGGGCCAACAACAATAACAGATCGTCCAGAATAATCAACGCGCTTACCCAAAAGGTTCATACGGAAACGGCCTTGTTTTCCTTTGAGCATATCTGACAAAGACTTCAGAGGACGATTATTTGATCCTAAAACAGGACGGCCATGACGACCATTATCAAAAAGGGCGTCCACGGCTTCCTGAAGCATACGTTTTTCGTTGCGAACAATAATTTCAGGAGCATTAAGATTAATAAGCTTCTTTAATCGATTATTACGATTAATAACACGTCGATAAAGATCGTTAAGGTCTGAGGTGGCAAATCGTCCACCTTCAAGAGGAACCAACGGCCTTAAATCCGGCGGGATCACAGGTAGTGATTCCAAAACCATCCAATCGATGGAGTTGCCAGACTTTTTAAAGTCTTCAGCAATCTTTAACGTCTTTGCAATTTTCTTTGCGTTAGCACCAGCGGGTGTAGCTTTGCCTAAAGCTTCTCTTAATTCAAGACAGAGCTTATCGAGATCAACCTGCTTTAATAGATCTCTAACAGCTTCAGCGCCGATCTTTGCCTTAAAAGAATCGCCATACTTTGAAAGACACTCTTGATATTTATCTTCATTTAAAAATTGTTTGTACTTTAGCTGAGTATCCCCTGGATCAACAACAATATATTCTTCATAATAAATAATTTTTTCAAGATCTTTCAATCCCACTTGGAGGAGTGACGAAAGACGGCTGGGGACCGCCTTGTAAAACCAGATATGTGTTACCGGACAAGCTAGATCAATATGCCCCATGCGTTCACGTCGGACAGCAGAACGCGTGACAAGAACTCCGCAGCGGTCACAGACGATTCCCTTAAATTTGATGCCTTTATATTTTCCGCAATTACATTCCCAATCACGAACAGGGCCAAAAATTTTCTCACAGAAAAGACCATCTTTTTCTGGTTTTAAAGTTCGATAATTAAGCGTCTCTGCTTTTTTTACTTCGCCCGTCGACCAAGAGCGAATAATATCCGGAGAAGCAATCTTGATCGTAATGCTATCGTAATATTTTTCTTGGTTCATACGTTTTTAGCTTTCCTTTTTCTTCTCTTCAAGGACAGGCTGAGAATTTTCCATGCGGATATCTAAGCACAAACCTTGTAATTCTTTAATCAAAACGTTAAAAGATTCCGGTGTCCCGGGGGTAAGCTTTTGCTCTCCTTTAACGATAGCTTCATAGATACGGCTTCGGCCATTGACGTCGTCACTTTTAACCGTAAGCATTTCTTGTAATGTATACGCAGCGCCATAGGCCTCAAGCGCCCAGACTTCCATTTCTCCAAATCGCTGACCACCAAAGTGAGCTTTTCCGCCAAGGGGCTGTTGCGTAACTAAAGAATACGGACCGATAGAACGTGCGTGAATCTTTTCGTCCACCAAGTGGATAAGCTTCAGCATATAGATGTAGCCCACAGTGACCTTTTGATCAAAAGGAAGTCCAGTGTGCCCATCATAAACGGTCGTCTTGCCATCTTCGGGGAGATGCGCTTCTCGAAGAAGAGCACGAATTTCTTGCTCATTGGCACCATTAAAAACAGGTGTTTCGCATTCAAGACCCAAGGCCTGTGCTGCCCATCCAAGATGTGTTTCAAGAAGCTGACCAACGTTCATACGCGAAGGAACGCCTAATGGATTAAGAACGATATCAACCGGTGTTCCATCCGCCAAGAAAGGCATATCTTCTTCAGGCAAAATACGCGCGACAACACCTTTGTTTCCGTGGCGTCCGGCCATTTTATCGCCTTCAGATACTTTTCGTTTTGTAGCCACATAAACAATGACGCGTTTTAAAACACCTGCAGGTAGCTCATCTCCGCATTTGACCTTTTCAATCTCATGCTCTTGTTCTTCAACGAGCTCTTGCATACGATCATCAAAAAGACTCAGCACCGTTGCCGCTTCTTCATCCTGCTTGATTTGGCGGTCTGTCATCTTTTCTAACGCCGCTCTATCAACTTTGAGAAGCTTGCATAGACGCTTATCTTTTTCTTCTCTAAGAAATTCAGTTTCTTGCTTATAATATTTCTTTATTTTATCAATCTCGACAATCTCTTTTTTCTTGTCGTCTTTTGACTTTCGTCCACGCTCTGTACGTTGAAAAACTTCAACATTCACAATAACACCCTCTTCTCCAGGAGGAAGAGTAAGTGACGTATCTCGAATATCTGCGGCTTTTTCACCAAAGATCGCACGCAATAAACGCTCTTCAGGTGAAAGCTCTTTTTCACTCTTTGGCGTTACTTTCCCGACTAAAATATCGCCCGCCTTCACTTCAGCGCCAACGCGAACAATTCCTTCTTCGGTTAAATCGTTAAGTCCTTCTTCGCCGACATTAGGAATATCGCGTGTAATCTCTTCATTGCCAAGACGTGTTTCACGAGCTTCAACTTCAAATCGTTCAATGTGAAGCGATGTAAACGTATCTTCTTTAGAAAGACGCTGATTTAAAATAATCGCGTCTTCGAAGTTGTATCCTCTCCAGGACATAAAGGCCACCAAAATATTACGCCCTAAGGCAAGCTTGCCTCGTTCCGTCGCGACACCATCGGCAATAACCTGGCCCTCTTGAATATAATCCCCTATCTTAACAATAGGTTTTTGATGAACACATGTATTCGCATTTGATCTTAAGAAATTCTTTAACGGATAAACAACTTTTCCAATAACGATTTCCCGAGCGTCAGCCTTCGTGACCTTGCCTGATTCTGTTGCAATCACAACAGATCCAGAATCTCTTGCCACAGCCCCCTCCATGCCTGTACCAACAAAAGGAGCTTCTGTCACCATCAAGGGAACAGCTTGACGCTGCATGTTTGATCCCATCAAGGCACGGTTAGCATCATCATGCTCGAGGAATGGGATCAAAGCTGTTGCCGGAGAAACAAGTTGCTTGGGGGAAACATCCATATAGTCAACCTTGTTGGGGCCAACATAAGGAAAATCAGCACGATAACGGCAAGAGATCTCTTTTTCTAAGAAGTTGCCGCCCTTGTCGATAAGCGTATTGGCTTGAGCAATATATTTATTTTGATCAATGTCAGCCGTCAGATACTCAACCTTGTTCGTTACTCGACCCTCTATGACTTTACGATAGGGTGTCTCAACAAACCCAAGCTCGTTTACACGTGCACAATTGGTAAGCGATGCAATAAGTCCGATATTCGGACCTTCAGGAGTTTCAATAGGACAAACACGGCCATAATGTGTAGGGTGAACGTCTCTGACTTCAAATCCAGCTCGCTCGCGGGATAAACCACCCGGGCCAAGAGCGCTAACTCTTCGCTTGTGGGTTGTCTCTGCCAAAGGATTGCTTTGATCTAAGAATTGTGATAATTGACTTCGCGCGAAGAAATCTTGGATCTGGCTCGAAAAGAGGCGGGAATTAATAAGGTGATGCGCTGTTAAATTTTCAAAACTATTGATGACAACTAATCGTTCTTTGATCGAACGCTCAATACGTGCAAGCCCAATGCGTACTTGATTTTGAACAAGTTCGCCAACCGTCTTGATACGTCGGTTCCCAAGATGGTCAATGTCGTCGATGTCGCCATGCCCATCTCTTAATTTAAAAAGATAGCGAATAACTTCGGCAACGGTTGCTAAATCAAGAATACGATTTTCTAAGTCAACATTCATCCCCAACTTGCGATTGATAATATAGCGTCCTACCTTGCTTAACTCATAACGCTTCGCATCAAAAAATAAACGGAAAAATAAAGCTTCTGCGACCTCAATGGTGGCAGGCTCTGTCGGCCTCATTTTTCGGTAAAAATCTAATAAAGCTTCTTCTTTTGTTTTCGTGTGATCTTTTTCTAACGTATTTTTTAACTTAGGAAAATCTTCGCCAAAAAGTTTTTGCATTTCCTCTTCGCTAGAAAGTCCCATAATGCGTAAGATCTGCGTTGCCGGAAAGCTGCGGCGTCGGTCAACATAGGCAAGCAAGACATCATTAAGATCATATTTAATTTCGAACCAAGCGCCACGTGAAGGAATAATGCGTCCTTGATAAATACTCTTTCCTGTCGGATGAAGCTCTTGCTCAAACGAAGCACCCGGCGGTCTTTGAATTTGAGAAACAACAACGCGCTCATCTCCATTAATAATGAACGTACCGGTTTCGGTCATCAACGGAAAATCGCCAAAATAAACCTCTTGCTCTTTAACCTCAACGGGCGTCACAAGCCTAAGGCCAACTTTGAGAGGAGCTGAAAAGGTCATGCTTCGTCGCTGACATTCCCTTGAAGAATATTTCTCTTTCCCCAGCTGATAGTTCATGTATTCCATACGAACTTGGCCGTCATAGCTTTCGAAAGGAAATGTTTCGCGAAAAACTTCTTCAAGCCCTTGATTCTTTCTTTCTTCAGGCTTGACAAATCGCTGCAAAAACGCTTCGTAAGGGACAACTTGGACATCAAGCAAATTAGGTAAGGAGTACGTATCCTTAAATTTGCTAAAGTCTCTAATTTCTCTTTTTTTCATAGATTGGCTTTAGAGTTTCCAGGATTAACTATTTAATCTCAACTTCAGCGCCAGCGGCGACGAGTTTCTTCTTGAGATCTTCGGCTTCTTCTTTAGCGATGGACTCTTTAACTGTCTTCGGAGCACCCTCGACCAAATCTTTAGCTTCTTTGAGGCCTAGATTTGTTGCAGCGCGGACCTCTTTGATAACGGCAATCTTGTTAGCACCAGCTGCTTTAAGGACAACATCGAATGTTGTCTTTTCTTCCACTGGAGCAGCAGCGCCTGCGGCACCGGCCATCATAGGAGCGGCCATCATAGGAGCGGCAGCAGTAATCCCGAACTTCTTCTCAAGACCTTTCACAAGGTCGGAAAGCTCAAGAGCTGTCAAACCTTCAATGGTCTTGACAACTTCTTCGAGTTTTGGTGAAAGGGCTTTGATCTCAACGTTTTCTTGAACTGTTTCTGACATTTTATTTTCCTCCTGCTTTCTCGCTTAATTGCTTTAAGATATATATTAAATCCTTCGTTTTGGCATTTAAAGCCACAGCCAAACGCACTAAAGGAGACTGGATGGTTTGCGCCAACATTGTCAAAAGAACTTCCCTTGAAGGAAGATCTGATAGGCGTTTAACATCCGCCTGCTGAACTGCCTTTCCATCTAAGACCCCACCTTGAATACTAAGCCCCTCAAGATCCTTAACGAGCTTAACAAGAACTTTAGCGACTTCAACGGAATCGCTATCACTCCAAACAAATGCGATCTGCTGCGTAATCTTACTGCTCATATCATCAAACTTCATCGCTGTAAGAGTTTTTTTCGCAATACGATTTTTAGCAACATACACCTTGGCACCCGTAGCGCTCAAGGCCTTACGAAAATTGTTCATCTTCGGTGAAGACATCTTTGAGTAACTCACCAAAAATGTCGTTGAGTGCTCCGCGACATTATGGCGGATCTTTTCAGCAATGTTTTCACGAATAAGTTGTCCGACTTTCTTCATAATGCAATCCTTAATCCAGGCCCCATCGTTGTTGACAAAAAGAGAGTCTTAACAAAATCCCCTTTAACCGCTGCAGGCTTTGAATTCACCACAGCGTCAATGACTTGTTTGGCATTATCATGAAGTTGATCACCGGAAAATGAACGCTTGCCAATCCCAACGTGGACACCGCCTTGCTTATCTGATTTAAACTCAACGCGGCCAGCCTTAACTTCACGGATCGCTTTGCCGATATCCGCAGCAACCGTTCCAGCCTTAGGAGAAGGCATCAAGCCCTTAGGTCCCAAAACTCTTCCGAGTTTGCTTAGTTCACGCATAATATCTGGCGTAGCCACCACGCAATCAAAATCAAAGAAACCATTCATGACTTTATCGATCAATTCTTCTGCGCCAACAAAATCGGCACCAGCTTCTTTTGCTTGAAGCGCCTGCTCACCCTTACAAAAGGCAATAACACGAATCTTTTTTCCTGTTCCATGGGACAACAGGACAGTCCCGCGAACAGCCTGATCAGAGCTCTTAAGATCAACATCTAAATGAAAATGCAATTCAACACTTTCATCAAATTTTACTTTAGGAAAAGTAGAAATAACAGAAATCCCTTCCTTTAAAGAATAGACCTTGGCCTTCTCAACTTTTTCATAAGCCTGCTTCATACGTTTTGATACTTTAGTCATTATTCCATCACCTCAATACCCATGCTTCGAGCCGTTCCTTTAACCGTAATAATGGCCTTCTTCATGTCTGCGGTATTTAAATCTTCCATCTTTTGCTTAGCGATCTCTTCAACTTGCTTAATAGTAATTGTTCCGATTTTCTCTTTACCAGCTTGCCCTGACGCTTTTGCAAGATTAGCTGCTTTTTTAATGAGAACAGAAGTTGGCGGAGTTTTGATAATGAAATCGAATGATTTATCCTTATAAACTTTAATGACCGCCGGCAAGATAAGCCCTTCTCTGCCCTTAGTCTTTTCATTAAACTGTTTACAAAACATCATAATGTTGATGCCGTGCTGACCTAATGCCGGACCAACGGGTGGAGCGGGATTTGCTTGTCCTGCAGGAACATAAAGCTTGATTTGTGCGACGACTTCTTTTGCCATGTTAAACCTTCTCGACTTGCCAATATTCTAATTCTACGAGTGTAGAGCGCCCAAAAATAGAAACGCTCACCTTAAGCTTTCCGCGATCGGG
>Ga0172381_10005276_pt1 | contig 13164 bp, 13 predicted proteins | sample Leawel6488metaG_FD_119754 | JGI IMG/M metagenome (GOLD analysis project Ga0172381, IMG submission 119754) | Leachate microbial communities from a municipal landfill in Southern Ontario, Canada - Leachate well 64-88 metaG | ecosystem: Engineered > Solid waste > Landfill > Unclassified | place... | reverse complement strand
TGTCCATTTCCAATAATTGATAATGGAAAGTCAAGATTTAAAATGTTATATTCTGACTTTGTTCCATTGGATGAAAATAGTTATGGTCTTTTTATTATTGATGAATTAAGCCGAGGAGATTCTTCATTTCAGCAATTATGTTGGCAAATTCAAAATGAACAAAAAGTTCATACATATCCATTACCAAAAGGATGGTTTGTAATTTGTTTAGATAACCCGGATGAGCAAGAATACAGTGGTTTGAATATGATTGACGATGCCGCGGGACTTAGACGAGTTCTTCATTTATATTCAGAAGTTAATCCTCAAGCATTTTTAAATTATGCAGTATCTTCTAAATTTCATCCTTTAGTAATAGAATTTATTCAAATTCATCCGGATTATCTATATGATTTTTCCTCTCAAAAAGTTGGAATGATATACGCAAACCCGGCTAGCTGGAACAGAATCTCAAACATTCTAATAGGTTATGATGATAATGAAAATGGAATTCTTAAAAATTTAGATGACCTTACTACATTATTTGGTGGGTTGTTAAATCAAAATATGACAAGAATGTTTATAAATTTTATTAGAGATAGAAAAGATATTAGCCCAAAAGATGTATTCTACAATTATGATAAAGTAAGAAATGATATTTTGAAATTTTCAGAAAAATCAGATAATATTAAAATGGGTCAATTGATGAAATCTTTTGTAACATTTCTTACAACGTCAAAGCCAAAATATAATGACAATGAATTGAAAAATATTTCATTGTTTTTAAATGATGTACCCTCAGATATTGGAGTATTATTTTTATCAAATATAGCCAGTTTTGATTCAAAATCAGAAGAATTCAAATATGTTACAGGAATTCATGTTAAGTTAGTTAGACAGTTTCCTGAATATAAAGAAAAGTTTTATGAAGCAATGGTCAATACAAATCGTAAAGTGAATGGAAATGGATAAGTGTTCTGATAGAATTAAAAATTTAATCACAGAACTAATATTCAAAGATAGTTATTGGGGATATTTATTTTCAAAAATAAATAGAACAGAAAATATAATGATTCCTTCACCAATGGGAGTTTGTCCTGAAATTGATGGATCAATAACTCTTTTATACAATCCAAGATTTATTGACTTAATGGATGAAGAATTTTTAAAAATAGTTATTGAGCATGAGGGAATTCATGTTTTAAATGATCATATCCCAAGATTATTAAGAATTATTTCTGATGAAGTTGATAAGAATGTAAAAGATAAAAAAATTGAAAAATGGAATTTAGCAGCTGATTGTTCAGTTAATACTCTAATCCCAATTAAAAAGACATATTTTATTGGATCTTCAGAATTTAATATTATTCATCCAGATCAATATGAATTACCTTTGAAGGAGACTGCAGAATTTTATTATAAAAATATTCCGGATGATAAAGATGATAGTAATAAAAAATCATCTTTGGAGAATGGAGATGAGCAAACAGGACCCGGAAATCAAATAGATGATCATGGAACATGGACTAAAAATATTTCAAATGTTTCCGATGTGAGTTCTTTAGCAAGTAGGTTACAACAATACACAGAATCTATAATAGAAGACTCTTACAATAATGTAAGAAAAAAAGGAAATATTCCCGGATATATTCAAGAAAAAATAGATGAAATATTAAAACCTCCACAGATTCCATATTATCAAATCATTTCTAAATTAGTTAAAGGTTCTAGATTATCAAAATATAAAAGAGCCTATACTAGAATTAATAAAAAGAGAATTTATACTTTCTTTATTGATAGAAAAAATCTTCCAATTATTTCTCCATTTCCTGGAAAGACAAAAGATTATAGTTTTAATATTTCAGTCATTTTAGATACTTCAGGAAGTATGAGCAAAGATGATGTATTAGAAGGTCTTTCTGGAGTTAAAAATATAATTGAAAATGATAAAGATTGTAAAACAACAATTATAGAATGTGATACAATTATTCATAAAGAATATGAAGTTAAAAGATTAAAAGACATTGATTATTCAATTAGCGGACGAGGTGGGACAAGATTGTTGCCAGCTTTTATTAGATGTAAAGAATTGAATAGCGATGTAACTTTAGTATTTACTGATGGCGAATGTGATAATATAAATAAAATTAATAGAGCTCTTTTACCAAAAAGAATTATTTATGTTTTGACAAAGAATGGAATGACTCAAATGATAGATCAAACTGGTTATATTGTGAGGCTAGAGAAATGAGAAGATGGTGTATTGGAACTAACAATTATTATTTCACAAGTTCAATTTATTTAGAAGAAGCTCCTTGGTATATCTTTGTAATAGAAACAGGAATTCAAAATATTTGTTCATGGATTCCTAATATCCCATTGCCAAAATTTAAAATTATTAGAGATGGCGAAAAAACTGATCTAAAAGAATACTATGGTTCAATACATGATTTATTTCATATATTTATTTGTGATCCATTATTCCAATGGTCATATAAAAAAATCAAAATAATTCCAATAGAATTGCCATATTTATTTCTAAGAAAAATTATTCCAGACGAATTTGATGATACTTCAGAATATTCTGAAGATGAAGAAGAGGTTAGAATTGTAAGAGAAAACTTTGAATATTCATCATCAATAAACGATGAATTTAATGAAGTTTATCACAAACTTGAAAATATTTTTAAAACAAGATTTTCAAAAGATTAAAAAATGGAGATTAAATATGAAGATAAAGGCTGATTTTGTAACAAATTCATCATCAACTTGTTTTATAATTCAATCAGAAATAAATGGATATTTTAAACTAAATAAAGTAATTTCAAAATTAGATGTTTTGACAGAAATAAAAAAAGATTATGACAAAGTAGAAATTCATGGAAGTTTTGAAATTAGTGAATATGGAATTTTATCTAGTTTGGGTTCAGAAGTTTTAAATGATGAAACTTGGAGATTTGGAATTGATATTGATGATACTTATCTATATTCGGAAAAAAATGATGATGTAGAAAAAATTATAGTTTTCAAAGTAATAGTCAGATCACCATATATGAATTCAGCAAATAATAATTTTAATAAAGATAATAGTTTGATTTTATTAAATAAATTAATTAAAGAATATGGAGCAGATGAAATAAAAGAAGGCACATATTTTCAATTTCCCATTGAAGTTGTTGGTGATGGTTGGAATGGGGGTGAGCCAATGGGATCATATGGATATACTTTTGAACTTTATAAAAATGAAGTAAAAATGGGCAAAGTATCAGATGATTGTAAATCAATAAATGATAATAACTAAAAAGGATAAACATGACAAAAAAATCAACTTATACAGATAAAGACATCAAAACTTTATCAGAAATAGAACATGTTCAACATTCTGTTGGGATGTATATTGGACAAACATCTAATCCTGTTCATTTAATTGAAGAGGCTTTAGATAATGCAATAGATGAAGCAATTGCTGGTCATGCAAATATAATTGCAATAACACTAGATACAAAAACAAATATATATTCTGTCTTGGATAACGGCCGGGGCGTGCCATTAGAGAATGATACTCCAATATTAATTTCAACAAAATTATTTACAGGCGGTAAATTTGAATCTGCAAAAACTGCATACAAAATAAGTTGTTTGAGAGGCAATACCAAAATATTTCTTTTAAACGGAAAAACAATTACCATAAAAGAAATGTCAGATGATCCTAATAATGAGTATTGGGGGTTATCCTCGACAACTGATGGAAAATGGAAAGCTAATAAATTATTAAGTCCTAGAGTTACAGGAAGAACAAAAAAATTTGTCAGAGTTTATATTGATAATGGAGAATTTGTAGATTGTACTGAAGATCATCTATTTTTGATGAGAGATGGAAGTTATAAAATGGCAATGAACTTGGAGATAAATGATAGTTTGATGCCATTGTATAAAAAGATTGATTCAAATGAATATATAAATATAAGACCTAATAATACATATGATTATATTAGAAATATCACTTTTGAAAATAGATCTTTTATACCTTTACATAAAATAGTTTATAGTAGTATAAATGATGAACCACCAAAGTTTTCAAATATTCACCATTCAGATTTAAATAAACAAAATAATTATCCTGATAATTTATTACTAATTAAAAGTCCAGGAGAACATATCACATTACATTCAAAAATTAGATCTGAAAATAATGAAATACCATATCCGACGCATTTAGTTGAATATAGTAAGAGTGAGAAAGGAAGAAATAAATCTAGAGAAATAGGTATTAAATATATAAAAGCGTTAAATGAATATGTTAAAACTGAAAAACATAGAAAAAGCCATAGTGTATTATTAACTAATTATAACAATAAAGAAAATGAAGAATTTAATCATAGACAAAAATATTTAAAATATTGTAAAAGTTTATTAAAAAATAATTTAGATATAAATATTGATAATTGGGAAAAATATAGACCTTACGGTCTTGGAAAATTTGAAAAGATTTTTAAAAGATTTAATAATATAGAAGAACTAATTTCAGAATCTTCTAATTATAAGTATGATTTATATGACTTAATTGAGACAAATGGTAAGATATCAATGATAAAACGAATGGTCTCAATTTTAAAAAGAGCTGATATAAATACATTACCATTGACAGAAGATTCTTTTAACATTACAAGAAAAAAATTAGATCCGACTTTAAAAGCCATAAATAATTATTTTGGAAATTTTAGTAATTTTGTTGAATATTATAAAACAAATAATCATAAAGTTGAAAGAATAGAAATTATAGATTTAGAAGAAGAGGAAGAAGTATATGATTTAACATCTCCAATTTATGAAAATTTTGCGCTAGATTGTGGAATAGTTGTCCATAATTCTGGTACAAATGGTATTGGCCTCATTACTTTATTAGCTTTATCAGATTTTTATATCATTGAGATTTATAAAGATAATAAACATGCAAAATATATTTTCGAAGATGCAAAATTAAAACAAAAAATTATTGAAGATTATAATGAAACACCTCCATTTTCAACAAAGATTCAATTTAAACCAAGTAAAAAGTTTTTTGAATCACTAATTCCAGATATAGATAGAATTAGAAAAAGGTTGATTGTTGCTTCAGTTGAAATTCCTGATGTAACTTTAGTTTTAAATATTGATAAGAAAAAAGAAGTCATTAAATTAACAAAAGATGAATTCTTTAAAAAACATTGTTTAAATGGAGATACTCTATCATCAAAATCTATTGAAATTAATTCAAAAGATGGAATTGAAAAATTTGATGTAAAATTTTGTTATTCATATGAAGGAGCAATAGCACCAAGAATTATTTCATCAATAAATTTATTACCAGTTGATGATGGTGGGACACATGTAAATTCTTTCTATGATTTATTAAAAGAATTTTTCATATTTAAAACTAAAAAGACTGATTTTAAATTTTTACCAAATGATTGTTTATCTGGATTAAGAGTTTACTTTTCATTAGAATTAGAAAAAGCAGATTATTCATCTCAAAGTAAAGATAAATTGATTACAAGAAAAGATCATTTTGTTAAATTTATAAATAAGATTAAATTAGAATTAGAAAAATATTTTATAAAGAATCCTCAAGAATTAACTGAAATTCTTACATTCTTTGATGAGTATAGAAAGAAAATAGATTCTAAGAAAATAAAAACTGGCCCAGTAAATGGAAAAAGGGCATCAACTAAATTTACAAAATTAAGAGATTGTACAGGAACTAATGGAGAATTATATGTAGTTGAAGGAGACAGTGCTGGAGGTGGTTTTATTGAATGTAGGACTACAAAAATTCATGCAGTTCTTCCATTGAGAGGTAAAGTTCCATCAATCATTAATAATAAAAATGACATTTTAAAAAATCGTGAAATTGGAGAATTGATTGGATCTTTAGGGACAGGGATTGGACCAAATTTTGATATTACAAAATTAAAGTATGATAAAATTATTTGTACTACAGATCCTGATCCAGACGGTGGTCATATCTTTTGTTTGATGGCAATTGCTCTTGCAGTTTTAGTTCCAGAAGTAATAAAACAAGGTCATTTCTATTTATCTAAAGTTCCATTATATGCAGAGATTGGAAAAGGAAAAACATTTAATCCAATTTGGACAAATGATGAATTGATTAAAGTTAAGGCAGAAAATAAAGAGACAATTTTAATAAAGGGATTGGGTCAGTTATCTCCATGGCAATTAAAGATATGTTGTTTGGATGAAAATACAAGAAAATTAGAAAGAGTTGAATTTACAGAAGATATGGAAAAGATAGTTCAATTGTTTTCAGATGTAAATTGTAAAAGAGAATTATTGAAAATGGTATAAACATGAAAGCATCTATCATATTAGATTTATACTATAGAAAAATTTATGGGCCATATACTAATGTAAAAAAATTAAAAAAAGATTTAAAAATAATTCGCGAGATATCTGATAAGTTTTTGGAAATTTCAACAAATGTTTATGTAGTTGATGATACATGTGATTTTACTAAATTTTATGGGATACATTTCACATTAGAAAATATTACAATAAAAAATTAAAGAAAAGGAGATTGAATCAAATGAATAAAATAATGACAAAAGTTTTTGAAATTTTTAAGAAAGAAATTGAAGAAGATGAAAAGTATTATATTATAACAGATGAACCTAAATTTCAGATGTTTGATTATATGGATATTGTTAGCATTGGTGCGGAAGATCCAGAAAATGAAGAATGTCCAATTATGGTTTCATTTTATTCTAGTTGTTATCCGGCATTTGCAGGAAACATTATTAGGACATTGATGGAAAATGAAGTGACAGATTTTGATATTATGGAAAATGTTTATCTTGATTTTGATGAAAACGATATTTGTCAAGGAATGTTATTTGGAGATGAAGCTGATCAGAGATATAGAGAAGATATTTATAATGAAATCATGAATGAAAAGTTTAAAAATCTTATTCCTAAAAAGAAAGATAATCCTGATGTAAAAGTTGAGGAGGATAAAAAGCTTGGATAAACTGATTCCTAAATTATACCAAACCTATGGAATGTATGTTAATCATTCAAGAGCATTTCCTTTAGATATTGATGGTTTAAAACCCGTAGAGAGAAGAGTTTTATTATCTACATATTTAATGGCTAGAGATAAGTTTGCTAAATCTGCTAGAATTGACGGAACTTGTTTAACTGGAGATACTTTAATTAAATTGGCAGATGGCAGAAAAAAATCAATCGAAGAACTATATAATGAAAATTTTTCCAATTTTTATATTTTTGCATTTGATATAAAATCTAAAAAACCTGTTATAACATATGCTGAAAATGTGGTTTTAACAAAACATGTAACTAAAATTATAAAAATTGTTACAGAAAGCGGAGAGGTCAGATGTACAGAAGATCATTTATGGCTAACTAAAACAGGTGAGTATAAACAAGCTAAAGATTTAAAAATAGATGATGAATTAGAGACTATGGAATTTGGGATAACTGATAAACATAGTTTATTTAAAAAACATTGGACAGGAATTGGGTATTATGAAGCTATAGATTATAATGGAAATTATTATTTATCTCATCATTTAGCTGATGAATATAATTGTAGAAATGGATTAGAGGAATTAAATGAATTAACCTCTAATTTTCATAGGCATCATGTTGATATGAATAAATTAAATAATAATCCAGAAAATATAAAAAGGTTGAAACCACAAGATCATATGAGTATTCATATGACAGATTGGTTATACAATAAAGGGGGATTAGAAGTATTATCAAAACATGGTAAAGAAATTCAAAAAAATCATCCAGAAATTACCGAAAATCTAGTGAATTGGACAAAAAATAAATTATTACAAGATCCTGATTGGGCAAGAGACTGTTGTATGAAATTTTGGCATAATTTAACAAATGAAGAAAGAAAAGAATTTGGATTAAAAGTTAGTGAAGGAATAAAAAAATATTATAAAGAAAATGGTACAGACAAACTATCAATTATTGCAACAGATTATTGGAATCAAGATACTGAATCTGTGTCAATTCATAGAGAAAAGAATAGACAGGCAGGAATTAGAACATCAAAAAATAATTTTCCAAATAATCATAAAGTTAAAATCTTAAAAACATTAAAAATTATTTTAGATACAAAATTGGAATTAAATAAAGAAAATTATAATTCAAGTAGACCATCGAGAGCTTATCCTTTATATGATAAAATACTTTCATATTTTAATTCATATGATGAAGCTCTTGAAGAAGCAAAAAATTATAAAAATCATACAGTTTTGAATATTGAAGAAATTATTTTTGATGAACCGATTCCAGTTTATGATATAATAAATTCAAAAGATTTTAATAATTTTATAGTAATGTTTGATGATAACACGTGCCTGATTTCTCATAATTGTTTGGGAAAATTTCATCCGCATTCCAGCTCATACGGCACGATGTGCCAATTAGTTAATCAGGGATTTCTTGATGGACAGGGCAATTTCGGAAACAATATCGGAATCGAAGAATCACCCCCAGCTGCCATGAGGTATACAGAATGTAAATTGAACAGACAAATTCTTGATATTGCATTAAGACTAATTGATTATGTTAATTGGGTTCCTTCAGAACTAGATGATGAACCAGAATACTTTCCAACAATGTTCCCACTTTGTCTTCTAGGAAAAGAATATACAACAGGAATAGGGTTTGGATATAAAGCATTAATTCCATGTTATACAATTGGAGATCTGAAAAATAGATTATTATTTCTATTGGGAAAAATAAAAGATAAACCTACAATTAAACCCATAACCAATTGTAATATATTATCTGTAGAAAAAGATTTTGAAGATTTATTAACTACCGGAAAAGGAAAAATTACTTATCAAGGATTTTTTAAAGCAGATAATGCTAGATGTAAATATGTAATAAAGTCATTCCCTCCTGGAAAAAAGTTTGAAACAATCCTAGGAAAATTTGAAAAAGAACTAAATAATCAGGATATTGGATGGATTGATGAATCATCTGCTGAAAATGGTGGAACACATATTGTATTTGAAGTATTAAAATCTAGAAACAGAGATGAAATTTTCAAATCTTTCTCTAAGAAATTAACTAATGAATTGACAAGTAGTTTAACTTTTGATACAATAGTTGTGGATAGTGCTACAAGAAATACTAAAACTATGTCAATTGATGAAATGTTAATTAATACATTTAAGACATATATGACAATAAATATGAAAATGTTAAAAGTAAATGAAGTTAAATTAAATGATGTAATCTTAGAAGTAACATTATTAGAAAAAGTAAAACCATCACTTGCAAAATATTTGAAAAATAAAGATTTTAGCGTTGATGAAATAATTGAAAAAATTAGTGTAGAAGTTAATGAAGATAAATCAAAAATTAAAGAACTATTTCAAAAATATAGAATTACAAAACTTTTAACTTTTAAAGCAGACTATGATGAATTAAATGAAAAGTTAAAGGTTATAAAAGATAATATTACAAATATTGGAGAATTTGTAGTTGGACAATATGAGTCATTATAGAAATTAATATAGGAGATTTTAATGTTTTATATTACAAAAAAATTTGAAGTGCCAATTTCTCATCGTCTTAGTAAACATTTAGGATTATGTAAATTATACCATGGCCATAACTTATTGATTTCAGTATGTATTAAATCTTCTGCCCTAAATGATAATGATATGGTTATGGATTTTTCTGAATTAAAGAGTTTAGTAAATAAGATAATCTCATCTTGGGATCATGGAATGTTTATTAATATATGTGATGAAAAACTAGTTAAAAATTTGAATGCAGAAATTCATGCTTTTAACTCTGATCCAACTTCTGAAATTTTATGTAGATATTTATACTTTGAAATGAAATCTCAATTAGAGTATTTAAATTCTATGAATTCAAAACAATATATTTTTATTCATTCAGTTGATATTTGGGAAACTCGAGATTCAAAATCAACATATATGGAATAATTAAAAATTATGATAAAACTAATTAAAACCTCAGGAATAGTAATACCAAGAAAATATGAAGAATCTAGTTTATTTTACAATGTTATAAAAAATAAATTAACAAGACATAGCAAAGAATATCAAAGATCAACTTATATTACTAATAAATATTTTCTTGAAGGAACAAATGTATTAAAGATACCAAGATTCTTTCCAGTTGAAGATTATATTGCTGGAAATTTTGAAATTATTGAAAATCTAAATGATGGACAAGATATTGAAATAAATCATAATATTGAATTGAGAGATGATTTACAAAAGAATATTGTAAATTATATGTTAACTCATAATAATGGAATAATTCAGGCAAATCCAGGATCCGGAAAAACTGTTGTGAGTGTTTTTGTAGTAAGTACATTAAAAAAGAAAACATTTATCCTTTGCCACAGAGACTCACTCATTCAACAATGGGCGGGCCCTGGATTGCCTGATAAAAAACAAGGATTTTTGGGATATACTGATCTAAATGAAAATGAAATAGGAAGATTGACTTCTAGTAACTTTAAAGAAGTTTTAAAAAAATCAATTATTCTTTGCACAGATCAAGCATTTATTTCAATTTTAAAAAGACATCGAGAAGAATTTTTAATTGAATTAAATAATGCAAATATTGGAATATTCATTGCAGATGAAGTCCATACCTCAGTTGGGGCTCCTACATTTGCAGAATGTTCAATTCATATTCCTAGTAAAATAGTATTTGGTTTGAGTGCTACTCCTTATAGACATGATGGCAATGAAGATATCATGAAATTTCATCTAGGTGAAGTTTATGTTCCAGAAGGAAAATCAAGTACTATGGATGCAAGAGTTACAATTCTATTATTTGATTTTGGTTTTCTTCCAAAAAGTCACTATTATTTATATTATGGTGGATTCTTTCAAAAATCTAGATATTTGAATATACTAAAAAATTCAAAGATTTTTATGAATGTTTGTTATTCTATAATTAGAAAATTTTATGATGATGAAAAACAAATAATATTCATGGGAGAAAGAATTAAGTTATTAGAATTATTAGCAAAGAATTGTAAATGCGATGATGTTGGAATGTTTATGGGAAGTGCTAAATTAGATCAAACCGAAAAACGATTAACATTTTCAACAAGCGGCAAAATTAGGGATGGGGTCGATTGTACTGGAAAAGATTGTTTGATAATGACAAGTCCAATATCAAATATTGATCAAATGTCTGGAAGAATTCTTAGAATAAAAGAAGGAAAGAGACAGCCGATTTTAATAGATTTGGTGGATATAGGAACTCCGGAAATTAAACAAACATTATTTGGAAGATTAGAATTTTATAAGAAAAAAGAATGGGATATAAAGTATTTGTTTATTACTAAAGATGAAAAGAAAATATTAATAAATGAAGAAAAGGTTATTGAAATTTTAAAAGGATAATAGTAATTTTAATCTAAGCTTGTGTTTAGTCTGGAACAAATAATAAATAAATATTTGGAGGACTAAACATAATGATAATTTTTACAAACAAAGTAGATGAAGATTTATATAATAAGATTAAATTTTTAGCTTTAAAGAAGAAGAAAAAATTATTTGAGATTATAGAAGAAGCGCTCAAAGATATTTTGGTGAAATACAATGAGCGATAACATCTATTATTTATACATTTATTTGGATACTAGAAAACCAGGTATATACATATATAGAGATCTAGAATTTAAATATGAACCATTTTATGTTGGAATTAGTAAAAATAAAGGAAGATGTTTAGAACATTTAAATGAGTCTTATAGATTAAATTATAAAAGTCACAAATGTAATAAAATTAGAAAAATAAAAAGAGAGACCGGGAATGATCCTATTATAATTAAATTATTTGAAAATTTATCTAAAGAAGAAGCCATAAAATTAGAAATATATTATATTAAAACAATAGGAAGATATGATTGTGGAAATGGACCTTTGACCAACAGAACATCAGGTGGAGAAGGAGTTTCAGGATTTTTATATACTGCTGAACATGTATCTAAACAAAGTAAACGAATGATAGAATCATGGAAAGATGATAAATATAGAAATAAACAAATCAACACAAGAAAAGAAACTTTTAAAAACAATCCAAATAAAGCCACGGAAATTTCTAAAACATTAAAACAAACTTATAAAGATAATCCTGAATTAGCAAAAAATTCTTCCAAAAGGATGCTTGAATCTTGGAAAAATGAAGATTATAGGAATACACAAATTGAATCTCATAAAGAATTTTATAGAACCAATCCAGATGCTGCATTAGAACAAAGCAAAAAAGCAAAACAGTATTTTATAGATAATCCTGACCAGATTATTAAACAAAGTAAAATTATGCTTAAATTATGGAAAGATAAAGATTTTAGAAATTCACAAATTGAATCTCATAAAGAATTTTATAGAACCAATCCAGATGCTGGCAATGATCATAGTATAAGAATGAAATTAATTCATGCTGAAAGACCAGAATTAGATATAAATCATTCAAATATTATGATTAATTTATGGAAAGAAAATAAAATTTTTGGAAACTCAAAAACGTATCTTGTTATTGATCCAGATGGTAATGAACAAATTATTAAAAATCTTAGAAAATTTTGTAGAGAAAATAATTTGAAAGATAGTACAATGCGACCTCTTGGAGAGAAACCAAAAAATGGAAAACCAAAACGAAGATGGCACTATAAAAGAATTCTTGATTAAAATGGTACAATATATTTTTAATAAATTTAGAATATTTAAGAAAATTAAATTATTATGTTCTATCAATAATCTTAGTTTACAAACAAAAAGAATGGGATATCCAATATGTATTTATTGGAAGCGATGGAAAGAAAACTTTAATAACAGAAGATCAAGTTTTAAAAATTTTGAGTGATGAAACATGACAAAATTTATTTTAAGTATTCCAGATGAAATTAATAATAGATATTTTGAAGATTTTATACTTAAAAACTTAAATATGGAAATACATTCTGTTGGTTGTGGAACAACTGAATTTTATTCAGATAAAAAACCAAGAAATTTTAAAGAAAGAATTTTAAAGAATTTTGGTACATGTACTTGGAACAATATTCACTTTTATGAGGATGAATGGAATGAAGATTAAAAGAGATTTTGTAACCAATAGTAGTTCAACAAGTTTTGTAATGATTGG
>Ga0172381_10005275_pt1 | contig 13164 bp, 8 predicted proteins | sample Leawel6488metaG_FD_119754 | JGI IMG/M metagenome (GOLD analysis project Ga0172381, IMG submission 119754) | Leachate microbial communities from a municipal landfill in Southern Ontario, Canada - Leachate well 64-88 metaG | ecosystem: Engineered > Solid waste > Landfill > Unclassified | place... | reverse complement strand
TTCCAACATCCAGTCGCTGCACAGAGAGGGAAAATCGGTGCGGGAAATCGCGGATCTGGTGAGTCTGAGCAAGACGACGGTGCACCGGATCATTACCCGGGAGAAAGAGAAGGAAACGGTTTCATTGGGGGATGCTGTCCCGTCCCGGGATGCGGGACAGGCGGGACACGTGGGACAAGATGGGACACTTGCGGATGCTGCGGGACAGTGTGTTCCGCAGCCGGACGAGCCGGACCCGGGGGGGTCTTTCGTTTTTGACCTCTATGACAACTTTGAGTTCTGATGGCCGATCCGCACAATTATTCCCTGCAGCGCTATTCGGGTCCGGGGAGCCGGTTCACGTGTCCCGCTTGCGGAGAGAAGCATTGCTTTACGTTGTATGTGGATGAGAGCGGGGATTATTTGAATGAGGCGGTGGGACGGTGCAACCATGAAAGCAGCTGCGGGTACCATTACACGCCCAGGCAATTCTTTGAGGACCACCCTTCTGCCCGGCCTGATTGGAAGGAGAACTTTTTCCGCGTACCTCAACCAGTAGTAAAAAACACAGTAAAAAAACAATTATGGACCATCACGACAGATATAGTAAAAAGCACGGTAAATCCGGCAATAGACAGCGATTTCACGATGTTTCTGACGGGTTTGATCGGGAAGGAAAACACCGTCAACATCGTAAAAGAATACCATATAGGCGTCACCAAAAAAAGGGACGTGATTTTCTACCAGGTGGATACGGAGGGTCGCTGCAGGACCGGGAAGATTATGAAATATGACCGGAAGACCGGGCACCGGGTCAAGGACGAGCAGGTCGGTGGAAAGATCACCTGGGTCCATGCGGTGTTGAGGCAGTCCGCGGATCCCTTGTTGCGCCTTCCCGATGGCTGGGAGTTGACCCAGTGTTTGTTCGGGGAGCATCTGTTGAGACAACACCCGACCAGGCCGGTGGCGCTGGTGGAAAGTGAGAAGACAGCGGTGATCTGCAGTGCGTTCTGGCCACAGTACATTTGGCTGGCCACCGGGGGAAAGTCTCAGCTCAACGACCGGCTGCAGGTGTTGATGGGGCGTAAGGTCGTGGCGTTTCCGGATGTGGACGGGTACCTGGAATGGAAGGAGAAGTTGTCCCGGGTCAGTGGACTGGATATTGTGGTGTCGGATGTGTTGGAGAAAGAGGCGTCTTTTGAGGACAGGGCTCGGCACGTGGATATTGCGGATCTGCTGATCCGGCAGCACTGGAAGGAGCATATGGCTATTACTCCGGTGGAAAAGTATGAGGATCCCAGGATGCACCCCACTTTTTTGAAGTTGAAGGGATTGGTGGGAGGGTGCGATTTGGAGGAGCTGGACAATATGAAGGGGCTGGCAGATGTGGGCTATTGGAAGGAGCTGGCGTTGCTGGTTAATGAGCTGGATTTGGAGGTGGAGGGGGTAAGGGAGGTTTAGTTTTTAGGCAATGGAGGGAATTTTTATCTTGACTGTTTTGTAAAAAACCCCGGACCAAGGGGGATGGTCCGGTGTGGGGGGGTATACAGTGGATATTAAGTCAAAAATGGCATAATATAAAATCAATACCCTACTATATTATAATCCTTCCAGCCATCAGTTGCTTTGTAAGTATCAACCGCAGATGTTGGCACCTCCACGGTCGCTCCACTTGGAAGCATGTCGGTATAATATGTAGGGGGGGTTGTATGAGGGAAGTGGAAGGTATCTACTTTATTACATCCTAAAAATCCTTTGTTTCTTATAGAAATAAGACTTATTGGGAAAATGACATGTCCTGAAAAATTACTACAATTAAAAAATGCACTTTCTCCAATAGTGGTTATATTATTTCCCATCACTAATTCACTAAAACCAGAACAATATCTAAATGCCGTTGCCCCTATAGTAGTCAATCCATCTGGAAGATTTAAAGTACCAGTAAAGCCTGAACAAGAAGCAAATGCCGCTTCCCCAATAGAAGTCAATCCGTCTGGGAGATTCAAAGTACCAGTAAAACCTGAACAACCATTAAATAAAAAACCTTGAATAGAAGTCAACCCTTCTGGTAGATTTAAAGAAGTAAAACCTGAACAAGATTGAAATGCCGCACTCCCAATATAAGTCAATCCATCTGGAATATTCAAAGAACCGGTAAACCCCCAACAAGATGAAAATGCAGTTCCTCCTATGGTAGTCAATCCTTCTGGAAGAGTCAAAGAACCAGTGAAACCCGAGCAACATGTAAATGCCGCAGTCCCAATATAAGTCAATCCATCTGGTAGAGTTAAAGTACCGTTAAAACCTGAACAGCTATCAAAAGCCCACCTCCCAATAGTAGTCAATCCTTCTGGAAGAGTCAAAGAACCAGTAAAACCTCTGCAACAAACAAATGCAGCTTCGCCAATAGTAGTCAATCCTTCTGGAAGAGTCAAAGTCCCTGTAAGACCAGTACAAAGCGCAAAAGCCTCAGTTCCAATTCTTGTTATACTATGAGGTAGAATAATTTTTCTAATTTTTTTATTTGCTGTACCAGACAAATTCCCAAAAGCTTTATCAGGTATTTTATCACCTTCACATATTACATCTTTCAAATCTATGTATATCAGTTGAGGCATTTGGCTTCTCATTACCTCAAAATCTGCCTTATTAATCTCTCCTCTTACTATCATTGTAGTGATAGTATCTTTTTGGGTTTGGTTAAGTATTGTGCCTAAAGTACCCATCTGTGTTACCTGGTATACACATGTTTCATCACCTTCTTCCTGATTCGTTTTGAATGTTTTCTGCCCACCATAACCAGTCCCTTGAGCATTTGTTGCATAAGCTCTTACATAGTATGTAGTATTGGGGTTAAGACCGGACAGGTCGCTTGTAAAGGCTCCTGTTCCTTCGCCATCTTCTGTTTTTGAATCTGTAATGTCAGGTTCTTCCGAAGTGCTCCAGCAAACACCTCGTTCTGTGACAGCAGATCCACCATCTGCTGTTACATTATAGGGACAGGTGGCTGTTGTGGTTGAAATGTTGGTGACATTTCCTGTGGTCACTGTAGGGGTGGCTTGTTGTGCCGTTGTAGTGAAAGTTCTTTGTACCCCTATTTTAGTGCCTTCTGCGTTGGTCGCGTATGGCCTTACATAATAAGTCGTATTTGGAGAAAGACCGGTAATATTACTTGTATAGGTACCAAGACCCATTCCATCTGTTGTCGTTGAGTTTGACATATCAGGATTTTCTGACGTACTCCAACAGATGCCACAGGTGGTAACCCTAGCGGCACCTTCGAATGTGACTTCACATGAAATACTGGCTGAGTTATTAGTGATCGAATGAACATCCTTAATGATTACAGAAGGAGTTCTTTGGTAACCTTCAGGTAAAACTAGGTAAAACGGAATATCTTCATGTTTCTGAAAGGCATCAAATCTTTTGTTAGAGTCTTCAGTCTGATTGCGGCCAAACATATAGAACCACAAATTAGCGAAGGAACTATAATAGCCAATTGGAGTATTATTTGCTGTGTATTCTGAAGCTTCCTGGAATGTTTTACCAGATGAAAACTGTGATACCATGTTATTCAAAAACTTATTTCCCGCGAAAAAAGGTACCGTAAAATTAAAACCGTTAAATGCCTCAGCACCAAGTGAGAAAAATGTTGTATACAGATCATCAAGAACTGAGGTAGTACACCCAACAACAAACACCCATGAGTTGTTAAATTTACTTATTGTAGTGTACTCTATCCAGTCAGGGGTAATTGCAATGTATGGTACCTTTTTCACTACAATACGTCTACACTTCGCTAGTTCGGCGTTTGATAATATTGAGTAACTTTCCTCTAGTAATGTTCCTGTTACCAGTACTGTAACATTATCAGCTAGCACCCCTCCATGAGTATTTATTAGTATGATATCATATTGGCTTAAAAAATCCCCTCTAAAACGCTGTATAGATGCGTTCTTATTCATGAAGGAATCGACTTGAAATCCTGCAACACTAAGCGTGTTATATATCGAGTTATAATCTATATAATTGATTCCTGTTGCTTGAAATGCAAACGGGGCTAAAATTAAGGCTTTCTTATCTCCCATAGGAACAATATAATTTTGTTCATTAGCTTTCGTCAACACGGAGTTCACCGCATTTTCCGCTTCACTTTCACTGTTGTCGAACCATAGTTCATTATCGCCCGTTACCACCAATATATGACTGCTAGTTCCATCCTTTAATTGAACAGACAAGATAGTGCCTGAAGGATTAAATTGTGCGGATGTTACTCCGTCCACCGCTTCTATCTGATTAAAAAGAACAAGTGAATCAGGGGGTGTAGTACCATTTGACGATTCTGTAATCATGTTATCAATTACCGTACTTACAAGTTCATTAATAATTGTAACTTCTTCACTACTTAATTGATCGTCAATTGCATCCTGGCCACAACCGAACAGGGCAATACTCATAATTAGCAGCAAGACAGTCTTTTTCATTATTATAATGTTTTAGTTTATATCTTTTATATATCCAGCATGACAGTTACATATATGGCATTAGTTACCGGAATAAGTGAAAGCCCACACTGGCGCTTTTATCTTTACTGAATAAGAGAAGGCAGAGGTATAACCAGCAGATAAGAAAGAAAAAACGGATGTATTTCGCCTGATTATTCCTGGTATCATTGCAGTTATGTTTTTGAACAAGGAAAAACGTAACCTTGTGTTACATAAGTTTTGAATATACTAAAAATTACTCTTTTTATCCACCATGACTCTGAATTCGGTCGGTTTGAGCTTGTAACCGGTAGGTTTGAGTTTGAATTCGGTTAATACAAGAGAAATGTAGTTATAAAAGAGATGCGGAGCGGTTCAATAGTCAATAATGGAAAAAGTAGATAATTTGTTTTACTGTTCCACCTGTCCCGGGTGTCCCATTCCAGCTGGATGGGACAGAAGAATTGTAGAAAATTAAAAACGCCCCCGAATGGAGGCCGTTTTTTTACAGTTTATCTATCAAGTCGGCTTTCAGGTCAATGTTTATAGACCGGTACCGGGCGAATGCCCTACTACCCTCTTTGTGGCCGCTGAGGCTGCCGACCAGGTTCGGATCCTGAACCTTGTTGTAAAGATTCCCGACGAAAGTACGTCGTGCCAAATGCGAAGAGGCAATATCGGCAATGCTTTTCTGTTCCACCTCGCCCGTAGTGGGATTGATCACCGATACTTCCCTGGTGATGCCGCAAGCCCTGAAGACCTCCTTGATGTATTCATTATACCTCTGCTGGGCAATAAGCGGGAAAAGTGGCGCGTCGGATATGGTAGCGGGTGTTTTGCCCTTAATTGCTTTGGAAATGTTCTCCTTGGAATAGCGGTTATCCACCAGAGTCTGGTTCTTCATGTAGTCATACTTCTTCAGGATTTCAAGCGCAGTGGCATTCAGAGGAACATAAACCGTTACGGGATTGCCGTCTTTTGTTTTCCGGGGAATATAACTGATACACTTTCGATCGCCTTTTGATGTTCTTTCTGTGATGATATTGGACCGTCGCATGGAATACAGGTCACAGATCCGGCAACTGTACCAGACCCCTATTATTGGAATAAATCTACTCATTAGGCTTTTCGCTTTAGCCTCGTTTTATTTGGTTTCTGGACTCCACTATGATAAATTATATAAATGCGAAAAAACTTAGTCTTTAATACAGCGTACAGAACAACCGAGTTCTTTGTTGTTGTTGTACCTGTCCATGTAGCTGTGATGAAAGTAAAGGTACCGAGACCAGGCAGAACCTGTATCACGCTCTGTAGAACACCACCAGTGGCCGTCGTATCCAATTAAAAAAAAGAATTCTCCAACGTTGTAACGGTAACCACCAGGAAGGGCTGAGAAACCTGACTTGTTTTTGTATTCTGCGAACTCCGTATTTCCAATTGCACCAGCGTTACGATGGGATTTCCATCCTCTTTCAGTAGCCATTGATATTGCAATTTTATCTCTAACCCCAAAACGATCACTGCCCCCAGTTGAACCGTCATAATTATGACCATTATTTGCTAAAAAAGTTTCTAATTGAGTCCACTCTGCATCACTTGGTAGATGCCATCCATCTGGACATACCCCTTGTATACCACTAGGATCCGTATCGCTGCTTGCTACTCCATTCATTGCGGCAGGCCAGTTGTAAAGAACACCGTAGATTTGGAAATTTTCGGTAGCTTTCGCTGTTGCTACATCTGTACTATCGTAGCCATATACATAATAATAAGGCTCTGTATTAGAACCCGTTGCCGGACCCACTACACTGGGCAAATAAGCCAGGTTTTCGGCCATCCAGGTTTGTTCTCCTATGGTCACCGTTTTATACACTTTGCCATCCCGGCTATCGGTAAACGTATTGGGAGCATCTTGTGGTGTGAAGGAATAAATGAACACCAACGCAAATAGGGAAATAATGATCTTTTTCATCTTTATTCAATTTAGCTTATTTATTAATCATTAATTTGTTTGTAAGACTTAAGTTTTGGTTGTAATAATCATATAACTAATCCCGTATACAACGAACAGAAAACCCGTTTCCAATGGTGGCGTTACTGTATACCTTGCTATTACTGTTGTTCAGGCGCCGGTAATCAGCGTTACCTGCAAGGAACTCCGACGAACTCCACCAGTAGCCAAGGGCACCAATGTCTTCGAAGGCATCACTCCTGTAGCGTTCACCACCCGGAAGGGCTGTAAAGCCACTTTCGTTGGTGGCTCCCACGTTTGGACTGACCCAATGAGAGGTTCCTGCTTCTTTCATTTTGCCTCCAGCTACGTCTTCTCCTCCCAGATAATCAGTAAGCGTTGTCCATTCAGCATCACTGGGTAAATGCCAGCCCGGAGGGCAAGCAGACAGTGCCGCCGACCAGTTATACAACACTCCATAGGTTTGATAATTACTTGTAGCCTTGGCATCTGCCACATTTGTGCCATGATAATTGTATACATAATAAAGAGGTGAGCTGCCTGATTCTGAAGTCGGCGGGCTTACTGATGGCAGATACGCCAGGTTTTTTGCCATCCAAATCTGATTCCCTATAATAATTATTTCATAAACATTTCCGTCCCTGGAATCTGTAAACCTACCCCCTGTTTCTGCCTTTACTTTCAATCTAAATGCGGCACTGTAATATTTGCCTTTAGGATATTTATCCATGTACAATTGATAAGATCTTGAAGTATTTTTTTTCTTTGCTTCATCGAATGCATTCTTTTCAACAAGTTCTTTGGCCTTTCCTTGCAATCTTAATGCTTCGGAGTAATACTTGCCTTTAGGATATTTATCCATATAAGCTTGGTAAGAACTGAAGGTGTTAACATTTCTTGCTTCATCGTATGCATTCATTTCGTCAAGCGCTCTGGCTGCTGTTCTCAACTTTAGTGCCTCAGAAGAAAATTTCCCGTTAGGGTAATTATCCAAGTATACTTGATAAGAAGATGAACTATTGACTTCTTTCGCCAAATTGAATGCATCTTTTTCTTTAATATTCTTGTACGTGAATATTGAAAAAACAATAATAATTACACCTAATACAGAAGCGGCTATAATGATGCCTATTTTTCTTTTCCGCTTGCGAATATGCCTTCCTAGCAGTTTTGTATGTTCACTATACTTTTCTTTATATTTTTTTTCGTTGGGAACTAAATCGCTGGCTTTTTTAAATGATTGTATTGCATCTTCCAATAATTGCAGTTCAGACTGCATTAGTCCAATACTATACCAGATTTCAGCTATTTTTGGATCGTAGTTTTTTGAATAAAAGTTTTTGGGAAGATAAGTAACAGTCAGTTCTGAAATTTGACTATTCGCATTGCTGAGAATCTTTCGGTCATTTAAGCGTTTAATTTCATGTAAGCTTTGATTGATAACATATTCGGCGATGAAGAAGGCTGTTTGCTCATCAAGAGGATGATAATTTTGCTTTAAGATATCGTAATTAATAGCTTTTGCCCATTTTTTTATTTCATGCAACTTTGATGAATTACGGCATAAACTATATGCCAAATAAAGAACTCCACGGCTGGTGTCAATATCATTTTGTTTTGAGTCTACGTAATCACTTAAAATCGAAGTAAGTAATTCAATTGAACTCTCAAAATTACCTTCTAAAGCTTTATTAATTCCGGCATAAATGCTGGTAATCCTGTCATTTTGCCCTTTCTGGTATAAGTGGCTGAATATCTCAACTGCCTTTTCAAGCTGATTCTCTTTAAGTAAATTATGTGCTTTGCTTAATAATGCGGTAACATTGTCTGGTTGTAATTCAAGAATTTGATCATAATATTCTGTCGCTTTACCAAAAAAGCCCATTTTGCCTGATAACTGGGCAAGTTCCTGCAGCAGTAAAATATCTGTTGGGTTTTCAGAAAGCAATTGTTTGCCAAATTCCAATGCTTCTTTATGCATGTTCAATTTCGAATATGACTTATATAGCAATTCATTTGCTATTATGTCGTTTTCGCTTAATACCAGAATTTTTAGGGAAACAGTAATTGTCTCTTTAAATAGCTGGGTGTTAAAAAGAAACTGAGCATATTCCTGAAGTAAACCAATATTCAAAGGATCCGTCTTTATTCGATCCTCAAAAACGGTTTTTTTAGCAATATCTTTTGGATCTATCTGATATTCAGTGGTTAGTGGTTTACCACATTTCTTACAAAACTTTTTATCATCAGCATACGATAAATTACAATCCTTACATGTTTTCATATGTGAATTTTTAATAGTAGCATAAGTGCTATCTAATTCTATTTCAAACCATTGTATTTTAAACCACTCGGTTTAAACAAAAGTCAAAAGGGCACTCTTGGGTGGCTGAATGCAAGGTTATCACTTACAATTTTTTAATTTAAACGGTGGTTGGTTTTTTCGCAACCACCGTTTAAAGCAATACTCTAGCTGACTTTAGTCGCAGCTTTAATAGTATTTACTTCATTTTGTGTATTATACTGGTCAACCATACCCCCTAGTAAAAAAAGGTCAACAAGCCAGCCAATACCAAATATTTGACCTGTTAACAAATAAAGAATAGCACTTCCAGTTTTTCCAAGGTAAAACCTATGCGCTGAGAAAATTCCTAGAAAAAACCATAGCAAATAAGCAACTCCTTTTGATTTCATAAAAGTAAATTTAGATAGATAATATTCCTACTCATAAGGCTTTTCGGTTCCGCCATATATTTCATTATAAAATAGTTGATTCTGGATTATTCGTTTATAATTTCATCCCGCAACTGTCACAAAATTCAGCATCAGCATCTTCGATTTTTGCTCCACAATTGGCACAAAAACTCGTCTCTTTTTCATTAGTATAATCCAATATCTCCTGGTTCTTGATCTGGGTACTATCATTCATTTTAACATCGTCTAGCATTTTTTTATTAGCGTTATTTGCCGATACAACACCCCAAATAATACAAGGTATCCAAGTTAGAAATGCTAAGAATCCAAAAGAAATTATTCCTATTATTACAGTAATAATTAACATAACAACACCTCCGACAACAGAAGAATAAAACAATCCCAGAGGACCAAATAAAAAAGTAAGGACAAATGCCAATCCTACACTTTTAGACTTACCGACTACCACTACAGTCTGTGGTGGTGGTGGTGAATTGTTTGTTGTATGATGATTTTGGAAATTGTCCGTTCTATTGATATTTGAACTTGCTTTTGGAATAGGTGGTGGAACTGATTTGAATTTTTCAAATAACCCGGGTATAGTTCTGGCAGGCTGCCAGTCTGCCACACCTTCATACCAAATCATTGTTTCTCTTCCAATGTTTTTTTCTTGTAATTCTTCCAATGTAAAGGGGCCAAAACTATTTGCTCCATCTGTATAATAGTATTTCTTCATAGTATTCTGTTTTTTAGATTTTTATGTTAGACTAATTAGGTGCAAGTGTTTTTTTCAAAGCAATACCCCCGAATTGACTGCGATTGCTACTCATCACCTTGTGGCTGCTGCAGTATACCCATATGATTAATATTCTTATGTATAAACTATTTTTTACTTAATTATTGTCCTGCACACATCTTACATAAAAAAAACATGGATCAAAATCTGTTGATATTTGGGCCATAGAGGCTTCTGCAAAATTAGGTTTTGGTTGATATGTTGTAAATCCGGTGAGATAGAACTCCCCTTCTTTTTCTGACGCCCAAAAATATGTACATTTATCTTGCCCAAAGAAATTTCCTTTTGAGCGATAGCCACCTGGTAAAGCATTGAAAACACGAGTCTCTTCCACACCTCCCTGTTTTTTTAATAAATTTTTAAAACCTGAATATTCCAACAATTTCCACCAATCTTTATAACTTGGTATATGCCACCCTTTTGGACAAAGATTTCCCGTCTTTATAGCACTCCAATTGTATAATGCACCATATACTGTTCCATTGTAATTGTCATGCTCATACCAACAGTAAGCAGGCTCTCTTGAATATGAATTGGATTGATTATGAAATTGAAGTGATTTCCCATTATTTAATTTTGTTACTCTTAAATTTTCTTTCATCCAAAATTGTGAACCAATTTGAACGGTAGCATAAGAATTACCATCAATATCTCTGATAAACCGATCCCCTTTATAATATACTTCCTCTGATATTACTTGTCCGGTTTTACTTGTAATAGTCCACAATCCATCCTTTTGGCCGTTTTTAAAGATGCCAATAACTTCTTCTCCATTTTTGTATATCTCCTGAACAGTTTCATAATAATCACCGTTCTTAAATATCCTTTCTAGAATTATTCTTTCTTTAATAAGACTTCCATTGGTATATGACCTTTCACGTTCTATCTCTCCGGTTTCAGTATAGAAATTATATTTCCCATCATCAATAATATCCTTAGAATAGTAAATTGAGTCTTTTAGTGTGCCATTTCTATACCACTCTTTAAATACGCCATTCTTTTTATTCTGTTGATATATAACCTCTTGTTGAATTAAGCCGTTCTCATACCAGATAGACTCCTTTCCATCTTTCTTACCAGCAACAAACCGCGTTTCTGATCTCTTTGTGCCATTTGCATCCCATTCTATGATTATTCCATCAAACATGCCGTTAAGATAAGTGATCTCAACTTGTTTTGTCCCATCCTCGTACCAACGAGACACCTTGCCATTCATTTCATCTTCAGAATAGTTTGCCTCAGACTTCATATTCCCATTCTCATACCATTCAAAATGAGCCCCTTCTTTTTTCCCTTCAACGAATAGACCTTCATACTTTTTCTTATCAGGGCTAAAACGTTCAACAAACAAACTGTTTTTTTTGCCATCCTTAAATTGTCCTATCGTTACGGGCCGATTGTTGATTAGAAATGTATCTAGTAAAATGCCCGTGAATAATTGCCCGTCTTTATAAGCCAATCCATTACTGAAGCGTAGATCATTATAGCGAGCCAAAGGAAGATCCTCTTGCGCCATACATGGAATAAATAACAATACTATTATTAAATATAAATACGTCTTTTTCATAACATGCCTTAATAAAATTTTGTTCCAGAGAGATTTTTTTCAATTCTTCGAATGCAACAATCCCCTATCATATGGATTACAAGCTCAAGATTCTTTCGCTATTAATGTTATCATTTATTATGTCATGCTATCAATGATTATTTTTGTACATTATGAATTTTCCGCTCTCTAGTCTTGAATACATCTAACAGAAAAATAAAAGTAATTATCTAAAACTGCAGGAAGCATCCCAGCTGCAGTTAAAAATTTTGCCAACCATGCATAGTAAGCATAATCCCTGTTATCACCATATAAGTTGTTTCTTCTTTTTGACGTCCAAAAAAATGAATTTGCTCCTTTCGCAACAAAAAACCAATACTGTTTCCTGCCTCCTGGCAAACCAGTGAATCCACTACTATTATCAGCACCCTCATTTCCCATGTTTTTATATTTTTTATTGTCATCATAATCCCAAAGCTCTGTACCAATAGATTTTAATTTACCCCCAGCAATTTCTTCACCTCCTAAAAAATCAAATAAAACTTTCCATTCTTTAGGACTTGGTATATGCCATCCTTTTGGGCAAAGGTTACCTCTCTCCACAGCTTCCCAATTGTATAACGCACCAAACAAATTTCCATTCTTTTCGTCATTCTCATACCAACAGTAAGCCCCCTCTTTTGGATATGATTTTGGCTGATCATTTAACAGTAGAGATTCTCCGTTGTTCAATTTTGTTACTTTTAAATTTTCTTTCATCCAGCATTGTGAGCCAATTTGAACAGTAGCATAAGTATTACCATTAATATCTTTGATAAACCGATTCCCTTCATTATATATTTCCTCTGATATTATTTGTCCGGTATTGTTCGTAACAGTCCACAAACCATCTTTTTGACCGTTCTTTAAAGTGCCTGTTACTTTTTTTTCACCATTTAAATATATCTCTTGGATGTTTTCAATATAATCACCATTCAGATAAAAACGTTCTTCAATAATCTTTTCTTTAGTAAGTTGCCCCTTGTTATATGTTACTTCGTGTTCTATTTCTCCAGTTTCAGTATAAAAATTATATGTACCATCAGCAATAATATTCTCAGAATAGTATATTGAATCCTTCAGAGAACCATTGCTATACCACTCTTTGAACATACCATGCTTATTTCCCTGTTGATATTCAGCCTCTTGCTGGATCACTCCGTTCTCAAACCATACAGACTCTTTCCCCTCTTTTTTATCAGCAACATACGACATTTCATTTCTCTTGTTCCCATTTGCATACCATTCAGTTATTAACCCGTTTTTCATGCCATTAAGATAAGTGGCATCAATCTGTTTTTGCCCATCTTCGTACCATAAAGACACTTTACCATTGATATTATCTTCAGTATAGTATATTTCAGATTTCAAGTTCCCGTTCTCATACCATTCAAAATGAGCCCCTTCTTTTTTCCCTTCAACGAATTGACCCTCATACTTCTTTTTATTTGGACCATACCGTTCAACAAACAAGCTGTTTTTTTTGCCATCCTTAAATTGTCCTATCACTACGGGCCGATTGTTGATTAGAAATGTATCTAGTAAAATGCCCGTGAATAATTGCCCGTCTTTATAAGCCAATCCATTCCTGAAGCGTAGATCATTATAGCGGGCTAAGGGAAGGTCTTGCGCCATGCAAGGAATAAATAACAAT
>Ga0172381_10005274_pt1 | contig 13168 bp, 21 predicted proteins | sample Leawel6488metaG_FD_119754 | JGI IMG/M metagenome (GOLD analysis project Ga0172381, IMG submission 119754) | Leachate microbial communities from a municipal landfill in Southern Ontario, Canada - Leachate well 64-88 metaG | ecosystem: Engineered > Solid waste > Landfill > Unclassified | place... | reverse complement strand
TAGCAATCCCCATCTTAGCACTAAGAGAATCCACCACCCTGGCAGCAATAGCCCCGCTGCGGCTATCCCCTGGGTAATAATAAACAGTAGCCCCATGGGCTGTCTTATCAGCATTGCTATCACAATGAATACTAATAAACCTAGACCCCCCAGCCTTAGCCGCTGCAGGTCCTATCTGGTTGAGCGGTATAAAACTATCAACTTCCCGCTGTATATCCACGCTACGCCCCGCATGAGTAAGCACCCCACCCAGCAGCCATGCAATAGATAGATTAATCCTTTTTTCCTGGTACCCTGACCCACTAGCTCCCGGATCGGCTCCCCCATGCCCAGGGTTAATAATATCTAACCCCATAAAAACCCTCCTTTCCATATCATTCTTATGTCACTCTCGCTATTCCGAGAGTGACATAATTAAATCGTAATAACCTTTTGTGCCTCCATCAAAAACAAGCATTGCCGCTTTTGTCGGTTCACAATCCTTAAACCCTGCAACATTAATAAATGCGTTAACTGATACTATTATACCTATACCACAAATAAAATTTTCATTGCAATTAAAAATCCTTTGAACATCATCTTGCGTCATTTTAACAAGCACCTCCTACTATATACACGGTAACGCTGCCCGTTGTTGGCGGTGTTGTGCTTTGCACTAGTGCTAAATATAAATATAACCCTGCTGCATTTATCGCTGAATATGTGCTTTTATCGACTGACAACGTTGCCCCAGCAGCTATAGATATATTTGATGCAACTGTTGTACCGGCTGCACCATACGTAGAGCCTATTTGCAATGTTACAGAACTTAATTTTATTGCCTGGTCATAATTGTTGGTTATAATTATTGACCGATTAGGATATTTACTAACATCTAAAGCGACTACAGAAGTATCGTTTGTAACGGTATTCCCTATCCGCAATGTTGTATTACCAATCAAAGAATTATTGCTTAAAATACTTTTCAACAATATCGTATTACTTCCAGAGAGCTCTATAGTATTATCATTGCTAGCCAAAGGTGTAGCCCGCCCCTTAACAGTAATACTGGTACCGCTAGTCCAATCCAGTTGCGCCTGAATCTTGGTTAACCCAGCTACACCAATAACCTTATAAGTACCAGCTGCTGTTATAGTAGTACTTTTAGCACCAGTATCTAATTTAACCACTGACAGACTGCTATTAAAATTAGTACCATCCAAACTACCCTTAACCGCAACACTAGCCACAAAAGTACCTGTTACTTCGAGTATCGCGGTACCATAACCGTCTACACTCAAGTATGTACCATTACCGTCAGCAGCAGCCGCATTGTGCATAGTCACAATAGCACTGCCTACAGCACTAACAATATCAATATCACCGATATTGTTAGTACCAGCGGGTAGAGCAGCATTAACCTGGACACCGTTGGTTGTCCCTGGTGTACTCTGGTCTATCCCCGTCTTACCGATTATATTAGTACCAGCGGGTAGGGCTGCATTAACCTGTACCCCGTTGGTAGTACCAGGTGTACTCTGGTCTATCCCTGTCTTACCGATTATAGCTGTACCTGCTTTTAATGCAGCTGATACATCAAGTGGGTTTGTAGCATCTATAGGTGTTATACCATCACTACCTAGTTGTAATTGCACAGGTAAAACAAAAGCATTACCCGATGCAACTGATTTAACCGCCCCGGATTTAGCATTACTATCTACCGGAAAAGTAAAAGCCATATTATTAAACCTCCTTTATAAATTATTGCTCACACCCTGTAAGTGCAGTATCGTTGGTAACATTCAAGGTTGATGCTATATGATTAGATAAGTTGTTACCAATATTGGCAACCTGCATACCTAACACAATATCACTTTGAGCTCTTGTAGCTATTTCAGCATTTAAAATTTGCTCTAATATCAATACCCTTGAAACTATATACCCCGTATTATCTAAAGCTAATGACAATCTAACCCCTCCTAACTAAGCAGCATATAATTTAATACTGCACTGCTGGTGGCGGCCCGCACACATACTAAATTCAAGTTTTGGATGGGAATAGTTAAGGTGGCACCAGGTAATAACTTAATACATTGTTTTAAACTATCACCTACGAAAATATTTTCTGTATTATCAGGGTCTGATTGTAAAAGCAATTGATTATGTCCAGAATCATACATAGAATTATTTAATCGTTGCATAACCCCTGTTAAATTTACAGTTTCGGTTATCATTGCGAAGTAACCACCGATTATCACTTTGTTATTAATACCCCCGGTTTGGTCAATGCTAACTATGCCGATATTATTAGTCCCGGCGGGCAGAGCAGCATTAACCTGTACGCCATTAGATGTACCCGGTGTACTCTGGTCAATACCCACTTTACCTATCACATTCGTACCAGCAGGTGTAGCTGCGATTAATATATTATCCAATACTGCTTTAGTTGTATCCTGCTTGGCCGTGGTAGCTAACCCAGCAGTATCCCCAGTAATAATGACCGAGCTTTGCCCACTGGCTGCTACCAGGCTTTGATTCAACCCCAAATTATTTTCGCTGAAAATCATTGTAAAGCTACCCGCCCCAGTACCAGCCCAGCTAACTGTATAGTTAACTTGGGTATTAGCCTGTAAAATCACGCTGTTAATAGGGATAGTTAATACGGTGTAAATCGGGAAATTAAAAAGTGTGCTACCATTAGCTTTTACAGTTATAGCATAGGGTGAATTATTTAGAATAGTTATAAAGCTGTAACTATTTGGGATGTTGTTTATACTATCACTGCTAGCCCCGGTTACATTAAACTGTTTAGTTATTTGGGCTATTTTATCCAATTATATAGCCTCCTTTCCGACCATTGGCTGACCTTTCATAATCAGCACCAGCCCCATGATAAACATAGCAACCCCAATAACCACCCATATACCTTTATCCAGGTATTCACTGGGATCGAAACTAACCGCGTCTATAGCCTTATCCAAAGCTGTTTCATTAGCTGCTGAGTATTTGTTATAACTGCTTTCTAACTCCGTGGTGTCCAACCCTACCGACTTCCGCGCGGCTATAACATCGGCTGTGCTGTCACTCCCCAGGGTAGATCCACCATTTAGAACATTACTAGCCCAACTTTCCAATTTTTCATATACTGTTTCATTGTGCTGGGTAATTGTTGCGGCCTTTGGGGTATAGGCGGTATTAGTAGCGGTTACATCCTCTACCCCTTGTAAACGGGCTTTAATACCAGCTGCATAACTAGCTACTGATGCACCCCCGAAATAACTACCTCCACCTTTGTGCTGACTTAAGGCCGTAGCAAAAGCATCAATACTGCTAGCCCCGGCAACTTTAGGATACTCTTTAAGTATCAAATTTTTATAATCCTCTGCAAAGCTATCTACACTGGTATAATACCGCCAATTCCCTGACCCCTTGATACCACCCAGGTTAAGATTTTTCATCGCCAGCCCTGACCCAAATTTATAACCATTGCTGGTGGATTCATACGCCCACTGTCCAAAAATCCATTGCCAGGGTATTTTTAATTCGGTAGCTATTTTTTTAGCTGCAGCTTTAGCCTGTACCTCTATTTCTTGTGGGGTCATTTTTTACCTCCTAAAGCCGCTGCCACAGCAGCTTTAGCGGCCGCTGCAGCAGTAGCAACATTAGCTGCAGCAGTATTAGCATTTGCTATAGCAGTACTACTGTTACCACTGCTATTATTACCGGATGTGATAGCGTCTACAATACTATTGGCGTTATTAGTAGCTTTAACAGCTGCGGCATCGGCAACTGCTGCACTATTGAGGGCAGTAGTAAGATTACTTTCAATATTTGTTTTGACTGTAGCAGGTTTAACATTATTAATCACATCAACAATTAACGAATTATCAACATCGCTAGCGTTCCAGGATCTTAAAATACTGGCTGGTTCTGCTTCGGTGGTGGTCATCACCGTATTATCAGCTTTAGCTGTGTTAATATCGGCCAGGACAGTAGCTAGAGAATCAAGCTGACCTTGATACTGCTCATTCATGGATTCCAAAGACTCTGTTAAATTCGTAGATAACGTATCAAATAATGTATTCTGCTGATCCATTAAGCTAGCCAAACTGGTTGTATCAGAGCTGCTAGATCCACTGTAATCGCTGCTGGTAGGCAATGATGATATGCTATATTTTGCTTCTGCATCATCACTGGTTGTGCTATCACTATCAGCTGTATAAAAGAAAACATACCATATAACCAACCCTATAACCCCGGTGATCCCACCAGCCCAGGCTGGGTGACTTTTCACCCAGCTAACTATTTTTTCAAAAAATGCTTTCATGGGAAATCCTCCCTAATTAACTTTGTTATAGATTGTCATGCCTAGCAGTACTGCTGCAACGGCAACCATGAAACTTTTAACTTTATCCATTATTTCGTTACACCTCCCCATAATCCCATATTCGGTAGCAGTGTTAAACCGCTGCTAAAAGGTAACTCGTTTTGTGGAATTAACTTGGTAACAGGCCCAGGTGCCTTATTTATAACCTGCATTGTTATATTGCGCTGACTAACCAGCCGTTCCTGGTGGTTATGTTGGTAGCTTACCCCTTCCCAGGGCCTTAATTTAGCACTATCCCCCAAAAGGATATTAATTGGGTCCGTCCCGTGGGGGCTGTCTGCTGCGGGTATAAAATTTAAAATATCGCTTTTAGCCCCGTACATTTATAACCCTCCTATTCACTGCTGCGGCCTTGTGCAGCTGCTATGATAGATGCAAAGCCCTTAGTCGTGCTGTTTATAATCTTACTGGCTTGACTGCCGCCGGACTCCCCACCTAATTCAGTGGGTCGGACAAAGACTATAACCGCTATAATCCCCGCAAATACGGCGTATGCCAGGATAGTAAAAAAATCTTTCATTTTAAGTTATACCTCCTTGTTCTTTAATTGTTCCCATAGGCTCCAAACTGCGGGACTGTTGTCCATCCATACCACCAGGGCCACTGGTACGCTTATCAGTAGCCCTAAAAAAGGGAAAAGGATAGATACCACTAATAAGATCCCCAACCCCACAAAAAAGTAGGGGTTACGTTTTTGGGCTATAAATAGCACCAGTGCGGTTAGAATCAGTAAAAATACAGCTATATTCTGCAGACTATTCGGCATTTGTCACCAACCCCTTTATATCTATCCCGGTTACTACAAAGTAGACAATGACCGCCCCGGCAATGGCTAAAAATATTCCTAAAGCCTTCATTTGTTGAGTACCTCCGTTTTCTGTAATTGTGCTAAGACCTGTTTAATAGCATCCGGGATGGGCACACCAGTTTTACCGATATTTTCGAGTATGCTTAGACCTTCATTGGCGATATAAAAATAAATGACCACGGTACGTATCCAGGGACTAGCACCACCCATAAAACTATCCAAGCAAACGGCAAGCCACACCATGCAAAGGATTATAACTTTTTTGATGATACCTTTAGCACCGATATAACTGGATAGTTGCTTATTATATATACCTGCTAATACCCCGGTAATATAGTCGATAACTATAAAGGATATTAAAACATATAACAAGCTATCCCAGCCCCCTAACCCTATAGTGACCATACTGGCACCAATAGCCAATACGCTTTTAATAAGAGTATCCAGGGTTAACCCTCCTTTCTATGGACTAATTAAATAAACGAACCACATCGTTCTTAAGACTACATTTTTCTGGATTATCATATACCAAGATATAGCACCGATAACCAATAAGCCTCCAATAACCAACCATTGAGCCGGTTCTAATACACCTTGCAGCTTTTTATACCAGGGCATTATAGGCTTACCATAGGTAGCATTGTCCCGGCTGCTTTACTGACCCCAGGTATTTTTAGTGCGGCCAGCTTGGTAAATAGTACATTCAACCCATTAATACCAATAACAGCGGCCAGGGTGATAATAATAATATTATGCACGTTCGCCCGTATATTGGATGGTTCCAGACCTTCGCCCAGCTTAGAATTATTCTGTAAATAATCCCAACCCAGGTATAACACTAAAAGCAGCCCCCACCAAACAATAGACCCCGGACTTTGTGCAGCCTCGGTGTTTTTTTCCAAATTACTGGTTGGTGCACTGGTGGGCATAGCCGCTGACTGCTGTTCCTCCGGTAGCACAGTCCCACTGGCGGGTATTGCGATATTATCTCCACGCATTTGCTTTTACCTCCTTAAACAACTTTTACAGCAGCTGGTACTAATTGTTCCCTCAATACGCTGTAGGTACCAGCCACGGATACAGCGGCGTTTACATCGGCGATGAACATGGGATTGTTGGCCTGGTAGAGATTCAGCCACTTGCTGGTATTAAAACCATTGGAGAGGTAATCCAGGTTAGTAGCATCCCAAATAAGCTGCCCCAGGGGTGATGCATAACCCTCGTTATATAGCCCATCTCTGGCAATCTTGGTTCGCATGTCGCGCCGATCCACGCGCGCGGTCCCGTTGTAGCTAAGATAGGGATTGTCTATATAGGTATAGGTATCTATCAAAGCCCCGGCACTATCCCGCATGGTAAGCAGTAGGGACATAAGATAGTAGTTGTTGGGCATGGAATGCTGTAGGGCCTCTTGACCCGTGGTAGGCATAGCGTTATTGCCCTGGCTCAAAAGCATATAGCTATTGGCGACCAGGTATTGATACAGCTTGCTATCGTTCGGTGATGGTATAGCCCAAAAGTTATAGGTCGGTTGACAGGTAATAGCACTGGATACCGTGCAAGTAGTCGGCCAGGTGGTGTCTACATGCAGCGGGAACAATTCACTGATACCGTTTATGGTGGGTACGGTTACAGCGATATTGGCGTATACGCTATTATTCTGCATGGGTAGCAATCCACAAAGGATATTTCTACGCACCGTGAAAGGTAGCTCAACATAGAAACCAAAATCAATTGTGCCTGTTACGGCTCCGGCTGCTCCGGTGGCAACTGTAGCAGTTGTAACCCCGGTTAGAGTATTACCAGTAGCAAAGGTTACATTATCACCAGCTTTTACCCAGGCGATAGTTTTTTCAACCCGGCCTAAACTTTGGGTATAGACCACTCCTGCACTGCTAGCCATACCCTTTATTACGCCCTTACCACGTTTAGCCATTATACCCAACAACTCATAACCAGAAAGAGAGTTAAGCACGGTCTGACCGTTAAACTGGGTCATAATGTTCTGGATAATGTTAAACGGGAATTCGGGGGCCAGGGTGATAACTTCGGTACCAGACTTGGAATTCACCAGGGTTATAGTTCCGGTTACAAGCAATTCCAGGGATTCACCCAACCCTACATTATTGATAATAAAATTGCTCTGCTGCCCGGCGGTCAGCGTTTGCGAATTCATTTTTATACAGTTCTGCTCAGAATTAACCATGAAAATTTCCGACAGCCGCTGCATTGTAAAAGTATCTGGTAAAAAGGCTTGACCTTGCCCAGCCTCCATAGTTGCAGATATACCACCAGCGGGTAACATATTACTTCTTACGCTTGTTTCTGCCATTGTGTATCTTACCTCCTAAATTTTTAATGGTGGGTACTTAGTCCAGGTACCCTTTCGATTATCGATTTCAATAAAACTATAATCGTCCGTTTGGTCCTGCAGCAGCTTCATTAGTTCTTTATCCGACTGCCTGCCAAACTTGGATACTGTAACAAGATCGTCAAATTTGCTCAAATAAAAGACGTAAACTTTTGCTGCCTCACTAAAGATTTCTTGGGGTAGCTGTCGCGGTCGCTGTGTAGCTACAAACCAAGATATTTGTTTCTGCCTGGTGGTCTGGATAGCCTTGGGTAGTTCGGCAGGGTAGCTAGTCCCCCGGCCTACATGGTAAGCTTCGTCTATATAGACCACACGGGGCTTAGGTTTTTTCTTAGTGCTGCTATGAGCAATGGTAGCAAATATATAGTTCCACCAATCTTTTTCCCGGTACTCATGTCCCGGTTTATATTTTAGAGACTTGTAAAATTTAAGCCTCATGGCCAGGCCGTGTGGATCTGTAAAGCTGCGTCCCTCTATCTTGTCCAGGCTGTCTTGAGTATCTATCATAAAGCGGTAGTTATAGCATTTTAAAAGCTGCTGCATAAACTCAGACTTGCCTGACCCGGTGGACCCGACTGCTACAATATGCTGTCCATAGCGCGGCGGCACTAATACATTGCTCATTGCTGGCCTCCGGCTTCATTGGGTGGTCGCACGGTCTTTTTTTCTTTTTTAGCTACGGCCTCCGGGGTGCGTTTCATGTTTATAAATTTGTTTATCAGCCCGGATAAAACGGTAATGGGATCAAACATGGAAATAGCAGTGGCAATAATGGAATACTTTTCACTCAGCCGCACCAGGCCCGCTGCTTCCTGCTGGAAGTCTTTAGGGCTGTATTCATACACGCGACCGGTTAGCTTGGCGACTAATTTTAAAATTGTATCCAGCATTTTTTCTATTTCCGAAGGTGTATAGGCTGGACTATTACCCTTCTTTTTATTTTTAGCTGGTGGCTTGACCTTGGCCTTGTCTTTCTGATCGGGTTCCTCAATGGTAGTTTTATTTTCTGCCAATGTTTAACCTCCTTCCCTTGGTACTACCATAAAAATAAAGCTCTTTTTTTCTTGGTAGGGGTTTCCTCTGGTTCGGTTTCCTGGTTTTCTACCTGGTCGGTAGTGGTGGCTATGATTGTTTCAGTGGTGGCCGCTTCTTCTTCTTCTTCTTCTTCTTCTTCAACTAAATCACCCACGGCCAGGGCTTCCAGGGTTTCGACCCGGCTTTCTAGTTCGGCTATGCGGCTATACAAATTAGACATTTCACTATCTAACATTTTCCGCATTTCCTTTTCCCAATCCAGGTCAGCTTTCATGCTTTCCAGAGCTTGTTCTGTTTCCTCCTGCACCTCCTTTACAGTTTCTTTGGCTTGCTCAGCATTTGCCTGAGCTTCCCCAGCTGCCAGTGCTGCCTGGACTGCTCCCGCGTCAGTCACAGCATTTCCGGCTGGGGTATCATCAGTAATAACGGTAGACAATTTTAGCCCTCCTTTCTATAACTTCTAGTTATAGTATATATAACCAAAAGTTATTATACAAATAGAAAAAAGCCAGGGATTGTACCCCCGGCTTTTAGAAATATTTATTTATTATTTTTCTTTTTATACCTCCTGGTTTTTGAAAAATTTGCAACCTATGAAAACTGTTAAGGCTGCCCCCATCATAATTTTATAATCGGTGTTATAATCATTCTCCATTGTTTCTATTATACATTTGTAGCTACATACATTGTTATGTTCACAGGATTCACAGTTTTGTTTATCAAACATTTATAACATCCTTTCTATACATAAATTATTTTCGCTTTAAAATAGGGACAGCTTCCGGCCAGGTATGATGGATTAATTACCCGTGCTGATATTTTACAGCTGTAATGCCAGCGGCTATAAAAATAATTCCGGCTGAAATTTTCGCACTGCGTACAAGTATATCTAGCCATAGGCTATACCTCCTTAACATCGGCAACTGCATTAACAATGACCGCTATAATACCATCATCATTATGCAGTTCATCTCTAATTAGCTTCGGTAATTCTATTTCAAAAGATTCACGATAATTCTCAATGGTCCTATTATGTTTAGCTAAAATAGGGTCTACTATATGTTTATCAAGCTCGACACTAACACTAATGGCACAAGTGATAACATATTTACTCATAAATTATACCTCCCATATCTTCCTATACAGTTCGTCAGCATCCCGAATCGGATAGCCCTCGCTGGTCAGTTCATCCACCATAACATCAATACCCATTCCTTTATTTCTTTTGCACCAGCGTGGTAAGCTGTCATAGTCCCGGCTGGGTCTTATACCACCATTAGCCATTACGATTTCCCTAAACCTTTTCCTATATTCCTTCTCAAATCTTTTAGCTTCAAAATCAAATACTGGCTGCTGGTCCTCTTCCATAATTTCATCTATTGTATAGGGTAGCGTAGAATAGTCAGCTAGTACTCTTCTTTTGCTATAGGGGGTCTGTACGCTGCGGACCCGTTCCACCAGCAGCAGCAGATCCATTTTTCGTATAGCTTCTTTTAGCTTGGACATTTTCTTTTCCCCGGCCTGGTGGAATAGTTTATAATTCCCGGTGTCTAAAGCCTTTTGAAAATCCTCAAACGTCCAGGGTATAGGTATCTTATTCCCGGCCTTGTCAGTTTTTTTAAATGTAAAACCCTTGGCCCGTAGTTTAATATCCTTGGTTTCATCCAGCGGCTCACCTAAATAAAATTTTGGCTGAATGGCTATCCAGCGTTTATATTCATTCTCAAATTTTAGTTCGCCCAGGCCTGACCCTATGGGTAATTCAAAATCCTCAAGAAAAACGCTGTCAGTATCGCAGTATAGCACCTGCTCTGGGTATATATTCAAAAACTTATGCAGGGTGATCCTGGACTCGGCTGTTATGGCTGCGGATATATGCGGTAGTATAGCCGGACTATCGCTATAGGTTGGTTTCTTCCATATCCCAAACTCGGGAAATATCAAAGTCCACCCGGCTGCTGCTGCTTCTTCAAAGTCTACATTGGTTACTAGCATTTCTCTTTTACGGTCTTGGGCAAATTTCCCATATATACCGTTACCAAATAATTTATATGTCATATTCATGGGATTATCGCCCGGGTTTTCTACACGGCCATTCCAGCAGTCCAGGGCATATTTTCGTAGGAATGGCGCGCATGGAAATATTAGAGCCTTTTGTACTTTTATTTCATACCCGCAGTCAATAGCATACTTTAATTCTTCACTGTAAAAAATTCCCTCGAATTCTCCGGCTGGAAACAGCAGTTTCCCATTGTATCGGCACGGCAGAATTGGTATTCTTAAATTAGCTGGTGTTTTGATTTTGGCCTGGATGAAAGCGCGTGTATTTGGGTTGTTGAAGTCGTAGCTTTTAGCCCAGGCTCCTTTGCTTCCACATGGTAACGGGTTTAACATAGCGGATACATACATACTGTTGATGTCGTATTCTTTTACGTTGTACCCGACCATTTTAAATATTTCGTTACGACCTCCGTAATACCCCTCTCTTACAAACGCTTCTTTATCATCCGGCATTTTATATAGCACAGTATCCTGTAGGTATTTTTGGCGAAATAGGGTTAGACTCAAGCTGCTGGTAGTCATTTTGTGCGGTATACCGTCCAGCATGGGTAGCTTGTAAAAGCTGTCTATTACCTCCCACAGCCCTATACAGTCATGCCGTAAATATTCCCTAGTTTCTGGTGTGTCGGTTAAATTTTCTACGTCTACGGTATCTGTTAGTTTTTTATGTTCGACATTAAAGGTCTGGGTCAACTTGTCTAAACCTCCTTTCATTACCTGGTAGCTATCGTAAAATTTCCAATGTCTGCGATTATCCAGGGTATGTACGTCCAGTGCCATTATTAAACCATGCGCCTCTATGATGGTTACTTGCAGATCCTCTCTATTTTTTAGGATGTAATCGAGTATAAAACGATGGTCATAACCGCCCCCGTAGTGTGCATAGTGTATCCAACCGACATACTTCCTTTGTAGGCATGTATTCACCAATTCAGCCACCGTGGGGCAAAATATGTAATTAGTACCATCGTATACTCCGGCCATAAGAAACTGATTCCAATGCTGCGCTTCAATGTCAAAGGTTGTGAAATTCTGCTCACGTTCCAGGGTTTTAAGCGGCTGCAGTCGGTTGTTTTCATAAAATTCCATAGTATCAAGCTGACTTAGCGGTATAATGCCAGAGATTAATTTCTATGTCTACTGCATCCTCATTATCTGCGTATTGCTCCATATACTGCTGGGTGGCTATCCCTATCTCAAATTCCAAGTCATTAGGCCCCTGGATGTTTTTTATCCTATCCATGGGGGTGCTAAAGCTCTTTGATATACCGTATACGTCTGTAAAGGTAACGGTTAAAGAGTAATAGGTATATCCCTGACTCTGAGCATCGACCATATAGTTTGCAGCTTTTTTTATTGCATCGCTTTTAACACTGGTCATTTTAATTATTTGCTGGTCAACGCTTTTATAGTGGTGAGTAGTGGTCTTTACTTTGGCTGCTCCCTGCTTTTTGGGGTTTAGTCCGGGCAGGGTTTTTGACTCCAGGGCTTTTTTTAGGTTGGTATCACTGGCATTGCGGTACCGGGCTGCATCTGTACTGCTAAATCCGGCATCACGCAGTTTTTTATAGTTTTCTTTTTGCTTGGCTAGCTTGGCTGATTTTAGATCGGCTTTCGGCTTACTGCTCTTTTTGCTCGATCCTTTGGCTTTGTCTGCTGGTGTTTTCTTTGCCAATATAAATTCTCCTTCCGTTTGCTAAAAGACCGGGAAAAGGTCTTTTCACCCTCCCCCGGTCATCACAGCTATATATTGGCGTTTGGCCTTAGTCTACTACTATTAAGTTGATGGTTTGGAAGCGGCGGGTTTTTACCCGGCGCGCGGATATTTTTAAGCCGTCCGGCCAGGTGGGTATCCCAAACAAGGGGAATATTTTTTGTAGACTGGAAAGGACTCCGGCTGATACACTAGAGTAGGTTAAGCCGTTGGTGTCTATTAGTACGCAACGGGCTTGAGTGGACATTTCCCCGGTTTCCTCATTGAGTAGTTCAACATTATGGATTAGGACGTCTTTGACTAGGATATAGCTGCCTGGGTTTTTGTCGAAGTAGTCCATCATATTGTAGTCGGCATCCTGGCTGGCTTTTAGGATAGCGGCGGGTTTTTCCGCTGGGATGCTTGTCCACATTGCCATTAATTTGGTTTTGAATAGATCCTCTTGGTTTCCGGCTATTACCCCTGAAAAGGCTGGGGCTGCGGTTGCTGGGACGTTGCTTTCCTCGATTTCTTCAATTTGGGTGGCGGTTTCGTTGGTGTCCTCAATAGATTCCTGCGGGGTTACATTCTCGGGGTTGTTGAGATTCTCTTTCTTTGCCATGCTGGTGTTTCCTCCTTTAATTTTTATTGCGCGGCTGCTGCGCGGGGTGTTGCTGGGGTGGTTCGGTTGGTTGCGTTTATACTAGCCCGACAATCTGAGCATAGGGATTGTTTGCTATCTGGTGTTACCCAGAAGGTCCGGCCGCACTCTGGTGTAATGCACCTTACCATTTTGGTTCGGGTTTTATCCAGTTTTTGCAGTCCTGCCACCTC
>Ga0172381_10005272_pt1 | contig 13175 bp, 12 predicted proteins | sample Leawel6488metaG_FD_119754 | JGI IMG/M metagenome (GOLD analysis project Ga0172381, IMG submission 119754) | Leachate microbial communities from a municipal landfill in Southern Ontario, Canada - Leachate well 64-88 metaG | ecosystem: Engineered > Solid waste > Landfill > Unclassified | place... | reverse complement strand
TGAGTTTAGAACAACAGTTGTTCCAACAATTCATACTCTTTCTGATATTAAAGAAATTACAAAACAGATTGCTCCAGCAAAGAAGTTTTTTATTCAAAACTTTAGAAACGACAAAGAACCTTTAGATATTAATTTTAAAAAAGTAACTCCTTTTTCTCAAGTAGAGCTTGAAAAAGTAGTTGAAGAGATAAGGCCATATTTTAAAATTTGCTATTTAAGATGATTCCTCTTTTTGATCTTAAAAAATCTAAAAAGATTCCATGTATTACCATTGCTTTGATTTTAACAAACATTATTTTCTTTTTTGTAAAACAAGATTTTAGTTTGTTCTCACATGTTAATCTTTGGCATCTTTTATCTAATATGTGGTTTTTATGGATTTTTGGAGACAACGTGGAAGCTAAAATTGGGCCCTTAAAATTTCTTTTTCTTTATTTTATTTCTGGAATAGTTACTCTTATTTTTATTAAAGAGATGACGAGCGTTCCTGCCGTAGGTGCTTCTTCAGCAATTGCAGGAGTCATGGGAGCTTATCTTATTTTATTTCCTAAAAACAAACTTAAGGTTTTTCCTAATTTTACTTGTCCAAGTTTTGTTTATATTATTTTATGGATTCTGCTTCAAGCTTTGTTTTTTTATTTTGAAGGAGGATTTTCTTTTTTAGGACACATGGTCGGTTTTATTTCAGGAATTCTAATAGTTTTATTTTTTAAATGACGCCTTATAAAATTTTTATTATAAGTGGGCTTGTTTTTATTTTAGGAATTTTTATTGGTTCTTTTTTTCATTCTTATTTATTGATTTATCTTTTTCTTATTATCTCTTTTTTTCTTTTAGGCATTTTGTGGAAAAGAAAACACGTTTTTTTAAGCGTGTTTTTAATTATTCTTTTTTTATTAGGTTATTTTTATATTAACAATAAATTAAATAATATTTTAGAAAATGGAATTACTCATTATTTTGAAGAAAACGTTATTCTTAAAGGAAAAGTTATTAAGACACCAAAGGATGATTTAATTTCTAAAAAAGCAATTGTGGAAGTTTCTTCATTAAATGAAGAAAGAATAAAGACTAGTGTTTTAATAACAACAAACAAGGAATTAAATTTTGGAGACGAAGTTTTTTTAAAGGGCGTTCTTGAGGAGCCAAAAAGTTTTAATAATTTTAATTATAAAATGTATCTTGCTAATCAGGGAGTTAGCGCCATTTTAAAAAATCCAGAGATAGTAGTTATTTCAGAAAACAAATTTTTTGTTTTTGAAATTAAAAAAAAGGCAGAAGAAATAACGCTTAAAAATTTATCTATAAATAAGGCGGGTATTTTAAACGCTACTGTTTTAGGGGAAACAGATAATATGAGTACTAAACTTAAAGAGAATTTAGGTTTTACAGGGATTAGCCATGTTATAGCTATTTCAGGGACGCATATTGTTCTTTTGTGTTTTATCTCACTTAGTTTTTTAAATTATTTAAAAATTAAAAGAAAAAAAGCAATTGTGATAACTTTTATTTTTTTGTTATTTTATCTTATTTTAATTGAATTTCCCGCCTCAGCTTTTAGAGCTTTTACCATGATGTCTTTTGTTCTTTTAGCTGAATATCTAGGGAGAGAAACAGAAAGTTTTATTTTGATAATTTCAGCTGCTTTGTTGATTTTACTTTTTAATCCACTTGCGCTTATATATGATTTAGGTTTTCAACTTTCTTTTTTGGCTGTTTTAGGAATTATATTTTTTAATAATTATTTTAAAGAAAAACTTTCTTTTATTAAAAACAATTTTTTAAAAGATTTAGTGGCGGTTAATTTTTCAGCGCAGATTTTTGTATTGCCTCTCCTTGTTTATACTTTTAATTATTTTTCTTTTTCTTCACTTCTAGCAAATATTCTAATTGTTCCGATCTCAACAATTCTTCTTGTCTTGGGGTTTATTTGCGTTGCTCTTTCTTTAATTCTTCCGAGTTTTTCTTTTTTATTTTATGCGCCACTATCTTTTATTTTAGGATATGTTCTTTTTATTGTTGATAAGTTTTCTTTTATGGTTCTTCAAATAAATAGTTTCTCTATTTTTTATTTGATTTTAGCGTATGCTTTAATTTCTTTTTGGGCTTATAAAATTAGAAAAGAGACATTTGAATTTTATATTTAAAAAGGTTATAATATATTTATAATAAAAATTAAAAGATAAAAAATGTCAAAAAAAGTTTGGGTAGTTTCAATAGATATGGGTTATGGGCACCAAAGAACTGCTTATGCCTTAAAAAGTATTGCAAAGAACGACGAAATAGTCACTGCGAATAATTACAAAGGGATTCCTCAAAAAGACAAAAAGTTGTGGGTACAATCTAGATCTTTTTATGAATTTATTTCTCGTTTTAAAAAAGTTCCTCTTTTAGGAGATTTAACTTTTTCTGCTTATGACAAATTTCAACAAATTGTTAATTTTTATCCAAAAAGAGATTTATCAAAAACAGGGTTTGTGCAAAAAAGCATTTATTCTCTTTTAAAACACAATTGGGGAAAACACTTAATTAAAAAAATGGGAAAAGATAACGTTCCTTTAGTAACGACTTTTTTTAATGTAGCATTTATGGCTGAATATTTTGATTATCCTTGTAATATTTTTTGTATCGTATGCGATACAGACATATCAAGAGGTTGGGCGCCACTTAATCCTTCACAGACTCGAATAAAATATTTTGCTCCAACAATAAGAGCGGCAGAAAGATTAGAGCTTTATGGAGTAAAAAAAGAAAATATTTACTTTACAGGATATCCTTTGCCAGAAGAAAATATTGGACGAGGTGAGGCAATTTTAAAACAAGATTTAAGAAATAGACTGATCAATTTAGATCCAAAGAAAAAATATTATAAAAAATATAAAGTTTTAATTGATAATAAGCTTGAAAAACTTCCTTCAAAATCAGACCACCCTTTGACTATTTTGTTTTCAGTTGGGGGTGCTGGAGCACAAAAAGATTTAGGTTTAAAAATTGTCTCTCGACTTAAAGAAAAGCTTAATTTAGGAGAAGTTAAATTAATTTTGTCAGCTGGGATAAGAGAGGCTCTTAAAGATTTTTTTATTGAAAAAATTAAAGGGATAAAAAATATCGAAATTATTTACGAAAAAGATTTCGATTCTTATTACAATTCTTTTAATAAAGCTTTAAGAAAGACAGATATTTTATGGACAAAGCCATCAGAACTTTCTTTCTACGCTATGCTTGGAATTCCAATAATTATTGCTCCCGAGATTGGCTCTCAAGAGAAGTTTAACAAAAGATGGATTGAGAATTCTGGTTTTGGAGTGGCGCAACAAGATGAAAATTATATCGAAGATTGGCTTTTTGATTGGATTAATAAGGGTTATTTTGCCGAAATGGCAATGGATGCTTTTATTAAAGGAGAAAGAAACGGTATTAAAAACATTAAAAAGCACATAATTAGATGTTCTGGCTCATAATTGCGATAATTGGTTATTTCTTTTTAGCCCTTTCTTCTTTGGGGGACAAAGTTTTTTTAAAAGGAAAGGAGGATCCAAAAACTTATGTTTTTTACGTTTGTCTTTTGAGTGGATTTATTGTTTTTTTAATCCCTTTTATAGATTTCAATCTTTATTCTTTAGATGTTTTAATTTGGCCTATTTTAGAAGGGGTTATTTATGCTTTGGCTTTGTACTGTTTGTATTATGCTTTAGATAGATACGAAGTTTCTGTTGTGGTTCCTATTTTAGGAGGACTTCAGCCGGTTTTTATTTTTTTTCTAAGTTTTTTATTTTTTAATATTAGGGAAATATCTTTTCAAAATACATTAGCTTTGTCTTTTTTAATTCTCGGAACTTTCTTAATTTCTCTTGAGGGAAAAAAATTTAAAAATAAGGGTCTTTTGTTTTGTATCTTGCCAGCGTTCTTGTTTGCTTTAGATTTTATTTTAACAAAAAAGGTTTTTTTAGGACAACCTTTTTTAGAAGGTCTTATTTATATGAGAGTTACTTCCTGTTTAATTGTTCTTTTATTTTTATTTAATAAACATTTTAGAAAGAATGTTTTAAAAAAAGGAAAAAAAAGCAAGAAGAAGACTCTTTTCTTGGGAGCTCAAGGGGCGGGGTCTATTGGGTCAATTCTTCAAAGCTATGCGATTAGTTTGGTTCCAGCAGGAAGTTTAGCTATTTTAAATGCTCTCAAAGGGACTCAATATGTTTTTTTATTAATCTTAACTTTTTTAACTTCCATCTTTTTTTCAAGAATATTAAAAGAGAATTTTAAGAAAGAAAACCTTATCTTAAAGTTTGTTTCAATGGCAATAATTGTTATTGGCATTGCCTTGTTCACCTTATAACTTTGTGATATAATTTTAATCATGCAGAAACGTATTTTTTGGGCAATAGTCACAATTTTAATAATTATTATTCTATTTTTCTTTCTTTTTTTTATGGGTAAAAATACTTTAGCGGAAAATATTACTTGGGGAGTTAATTTTTCTCAGAAACAAGCGCTTGACTTAAATCTTGAGCCAAGAGAAGTTTACATTGACATGCTTGATAATCTTAAGGTTAAAAACATTAAGATAGCGATGCATTGGGATTTAATCGAAAAAACTCAAGATTCTTTTTATATGGAAGACTTTGATTTCTATATGAAAGAGGCTCAAAAAAGAGACGTAAAAATTATTTTAGCTATAGGGATGAAAACTCCTAGGTGGCCAGAATATCATCTTCCTTTATGGCTTGAAGATCTAACAAAAGAAGAGCAACAAGAAGAGATTCTTGAAATGATTTCTTTTATAACTAATAGATATAAAGACTATCCTAATTTAATAGCGTGGCAAATTGAGAATGAACCTTTTTTTAATTACGGAAAGGCTCCTTGGAAGGATGATACTTTTTTAAGTAAAGAAGTTGCTTTGACTAAAAATGAAGATCCTCATCATAAAATAATTATTACGGATAGCGGAGAAATGTCTTTTTGGATTAAGGCTGCAAGGTTGGGAGATGTTGTCGGAATTACTATGTATACAAAAGTTTGGTCAGAATCATTAAACAATAGTTTCTCTTACCCAATCCCTTCTATTTTTTACGGAAAAAAAGCGGATTTAATTAGATTAATTTTTAATAAAGAAGTTTGGTGTTTAGAACTTCAAGCAGAACCTTGGTCGGAAGAATTAATTCAAGATTCTAGTCTTGAAAAACAACTTGAAAGCATGGATCTTGAAAGATTAAAATATAATATTGAATACGCTAAAAAAACAGGCTTAAATACTTTTTATTTTTGGGGAGCTGAATGGTGGTATTATATGCAAGAAAAACACAACGATTCATCTTTTTTAAATGAAGTGAAAAAACTATGGAATTAAGTATTATTATCCCGACGCTTAATGAAGAAAGACTTTTGCCTTTTTTACTTGAGCTCATAAGCAAGGAAAATCATAAAAAAAATATAGAGGTTATTATTGCCGATGCAGGCTCTACTGATAAAACAAGAGAAATTGCTAGAGATTATGGTTGCATAATTGTTGAAGGGGGTCTTCCTGCAAGAGGTAGAAATAATGGAGCAAAATATGCTAGTTCAGACATCTTATTTTTTATGGACGCAGACGTTATTTTTGAAAAAGGAATGATAGAGAAAAGTTTAAAAGAATTCAGAAAAAAGAAACTTGATGGGGCTTCTTTTGGTATTTATACTCAGGAAAAAAATCTTTATTTAAACAAAACTACAATGAATTTATTTTATAATTATCCGCAAAGGATTCTTAAAAAAATAAGTCCTATGGGAGCAATGGGGATAATGGTTAAAAAAGATATTTTTAATAAAGTGAATGGTTTTGATGAAGATATTAAACTTGCGGAAGATCATTATTTTGTAAGAAAAGTAAATAAAATTGGTAAATATGATATCATAAGAAAGGTAAAATTATATATGCCACTTCGAAGATTTAGACAAGATGGGTACATGAAAACCTTTTTGAAATATGCTTTTTGCTTTATGCATATGAGTATTAAGGGACCAATTAAAAAAGATAATTTAGTCCATTATAATTTTGATCATTATAACAATAATAAAATAATAAGAAAAAAATATGTCAATTTACGAACTTCCAAAGACAGAAGAGAAAGAGATAAATAAGCAAACTTTTAAAAATGCTTGGAATGTTGTTTTTCTTATATTCCTTTTATCTATTAGTATCTTTATGGGTTTAAATATCGGTAGCGCTTTGATTCTAGATAATAATAAAGAAATATCTTCGATAGAAAATATTTGTATTTCTGAGGAGGGTTTGATTATTTCTGTCACTGAAGAAAGCATGCCTTCAGTTGTTTCTGTTATTATTAAAAAAACAGTTAGTTCAATTTATGAAACTGATTTATTTTCAGTAATGCCTTATTATGAAAATGGAACCTCTTTAGAGCAAATAGGAGCTGGAACAGGATTTATTGTTTCGGAAGATGGTCTTATTATTACGAATAAGCACGTTGTAGCCGATGAGGATGCGGTTTATAGTATTTTAACTGATGATGGTGAAAAATATGAGGTTGATATTTTGTCTAAAAATCCAGTTCAGGATATTGCCATTTTAAAAATTAATAATGCGGAAGGTAAAACTTTTAAACCTTTAAAATTAGGAGATTCTTCAACTATTAAATTAGGGCAAACTGCAATTGCTATTGGAAATGTTTTAGGAGAATTCCAGAACACGGTTTCAGTAGGTGTTATTTCTGGACTCGAAAGAGATGTTGTTGCTCAAGGAGAAGGAATTGTAGAGAAACTAGAAGACATTATCCAAACAGATGCAGCGATTAATCAAGGGAATTCAGGCGGACCACTTTTAAATTCAAAAGGAGAGGTTGTCGGAATTAACACTGCGGTTTCTCTTCAAGGAGAAAGCATTGGTTTTGCTATTCCAATAAATGTTGCAAAAAGAGATTTAAATCAAATATTAAATGAAGGAAAGATCTCTTATCCTTTCTTGGGAATACGTTATGTAATTATAAGTGAAGATTCGAAAGAAGAGTTGGAGGTTAGCATTGATTATGGAGCTCTTATAGTCTATTCAGAACTAAACGAAGAGTCTTCTGTTATAAAAGATTCCCCAGCCTTTGAAGCTGGACTTGAAGAGGGAGACATTGTTCTTGAAGTTAATTCTCAAAAAGTAACTGATAAAAATACTTTAACTAAAATAATGCAAAACTATTTTCCAGGAGACGAAATTAAACTTAAAGTTTTAAGAGATGAAGAAGAGTTTGAAACAAGTGTTGTTTTAGGAGATTGGAATGATTTTAATAAATAAAACTTGTTTTTTTAAAACGGAATTGCTAGTATTTAATTAATGAACGAACTAGAAGAAATTAAAAATCGTCTTGATATTGTTGAAGTAATTTCTCAATATATAAAACTTGAAAAAGCAGGTGCAAATTATAGAGCACAATGCCCTTTTCATAGTGAAAAAACGGCTTCTTTAATGATTTCTCCAGCAAAACAAATTTGGCACTGCTTTGGTTGTTCTAAAGGGGGAGATATTTTTGAATTTGTAAAAGAAATAGAAGGAATTGATTTTTATGATGCCTTGAAAATACTAGCTGAGAAAGCAGGGGTTGAAATTAAAAAATACGACAAAAGATCTGTTTTTGAAAAAACAGAAAGGCAAAAAATATCAGAAGTTTTAATTCAAGCTTCAAAATTTTTTGAATATTGTCTTAATAATACGCAAAAAGGAAAGAAGGCAAAAGAATATTTATTTAATAGAGGTTTTGACGAAGATCTTTTAAAAGATTGGAAGGTGGGATACGCTCCAGATAGTTTTGATAAACTTTCTTTATTTTTAGAACAAAGAGGGTACAATAAAAATTATATTGAAAAAGCAGGTCTTTCATTTTTAAAAAATAATGGAGAATTGTGTGATAGGTTTAGATCAAGAATAATCTTCCCCTTTTTAAATATTAATGGGGAGACAATTGGTTTTACTGGTAGAATTTTTGAAAAAGAGGGAGACCTTGCAAAATATTTAAATACGCCTGCAACTGTTTTGTACGACAAGAGTAGAGCTCTTTTCGGAATAGACAAAGCAAAACTAGAAATTAGGAAATTAGATAAGTGCGTCTTAGTCGAAGGAAATATAGACGCCATAATGGCTCATAAGGCAGGGACTAAAAATGTTGTAGCCGTTTCAGGAACAGCTTTAACTGAAATGCATTTAAAAATAATAAAGAGATATACTTCAAATTTAGTTTTTTCTTTTGATGCTGATAATGCTGGCGCTAAAGCTACAGAAAGAGCTATTGATTTAGCAAGAGAAATGAGTTTTAATGTAAGTATTCTAGATCTAAAGGATGAAAAAGATCCTGCGGACATTATTTTAAAAAAAGGAAAAGAAGCTTGGTTCAAAATAATTGAAAATGAGGAAAAAATAATGGATTTTTATTTTAGAAAAGCTTTTTTAAATAAAGACATTAAAAATGTTGAAGCAAAAAAAGAAATTCTAACAGAGCTTTTACCTAAAATTAAAAAAATAAGTAATAGCGTTGAAATGTCTTATTTTATTCAGAAATTAGCTCAAGATTTAATGGTTAGAGACGATGATGTTAGAGAAGAAATGAATAAAATTAAGTTAAATAAAATTGAAAGCGTGAAAGAAAAAATAATTAAAAAAAATATTTCTACAAAAGAAAAGATAGAGCAAAAATTTTTAGAACTTTATTTAATAAATAGAATAGATGTTTCTTCTTATCTTTATCTTTTCTCAGAAAAATATAAAAACATTTTAATTAGAATTGAAAAAGGGGAAGAAATTGAAAAAATAATTGAAGACAAACAATTTTTAAGTGAAATTGTTTTGGGAGCAGAACAAGAAAAAGAAATTTTAAGTCAGAATGAAGTTTTGGTGGGAGAAGAAATGGAAAATTGTCTTTTCAATCTTAAAAAAATGCTTGAGGAAAATTTAAAAAAAGAAATAAGTTTAAAAATTAAAAATGAAAAAAATCCAGAAGAAACAGAAAAATTAATCGAAGAGTATTTGAATCTAATTAATCAAAACTATGATAAAAACAAAGAAAGTTAAAGTTTTAAATGAGGAAAAATTAGAGCTGATTTTAAAAAAAGGAAGAGCGAAGGGTTTCGTTACTTTTTCTGAAATTTTGTATTTTTTCCCTAATATAGAAGATAGTATTTTAGAACTTGAAAGTCTTTTAGCGACTCTTGAAACTAGTGGTGTCGAGGTTAAAGAATCTAGGGGGTATTTAGAAGAAGAGCCAGCCCCTAAGAAGTTAAAATCAATTTCAGGTCTTCCTCACGTTGATTCCATTCAAACATATTTGAAAGAAATTGGAAAAATAAAACCAGTCACCGCAAGAGAAGAAAAAGATTTGGCTAAAAGAATAGAAGCAGGAGATTTAGAATCTAAAAAGAAAATGACAGAAGCTAACTTAAGGCTCGTGGTTTCTATTGCTAAAAAATATGTTGGTAGATCTCCGAATTTAACACTTCTTGATTTGATTCAAGAAGGTAATCTAGGTCTTTTTAGGGCAGTAGAAAAATTTGATTGGAGAAAAGGATTCAAGTTTTCAACTTATGCAACTTGGTGGATTAGACAGACAATTACTCGTGCCTTAGCAGATCAAGCAAGAACAATTAGAATTCCTGTTCATATGATCGAGACTTTAACAAAGTATACTCAGGCGAAAAGAAGACTTCTTCAAAATTTAGGAAGAGAACCTTTGACTGAAGAAATTGCTGCAGAAATGGAAATTGAAATCGATAAAGTTAGATATTTGGAAAAAATATCTCAAAAAGCGGTTTCTTTAGAAACTCCAGTAGGAGAAGATGATAAGGATAGCGTTTTAGGAGAATTTATTAAAGATGATAAACAAGAGTCTCCAGCAGTTAAAGCCGGAAGAAGTCTTTTAAAAGAACATTTGGAAGATATTTTTAAAGATTTGACTGAAAGAGAACAAGAAATTCTTAAAATGAGGTTTGGTTTAAAAGATGGAGCCACTTACACACTTGAAGAGGTCGGACAAAAATTTACAGTTACTCGTGAAAGAATCAGGCAAATTGAAGCTAAAGCTCTTGAAAAGATAAGAAAACATAAAGAAGTAAAAAAATTAAAAGGATACTGATGCTTAAAAAATTTAAAACAAAGAAAGGAAAAGAAGTTTCTATTAGATATCTTTACATGAATGATACAAAAGATTTACTTGAATTATATAATTCTTTAGTTGATGAAAAAGCTTATACTATTGCATGTAAAAAATTTACATTAGAAGAAGAGAAACTTTTCATTAAAGATTCTTTAAATAAAATCGAGAGAGAGGAAGCTATTTTTTTAATAGCTGAAGTTGATGGACGAGCTTTCGGAGTAGCAAGTATTAAAAAAGAAGATTCTCCAATGATTAATCATAGAGGAGAGTTCGGAATTATTTTAAAAAAAGAAATACGAGGAGAAGGAGTGGGTCAGGAACTTATAAAAGCTATTTTGAAAGAAGCTAAAAGATTCTTAAAAATTAAAATAGTTACTTTAAATGTTTTTGAAGAGAATATTCCAGCAATTAATTTGTATAAGAAAATGGGTTTTGTCCAAATTGGAAGATTGGAAAAAGGAATAAAGTTTTTCGGAAAATATAAAAACGAAATAATAATGTCTAGGTATTTATAAAAATATGAAAAAAATTTTAAAAACAAAAAAGTTTTGGATAATTTCAGGAGTAGTTCTAATTATTTTAATAATTTTTATTGCTTCAATTTCTGGTAGTCCAAAGGAAGAACACGAATTAGTAAAGGTAGAGAGAGGAGATTTGATTCAAACAGTTGACGCTGTAGGCAAAATTCAATCAGAGAATAAGCTTTCTCTTTATTTTGAAACAAGTGGAGTTATAGATGAAATATATGTTACTGAAGGAGAGGAAGTTAAAAAGGGAGACGTGCTTGCTAAATTAAATTTAGATAATTTAAATTCTTACGTTAAACAAGCTGAAGCAAATTTAAATCAAAAATTAGCCGGAGTTTCTGAAGAACAAATTAGTATTTCTTTAAAACAGATAAATTCTGCAGAAATAACTTATGAAAAAGCAGAACTTAATTTAGAGAACATTAAAAATGTGGCGGATGAAAATGTAAAGAATAGATATCTTTCAATGATTGATCTTTTAAACGATTCTTATATCAAACTTTTTAATGCTTTGAAGTTTACCCAAGAATTAAAGGAGAATTATTTTTCAGATTTAAGTTTAGAGGCTATAAATGCTAAAAATGAAATAGAATATAATATGGTAGAGCCCATTTCAAAAGCAAAAACTTCTTTAGATGTTGCAAAAAATACAAAAGAGTTTGCAGATATTGATTTAGCTTTATTAGATATAGATTCTAGTTTAAAAAGTACTAGCAATGTTCTTCTATTCCTAAAAAGCTTATCAGAAAATGTTAGATATAAAAATATTATTTCTATCACTGATAAAAGCTCTTTAGATCAAAATAAGTCAATTATAAGCGCTTCTCAAATTTCTTTAACTTCAGCTCAAAATGAAATTTCTTTATTAAAGATGCAAAATGAAAATAGTATAAAGACAGCTGAACTTGCTTTGAAAGAAGCAGAAGTTAATTTAGAGCTTCAAAAAGCAAATTATAATTTACTTATTGCTGATCCAAGAGAAGTTGATTTAGCTTATTTAGAATCAATTTTAAGTCAAGCAATCGCAAACAGAAATAAGGCAATCATTAAAGCTCCTATTGACGGAATAGTAACTAGTTTGAATAAAGAAGAAGGAGAATTAATTTCTTCTGCCGAACCTCTCGTGGAAGTTTTATCGCCTAGATATCAAATAGAAGTTAATATACCAGAAACAGATATTGTAAAAATAAGTTTAAAAGATAAGGCGGAAATAGAATTAGATGCAATTAATGATAAATTATTTAAAGCAGAAGTAACTTCTATTAACCCTGCTTCAACAAATATTCAAGACGTTGTTTATTATAAAGTTGTTTTAAGTCTTTCAGAAGAAGACGAAAGAATTAAACCAGGGATGACAGCGGATATTTTAATTTATACAGACGAAAGAAAAGATGTTCTTTATCTTCCTTCAAGAAGTATCTTATCTAATGAAAACAAAAAATATGTTAGAGTTCTTAATGAAAAACTAGAAATAATAGAAAAAGAAGTTGAGCTTGGCCTTAACGCCGATGATAGCAAAAAAGAAATCTTAAGTGGAGTTTCTGAGGGAGAGGAAGTTATTTTAAAAATTATTAAATAAAATGTTAATTAAAGTTAAAAATTTAGAAAAAAGTTTTTCAAATGGAGAGATCGAAACAAAAGTTCTTCGAGGAGTTTCTTTTGGAATAGAAAGAGGAGAATTTGTTTCTATTATGGGGCCTTCTGGGTCTGGAAAATCAACATTAATGCATATTTTAGGATTTTTAGATAAATTAAGTTTAGGAGAATATTTTTTCGAAGAAGAGAATGTCTCTAAATTAACTTCTAACGAACTTGCCGAAAAAAGATGTAAAAAAGTTGGCTTTATTTTTCAATCTTTTAATCTTTTATCTACTTTAACGGTACTTGAAAATGTTACTCTTCCTTTGGTTTATTCAAATATAAAAGAAAAAGAGAGAGAAAAAAGAGGAAAAGAACTTTTAGAAAAAGTTGGTCTTAGTCATAGATTGAATTATAGTCCAAATAAATTATCAGGAGGAGAAAAACAAAGAGTAGCGATTGCAAGAGCTTTGATTAATAATCCAGAAGTTATTTTTGCGGATGAGCCAACCGGAAATTTGGATTCTAAATCTGGATTTCAAGTAATGAAAATATTGCAAGAATTAAATGAACAAGGAAACACAATTATTTTAGTTACTCATGAGCGTATTACGGCTGAATATGCAAAAAGAATCATTAATATAAAAGATGGTTTGATTGTTCAAGACGAAAAGGTTTTAAATAGACAAATCGCAAAAGATAATACTGAATTAATAAAATAGATGAGCCTTTTTGAATCAATTAAAATATCTATTTCAATGCTACTCAAAAATAAAATGCAGTCTTTTTTGACAATGCTTGGAATTATTATTGGAGTTATGTCTGTGGTGATTGTTATGTCTGTGGGGGCAAGCTCTCAAGAGTTTATTTTAAACGAAGTGAAAACTATTGGTACAGATTTAATTGGAATCTTGCCAGGAAGTTCAGAGGGTGCTCCAGCAAG
>Ga0172381_10005271_pt1 | contig 13175 bp, 15 predicted proteins | sample Leawel6488metaG_FD_119754 | JGI IMG/M metagenome (GOLD analysis project Ga0172381, IMG submission 119754) | Leachate microbial communities from a municipal landfill in Southern Ontario, Canada - Leachate well 64-88 metaG | ecosystem: Engineered > Solid waste > Landfill > Unclassified | place... | reverse complement strand
TTTGACTTTGAATGAATAATAAAAACATAAACGCATTTTGTAGACGGTGTAGAATATGGAAACCTAAACTATTATTTAGGAGATATTCCTCCGGTCGTCTTATTCCGTATTGTCCTGAATGTTATTTATCACCGAGAGACGCGGAAAACAAAAGGCACAAATTGCTACACGAAAAACGCGAGCAATTATCAAAACGTGGATTAAGAGATTGTACGAGGTGTAAAAAGGTAAAACCAATATCTGATTTTCCTGATTCTCCGCGAGTAATACATTATTGTAAAAAATGCCTTGCGTATAATGCAATGAGAAATTATTACGCAAAAACAACAGAACAGCGCCGTGAACATCAAAGATTATTCTGGTCGAATATGATTAAAAATCCAGACATAAAGTTGCGATATGCGCTACGCCGTAGAATGTCAACTGCGCTCCGCAATGCGATGCTTTCCAAGAAAGAAAGCTCCGCGCGTATTATGGATTATATCGGATGTTCAATTATCGAACTACGCGCTTATTTAGAAGCACAATTTAAACCCGGAATGACATGGAGCAACCACGGAAACGCCGGATGGCATATTGACCACGTTATGCCCCTGAGTGGTTTTGACTTAACGAACAAGGAAGACACAAAAAAGGCGTGGCATTACACAAATCTGCGCCCGTTATGGGCAAAGGAAAACCTACGAAAACACAACAAAAAACCAACGACACATCAGCCGTTATTGATGCTTTTAAATCCGTGACGTTTCCGGCCGTTATCCCGCCGATGGAAACGGCCATTAAAATTCACGGCGAAGGCGGGGCGCGGATAATGCTTGATGTTGCCGAAAGCGATTTAGGCGCTTTTCTGCCAGCGGTGGCATTTCGCGGAAAAAGGCTAACGGTTACTTTCGCAAAACATGAGGAATAAAATGGGATTTGGAAATAATAATTTAAGCACTTACGACAAGCATAAGGATTATGTTAATGAACAGAATCGCCGCAAGCGAATCGTCAAACACGTTGACCCGGACGCAAAGACAAAAGCGGCGCGCTCCCGTCTTGAAAAAGATTTACCGCGCTGGCTCCGGTATCACGGTGGGGAAGCTTTTCAATCTCCGTTTAGCCCTGACCACGATAAAATACTTTCCAAAATTGCCACGGCAATGAACAGCGGCGGTATGTTTGCGCTGGCTATGCCGCGCGGACATGGCAAAAGTACGATCTTAAAATGGGTAACGGCTTATGTTTTACTTACTGGCCGACGCAAATATGTAGTTGTAATTGCGGCCACGGCGGAAATGGCGCAAGCGATTGTTGATTTTATCCGTACGCAGATCACCGAGAGCGACACCTTGCACGCTCATTATCCACACGTTACCAGTTACGCCAGGGCGACCGACGGTAAGGCGATTAAAGCACGGTATCAGTTGCGGGCGGACGGCAAAGCAAGTGGCATCCTATGGAGTAAAACGACACTTGTGTTTCCGGAGGTGGTAAGTCCGGAAGGAAAATCATATCCGAGTAACGGGGCGATTTTAGAAGCGCACGGACTGACCGGGGCGATTCGTGGAAAATGGAAGGACACAAAGACGGGAAAAGTATTGCGTCCTGATTTTGTGATCCTTGACGACCCGCAGGACAGGCAGAGCGCAGAGAGTCCGAGTCAGTGTGCAATGCGCGAGCGGATAATAACTGGCGATGTGCTCGGATTGGCTGGGCCGAAAAAACGTATTGCGGCGGTCATGCCCTGCACGATCATTCGCAAGGGCGATTTAGCCGACAGATTCCTCGACCACAAACAACATCCCGAGTGGCAGGGTGAGACCTGCCGGTTGGTGAATAAATGGCCGGACACGCAGGATACACTTTGGAAAGATTATGAACGTATTTACCGGGAAGAAACGGGCGAGGGTAGGGGGTTTGCAAAGGCGACGGAATTTTATAAAACAAATCGCACAGAGATGGATTCCGGCGCCGATGTATCATGGGAACACCGCGTCCGGGATGGAGAAATATCCGCGCTACAGACCGCCGAGAATTTACTTATTGAAACTGGGCCGCAGTTCTGGGCGGAGTATCAGAACGAACCGCAGGATATATCAACAAGCCTCTACGATCTGACCCCGCAAATAATCTGCCAGCATATCGCCCCGCTTCCGCGTCTGCATGTTCCGGCCGCCACCACGTTTCTTGTCGGCATGATTGACATTAATCCGCGCGCCGGCGGTTTGCATTGGGCTATGGCGGCCTTTGACCAGACTATGACCGGGCATTGTCCGGTATATGGTAAATGGCCGGAGCGAGGAAACATGGTGGAAAAAAACGCCAGCGAACAAACAATTCAGGTTGCTATTTTTAGGTGTCTGAAAGAATTGTGCGACCACATTCAAGAGATGGCTTTTATTTGCGGCGGATTACGATTTAAACTGTCTCACAACAATAGTCTTATTTTAATTGATGTTGCCTATATGTCTGATGCCGTCCAGAGATTTGCGCAACAAGCCAGATATTCATTCAAAGTTATTCCGTCCATTGGGCGCGACTCAAAAAGTTACCGCGTGAAACAGGATAGTCTAATCGGGCGGCCGTTTGAAAATTGCCACTTACAGCGTGCGCAGAAAATCGGACACGGACCATACACCATGTTCCACGCGGACTACTGGCGCGAGGTTATGCAAAGGGCTTTTCTGGGGACGCCGGGGGAGCGCGGGGGATTTACGCTGTATCAGTCGGACAGCCCCGTCGCGCACATGACATTTGCCGAGCAGGTATGTGCCGAAAAGCTGGCGCACAAGGGCGACATCGGCGGCGGCATCCGGTGGGAATGGACACACAAGCCCGGCACATCGTGGGACTGGGGAGATGCTTTAACTGGATGCTGGGTTGCGGCGGCGGCATCTGGATTGTCAGCGAGTGGTCAACCTATACCGATAAAACAAAGTAAAAAAGCTCACGTAGTAATAAGGAGGCCAGGATTTTGAACTACAATACGCGCGACCCGCAACCAATAAACCGCGATCCGGTGTTATGTAAGCGTCCGTTATCCCGCGAGTTTGTTGTCAAGTCCATCCTCAAACATTTCGACGAAGTGGAGGCTCAAAAGAAGTGGGGGGCAATTACAGTTGCATTTCAGTCTGGGGTGTTTAGAATGATAAAAAAAGAGGAAACAATAACAGAGGGAAAATGAAAGTTTTTTTAGAAAGAAACAACTTAGAGATATTTGACATCGAGGATTGCAAAACAGAATATAACAAAGAGGTTGAGATCCCGCAAGAAACACTCTGCGTATGGAAAAAAGCAATTGAAAAATTTAACCATATTCAACAAGAAATGCGACGGCTTTATTTTAAACCGCCTGAAATAATCGAAAAAACTGAAAAACAATAAAGTAAGAAAAACAAAAGGGGATTACAGGAATACGAATATCCGATAAAATAATTAAATAACGTCCGAGCGAACAACGCAGGGCATTCGTCTGGCAACAGGCGGATGCCCTTTTTTATTGGGAGCAAACATGAAGCATCACGTCATAAACTTAGATAATGACCAGATTTTCCGCCACGCAGTTGAATACAAGGACACGGTTGACTACACAAAAAGGATAATAAACGAACATGAGCAACGAATTAATAAAGACGAAAGAGAGATACCAAGCGGAAGACGCACGTCGGGCTATTTACAGCCTCGTGATTCAAGGTAAAATTGACGCTACCGATCTAAAAATAATTGAACTTTGGCATTATTCCCCGATTCCCTCTATGCGCGAAGCCGCCCAAGAACTTAAAATTGACCAAGCTAATATCTGTCGTCGGTCGCAACGCATTAAAAGCCTGATAGCAATAGCAATATCGTAGTAATCCCGCCTATATCGCAACGCCTCCCTGTTCTTATGTATGAGGGGGGGGGCTGTAAAGCGACCAACTAACTGACGGCAATTTGCCGAGCGCTATTTTCCTCCCCTCTTATTTTTAAAAGGGGGCTTGGTGTTAAACGCTGGTTTTTTACCTGATCGTGTTGTCGCCGGGGAATCAATCTGGCTGTCTGCCGATAATTCCGCGCAAGACGGCGAAGACTTGATATTCACCGATTACACGCCCGCCGGCGGTTATACCCTCGCCTATCAATTCGCCGCAAAAACCCCAATCAGTGTTACCGCCGCCGCCAATTCTGGAAACACGGGCTGGATATTAACTGTTACCGGGGCGCAGACGCTCTTATGGCTCCCTGGTGTCGTTCGTTTTGCCGGGTTTGTAACTCATACCTCATCCGGCCGTATCTTTGCTGTTGATGAGGGCGCTGTTGCTGTTACCGCCTCCCCGCTTGCTGTTTCGGAATACGCCGCCGCGCTAACGTTGATCGAAACGGCCATTTTAAATTTTGCGACTGACCCGACGCGTAGTTTTGCGATCGGCGAACTGAATGTCAGCTACGGAAGCCTTAAAGACCTTCTTGACCTACGCGCGTTTTACAAAGCCGAAGTTGCGCGGCAAACCGGGAAACGAATCAAGCGCATTATCAGGACAAGATTTACATGATGTGGCCGTTTAAAAAGCGCACGGTTGAAAACCATGTTTCAAAGAAAGCGGTCGTTGTCCGCAGTTTTGACGCGGCAAAAGTTGACCGACTGCTTGCCGGGTGGAAATGGGACGGCGGATTTTCTCCCGCCGAAATTTCATCCAGCCTTGCGATTATTCGCAGTCGTTCGCGCGAGATGGCAAAGAATAATCCGCATTTCAAGCGGTGGTTGCAATTGATGGCGGTCAACATTGTCGGCGAAGGTTTTGCTTTAAAGTCCACGCCGCATGATGGATTCCCCGGTGGTAAAGATTACCGGCTGGATGAGGCGGCGGCAAAGTTTATTGAGTGGCATTACTGGCGGTGGTGTACGAATCGCAATTGGTGCGATGCTTCCGGGTCTATGACCATGCCAGAAATGGATCGCCTGAACGTCAAGACGTGGAAGCGCGACGGGGAATATTTTATTTTACTCGAAGACGCCCCCATGCCAAACCCTTACGGCATCACCTTGCGCGTCATGCGCCCGGACGCTTGCGATGAGCTTTACAACGCCGACAAGCTTCCAAACGGAAACATTGTCAGGTGCGGTGTTGAAATGGAACCGGCGACCTACCGTCCTGTCGCTTACTACATGCACACGCGGCCAGAAAACGCTTATGTCATTTCACGGAGCGGGCCGCTTGTCCGTATCCCCGCCTCCCGTGTAATTCATGGATTTACAAAAGATGACGAAGCGCAACCGCGCGGAATACCGCAAGCACACGCCTCACTCGTAAAATTAAAAATGCTTGAAGAATACGACCGCGCGGAATTGGTGGCGGCGCGGGATGAATCCTGCAGTGTTCGAACGTACTACGCGCCGAAAGGTGATGACGAAGAAATCGCCGATTTAACCACTGAAGAAAACTCGGATGTTGCCAGCGCTCTTACCGCCGAAAAAGAACCGGGGCAAAGCGAGGTTTTGCCGATGGGATGGAAACAGGAAATCAATACCCCACAGCATCCGAACCGCGAAGTAACACCGTTCAAAACTTCCATGCTGAAGGACGTGGCGTGCGGTTTTAATGTTGAATACAGCAATTTTGCAAATGATTGGGCGGGCGTCTCGTTTTCATCCGTGCGAGTCGGAACAATTAGCGAGCGCGACATGTACATCACCGATCAAAACGATTACATCGCGCAAAATAAGACACCGGTGTTTCTGGCGTGGCTCCGTTCCTTTTTAGCTTTCTCGATCAGCGGCGGCCTTCCGTTGTCAAAATTTGACAAATTTTCCGAACATGAACATAGGGGCAGACGCTGGATGTGGGTTGACCCAATGAAGGATATGAATGCGGCTGTGGTCGCGGCTCAACACGGCTGGAAAACAAACACGGATATTGCCGCCGATTTAGGAAACGATTACGGGGACAATCTTGAAACTATGTCCCGCGAGTCGGAAATGCGAAACAAAGCCGGATTAAAAGAAGTTCCCGCCGCAACTGTTTTGACAAACACCACCGAAAAGGAAACCGACGATGAAAATAGCAAAGAAAAATAAACCAGTTCCGGAGCATACCGAAGAAGATATAAGTATCCGCTCTGCCAGCATTGAGTTGACCCGCGCCGAAGCTGATAAACCGGCAAAAGTGCGCATGAGTGTTTCCAGCGAAGCTCCCGTACTGACTTACGTTTATTTTAACGAACGGTACCAGCAGGTCTATGAGGTTTTAGATCATAGCCCTGGAAGCGTTGACATGGCGCGTTGCAAAGACGGTCTTGTGATTCTTGATCGTCATTTCGGTGATCAGATTGGCCTGATGCCGATCGCAATCGAAGATAGAAAACTTTCAGGGAGTGTTGATTTTTGCTCGGGAGAGCGGGCGCAAGAAATTGCGGCAGATGCGGTCAAAGGGTTGCGGCGCAATGTCTCGGTTGGCTACCGGGTCAATGCCGCCAGCTACCGGCTCGAAGGAGAAAGAGACGGAATCCCCGTGGTACGGGCGATGTCTTGGATGCCTTACGAGGCGAGTTTTGAGCCCGTGCCTGCTGATATTAACGTGGGCGTTGGACGCTCGGAAAATAACGCGGCAATAAATGTCGCAACAAAAGGAAATAAAAACATGAAAGAAGAAGTAAAATTGGATGCCGAAGCGGTTGTTGAAATTTACCGGCTTGCCCGCGCGTTTGACATGGCGCCCGGTGAAGCCGACGAACACATCAAGAGCGGAAAATCTGTCGAAGATTTTCGCGCAATGGCTCTTAAAAAGGCTGAAGCGGACAAAGCGGAATCGGCTCGTAAGCTTTCCGAAGCCCAGAATCGAAAGCCGGAACCCGCCGCCGCAAAAAAACCGATTGAAATCTTGGACAGCCGCGAACAAGCGCAGGTTGCAAAGCGTTTCAGCGTGTTCAAGGTTTTGCGTAGCTTGTCCGGCGTTTCCAACGATGATATCGGCTACGAACGCGAAATCAGCGCGGAAATAGCCAAGCGTTCTGGTCGTAGCGCCCAGGGGATCATCATCCCGCATTGTGCTCCGATCGGTTTGCGGGGCGACCCCTTCCTGAAGGGAAGCAATGGCAGTAATTTTGTTGCGACCGAGTTAATGGTCGGACAATTTATTGACGTGTTGCGTTCCAAAATGGTGCTGGCGCAGGCCGGTGTTACCACGCTTTCCGGTTTGGTTGGCGACGTGGCTATCCCCAAGGGCGGCGCAATCACTGGCGGCTGGGTTGATGGCGAAAACGGCGCAGGTACGGAAGGTAAGCCGACCGTAACACAGGTTACAGGCACGCCAAAGACGGCATCCGGCTGGACTGATATTTCCCGTCGGTTACTGCTCCAGAGCGGTATTGATGTGGAAATGTTTGTGCAGAACGAGCTGATCCAGACGCTGGCTCGGCTGATCGAAGTCGCGGCACTGCACGGAACGAACGCGAACGGCCAGCCAAAAGGTTTAGTTTCGCAAACCGGGGTCAACAACCCGACCGTAACCGCCGATGCTCCGACCCGCGCCCAGATGATCTCGTTCCTGACGGACATCATGGCTGATAACGCTGATTTTAACGGGCAGAGCTGGATCATGCGCGCAAACGGAATGGGATTGCTGGCTAACACAGCCAACGGTTCGGTTACGATTCGCAACGAGGCCGACACTGACAACGTGGGCGGCGGTCCGCTCCCCGGCTTCCTGCTTGATCTGGCTACCAAGACCATGTTGGGTTATCCGGTGCATGTAACGCAAAACGTAACGGACAAATATATCTTCTTCGGAGCCTGGAACCAACTGGTTCTTGGGTTGTGGAGCGGTGTTGATTTGACCGTTGACCCATATACCAACAGCACGAGCGGCGCGGTGCGGATCGTGGCCTTGCAGGATTGCGATGTTATGTGCAGGCACGGCCAGGCGTTTGCATACAACGCCACGCTTAACAGCTAAGCGCAAAGGATAACAACGCGGGACTGACGTTTAATCCGTCCGTCCCGCAACTTCTTTTGATTTTAATAAAGGGAAAAATAAATGAGAAAAATAATTTTTATGGCGGCGATATTGATGTGCGGCGCATTGGCCGCCAACGCCGCGCTTGATACGTATGCGCTCTGCCAAGATGTCAAAGTATTGGACGTTTCGGCTACGGCGTTGGAAAAAACAGACCTGCTTCTGCTTGGCCCGTCAAGCGCCACGAACGGAGAAAGCTCCGCGGGGAGCGCAATTGATTGCTCTGCCTATGAGGGCTACGGTCTTGTTGTGGTCGGCCAGGGCGCACGATCTGGCGCTGGTCATACATCAACCGTTACGGTCGCGTACGGGTTTGACGAAAGCCCGGCAACGACTCTTATGGTTGCCACTCAAACAACCGCTTCGGCAAAATTCACTTCTTACGAATTTGATTTTGACACGTTGCAGGGGACGAATGATGCGTTATATCTCAAAGCGACGCTCGCCAATGTGGCCGGAGACGACACCGCCATGACCGGCGATGCTGTTTTGATTTATGATGCGCCACGCACCGATCTCCAAACTATCACCGGGCCCGCCGTGGATACTATGGACTTTAAAGGCTACGGGACGATCGTTGTCAGCATTGGAGCGCCTTTGACCGGTTCGACAAATTTCAGCGGCATCGTGTACATCCAACGAGCCGCCGCATCAACTGGGACGTGGGCTACCGTAACCAATACGACAGGAACAGTAGCTCATAGCGGCAACGCGGCCGCCGCTATTACCCGGCTTCCCTATGAGTTCGGGGTGGGCGGACGTTATATCCGCGCGGTCTTTACAACCACGAATGACGCCGCTGGCGCATGTGTGATAATTAATTCGTTTAAATAAAAAAAAATCAAATGCCGGGGGTGGGATTTTCCACTCCCGGTTGTGGTGAAATTAAAATGACAGTTGATCTTAAAACACGGGCGCAGTCCGCTCTTGCCGCTATAATATCGCGGCAGCCAAGCGCCGTAGTTACGGTGGTTGCTAATGGTAAAACGGCACAGGCGATTAAAGACAGTAAAACCAGTGAGCCGAATTTAACGGATAATGGCGAACAGGGAATCACAACGAGTCGGGTATTTTGTAACGCCGATACAATCGGCGTGATAACAAAAGGACAGTCAATGACCGTGAATGACGTTCCGGTATTTGCGCTGACCTACAAGGTTGACTCCTGCGGTGCGATTGCAACGATTTCTTACAGCGAACAACGTCCGGTTGAATTTTCCGGTGATATACAATGAACACCGTTTCCTTAAAAACATTAGGCGATTGGCAGAAAAAAATTGCCGTTCCGTTGCATGATGTTTTAGCGGTCAGTATGGATGTATGCGGGCGCAATAGTGCGGAAGCATGTAAGCACGCAATAATTTTAATGGCGCAAAGTGCATCCGCAATGACAAAACAATCTCCTAAAAATAGAAAAGTTGAGCAAGACCCGCGATTCAGGGGACACGGCGGAGATTTTGTCAGGGTGTTTAAAAAAAATAAACAAGAAGTCAAGCTGTGGCGGTTTTCGTTCGCCGATAAGGCCGAATGGGCCGATGCAAAATTAATTAAAAACCGTGGCCTGGCTAAAAAGTCTTGGATGTGGGGTTTGAAAGGACTGGACGCCGGAAAGGTAACATCAAAACCTATTCCTGGCGTGGCTCATACCATGACAATTTTGAACGAAAAATCTTGCGGTTATATTTTACAAAACGCCTTGTTATATTTATTAAAAATCCTTCCCGCCGGCTGGGAATCTGTTGTTATGCAAAAAGCCGGTAATAAAATAATGAAACAAGCGGCAATGAAAATTGAGCGTCAATGGCGGTCGGAGTTGGCGCGTCCGCGCCGCGCGGGTATGACGGTTGCGCGTGGTCTTGCGTCTTACTTTACGAGGGTGGTATGAGGATTTCCGGGATATACGCCATTAAAAACAGCGAAAACGGAAAACTATACATTGGGAGCAGTAACGATATAACCAAGAGATTCAATTCTCATAAAAACAAATTAAACAAGCACCAGCATTTAAATAAATATTTACAATCGGCGTGGGTTTTATCAGGAGGGGGCGCGTTTGAGTTTTACGTTTTAGAGAAATGCGATGAATCAGAATTGTTAAAACGTGAAGATTATTATATCGCCGCGCATAAAACTCTAGACAATCATTATGGGTATAATCTTATACCCGCAGATCGTTGCGCTCTGCGCGTGAAAGGTAGACGCATGAGTGAAGAAGCTAAACAAAAAATATCTATTGCGCATAAAGGAAAGCCATTAAACCCGGAACATTGCAGGCGAATAAAAGAAACTCACGAAGGAATTTTTACGGGTTCCAAGCACCCGATGTGGGGGAAACATCATAATCCTGAAGCTCGGCGTAAAATGAGTCAGTCTCATAAGGGGATTTTTTGTGGTTCTAATCACTCGCAATGGGGAACGCATCGAAGCGCAGAGACGGTTCTAAAATTATCCATAGCGATGAAAGGGAAACCATGGACGGATGCACGAAGAAAAGCTTTCGAGTTATCAAAAAATAAAACTGACATAAGGAAAATAGCATGAGCGCGTGGAACTTAGAACAGAGCATTGATGCGGCTTTTGTGGCCTACCTGCGCCCGTTGTTGCCCGGAACAATAAAGGTCTATCCGTCCTGCACAAACGAGAGTTTGCAATATCCCTGCGCCGTGGTTCACGCGGGCGCTGGTGAAAACGAAAACGATGTTATTGGATTTAACGGACACCGCAAAATCCAAGTCGCAGTTAAAATATTTATTGAACCAGGGGACGAGTTGGATGAAGCAGGAAAAAAAATAAAATCCGTTTTACAACGAGTTTCCGAGGTGCGAGGAGAGGTCGTGGGCGCGTTGGCAAAATTGAAACTAGAAACCGATCTGAATGATACCGGTTCGCCGGGGGTTAAATTTTCCCTTGCGCAAGTTACAACCACCCCCGATACGGTGTCTGACGGGATGCTTTTTATCGCGGAAATAAACGTAGAAGTGATCGCTAACCCGGTCAAAATATAAAAACAGGAGAATAAAACATGACTACTCAAATTCAATATCCATCCGCGCAGGTTTTAACGGGCGGTCAACCAACCGCCGCCGCTGACTTCGCCGTGCTTTCCGGTTATGAAGTCATAAGTGCCACGCCCGGATACCTCAAAGATGAGGAGAATAAACAAAACTCCAATGGGACACACCGTTGCAGAGTCCAGTATTCAAAACGGAAAACATGGTCGCTGGAGCTTGAGGCCCATTCCGGGACGGATATTACAACCATTACCGACGCGGACGAGTTGACCGCCATTGATGGCACAAAATGGGATATCATCAGCGCAGTCCCCACGCATACCCGCGGCGTAACCGTTCTGAAAGTTGAATTGGTTGCGCAGACTGACAGCATAACGGCTTAATTACCAATGGAGGCGCGATGTCAGATGGATATATTACCCCCTGGTGGCAGGCGGCTTTGTTGCCTGATAAATGGGATATTTGCGGCGTAGAAGTCCGCGCAATGTCCGTCTGGCATTTATACGCGCTGGAAAATCTGAACAATGCCTATGTATGCGGCGGTGTCCATGACCGCGATGCGGCGGCGAGTCTGTTGTTAATCTGTAGTCGGGAGCGAGATAGGCGCCCCTGGCGTTTTACGTGGGGATTGCGCGACTTATACCTGCGGCCTCATGCTCGGGCGCGCGCCCTTGCGCGTATCCACAAGACGGTTAAAAATATCCCTTGGCCGGAGCTTGATGCCGCTTGCACGGATTATTGCCTTACCTGTATGCGTGTCCCGGAACATCTGCGCGAAGGCAAACCCAGCGACAAACCAGTCGGCAAATTACTCTCCGCGCCTATCTTCTGGCATATTATTTTATGTCTGTGCGATCAGTACCAAAAAACAGAAGCAGAAGCGTGGAATACGCCTTATGCGCGTGCGCGGTGTATGTATGACGTATGGCGCGAGGCGACGGGGGATGAATCGCTCGCAAGCGAGGGAACTCAACGACGCACCGATGAGGTGCTGGAACGTAAATTTACGGAGAAAAAATAATGGCGGCCTTGGCGGAGCTAAAAGCAATCGTAGGAATTGACGCTGGCAACTATAAGGCTGGGGTCAAAGAAATCACATCCCTCACATCCAGCTTCCAGAAATCCATATCCGGCATTGGCGGTATGTTGGCCGGGGCGTTTTCGGTGGGGGCGATTATTGCTTTTGGAAAGTCCCTGATGAATACCGCGCACGAGATGGACAAAACCGCCGAGGCGGTAAATTTGACGATGGGTGCGCTGATCGCTTTAAAAACCGTGGCCGCCGAGCATGGCATGGACATGGAAGATTTAAGCAAGGTGCTGGCTAAGGTAAGGGACGCGCAAGGTTCTCTGGTCAACTTGTCCGAAAAACACGAAAAGGCTTTAAAATCTCTAAACATCAGCGCAAATGAATTTGTCGGCGCAGGAACGGACAAGGCTTTAGAGTTGATTGCCAACGCTTACGTCAAGGCCAATGGGAGCGCGGAGGCGTTCGCCGCAATTAATGATTTATTCGGCGGCAAGATCGGTCGTAAGACGATTGAGATGTTGAAGGCGCTGGACGCCGAGGGTTTGGGGCCGCTGGCCGAGCGGACAAAAGAAGCCACAAAAGGGTTTGAGCAGTTGGCCGCCGCACAGTCAAAGATTGAAAAGTTTTTCAATGCCATCCAGCTTGGCGCAGCGGGAGCCATTACGAAAATTGCGGCTTTTGGCGCAGAACTCGGCAGGCTTTCCGTAGAAAAACCGAAAATGGATTGGTTCACTAAATATTCAGGTTTGGGACTTTATCAAAACTTTTGGGAGAGCATCGGGGCGGCTTTTTTTGGAGACGGAGGAGGCGCGGATACAGGAAAAAGAAAACCGACAGGGGGCGCAAGCGCGAATGGTGGTGGGTCTGTAAATTCAGACGTTACCAAGATGCAACAGAATCAAGCCGCCAAGGATAAAATCGCATCCGACAAGGTCAACGAAAAGGCGCAGGAACTTGGTCGCCGTTATTATTTCAAGGAACTCCACAGCCAGGACGCGATTGAAAAACTACAGTCCGATTATGCCGCCGATATTACTGGCTTGAATAAGCCCGGCAAGATCAAAGGGGTAGGGGCAAACGTGGACAACATTGCGAAGATTGGCGGCCAGATCGGCATGTCCCGTCCCGGCCTTGCCGCAGAAGATCGGCAAATCCGCA
>Ga0172381_10005269_pt1 | contig 13178 bp, 18 predicted proteins | sample Leawel6488metaG_FD_119754 | JGI IMG/M metagenome (GOLD analysis project Ga0172381, IMG submission 119754) | Leachate microbial communities from a municipal landfill in Southern Ontario, Canada - Leachate well 64-88 metaG | ecosystem: Engineered > Solid waste > Landfill > Unclassified | place... | reverse complement strand
TTTATTATATCTTTTGAATTTGTCAATACATTAATATAATTATTTTTAATAAAAGAAGTTAATTGTATTTCTAATCCAGAAATATTTTTATTTATAGGATTACAAATAGTACATAATAATGTTTTGCTTTTTAATCTATGCCATAATAATTTATAATATATTTTAAAAATATGATCACAATTATTATCACATTTTAAAATATATTTATCATTAATATCGTAGTCAACTATATCTATATTCTTATATTTTTCTAAAATTAATTTTTTATTAGATTCAAATTGTGACAATTTTGATTTTTTCTTACATTCATCACATTGAGATGCTGTACTAAAACCGTATTTAATAATATTTGTTATTTTTCTTTTCTTTGAATTATTATAATTTTCAGAACCATATTTATCATATTTTTTCTTTTTTGATTTATTGAATATAATAGTAGATTGTTGCGGAAATTCTACATTGTGATTTTTTAAACATGTTTTAATTTTTTTATCTTTTATTTCTTTAATTTGTGATATATTATTTACATTATATTTTTTTTGTATGGTTTTAATATTTTTAGCTTCTGCACATTTTCTTGAACAAGCGTAACTTTCACTTCCGTTTTTAGTATTTATATTATATCTATTTAATGAAATATATTTATGATTTTTACAAACATCACATTCTACTAATATTTTATGACTACTATTATTAGGTAAATATTTAATGGGAATATCATAATGATCATGTGTATTTACATTATATCCTAAATTTTGATAATATTTTAGTAAGTTATTTGAAATCTTTATATTAACATAATGTGACAAAATCATAATAGTAAGTTTATTTTCTCTATATATTAAATAAATATTAAAATTTTAGACTTTTATATTTTTAAAAACTATATTAGTGAATCAATATATGAGATATAATAAAAAATAAATGATTATTAATGGATAGATTAAAATATAGAATGTATTTCTTTGTTCCATATAATCTTTCTGATATACAGAAATCGATACAAGCGGGTCATTCAGCATTAGAATATGCTGTAAAATATAAAAATGAAAAGGATTTTGAAGAATTTGTATTTTGGGATAAAACATGGATTGTATTAAATGGTGGTACATCGAATGATGGACATTTAGGAGATAAAAAAGGTTCTATGCAAGAATATTATGATATGTTAAGAGATAAAGGTATACACCATGCAGTATTTTATGAACCCGACATTAATTCTGCTCTCACTGCTATTTGTTTTCTTGCTGATGAAAGAGTATGGGATTATGAAAATTATGTAGATTTTAAAGATTATTTTATAAATAGTCTTGATGAAAGAGATTATCAAACTATTAATAGGATTCGAAAAACAGAATATGATATTTTAATAAAAGAACACGTAGATGTATATAAAAAGTGGAGCGAAACTATAGGTGGTGAAAAAAATGTATTTCTTCGTGAACTTTTAAAAGGAAAAAAATTAGCATAAATATGAAAGAGGAACAAGATTTGATAATATTGTCTGTATATCTTAATGTAGATGGTTTAAGTAACCAACAAGTACATCAACAATTAGCGGATTTAATTAATAATTATACAATATATTTTAAAGATTCTAATAAAAATATTAAAATTATGTGGTTTCCTGTTGTAAACCAAAATACAAGAGTAGAATGTATATATCCACCATCAAATATGATATCAAAAAATGAAGAAGTAGAAAATGAATTACTTAATATTTATAAATTATTAGTTAATTTGAAAAATGATGAAGCAAAAGATATCATAAGAGATATAGAACGAAAACTTAAATTTAAAAAAATAATAAGTAAATTAAATGAAACTTAAAGATTTTAAAGTATTAGTTAACTCAATTCCTATTGAATTTGATGATTATGATATAATTTATTCTGAAATACAAAACAATAATGATGAAACTTACTATAAAATAGATGATGAAATAGTTGGGATAATGTCTGATGATGAAAATAAAGATTTGTGCTTTATGGGGAAAGATTCTGATGACTTATTAAAAAAAATAAATAAAAAAAATAATAAAAATTGTAATGAAACTAACAAAAATTCAGAAAAATAATATATCAGCATGGTTGATCTATACCATCGGAATATATTTAGTGCTAATTCCACTTAAAATATGGTTAATCGCTATTCCAATATCTATAATAATAGGATTTTTCTTTGGACTTTTAAATACTATTATTATACAGTTAAGAAAGCTTAATGGTGAAAAATTTCCAAATTTAGAAGAACCAAAAGAAAAGAAAGATGAATTATTAAAATCGTAAAATTTATTCTGACTTAATATTTTTAATATATAGTATTGTAATTTTGGTTTTGTTGGTTTCGAGTTCTTTTCAGAACTTTGACTTGTTGAAAAGCAAGTAAGAAATTAGCAACTCAAAAATAAAAAATAAAAGTTATATTATGTCACATTATCGATTAATGGATGATATGCCTTCAGCTATTATCCTAGCGAGAAATCCTCGCACGAGTTCAGTAGATGAACTTAAAACTTATCAAGGAAATGAAATTTTCCTTAACAACGGAGATGAATTTCAGATTCGTTTATTTAATCCTCTTATAGAGAAAATCGGTGTACAATTATCAATCAATGGTAAACAGTCGGGTAACTTATTGGTATTAAACCCAGGTGAAGATGCTACAATTGACAGATTTATTGATGATAAACGTCGTATGATTTTTGAAACCTACATGTATGATGAAAGTAATCCATCTGCAAAAAAAGCAGTAGCTAATAATGGTAACATTGAAATAAAATTTTTCAAAGAACGCTTTCAAATCAATACAGTAAATCCTAATTGGTATTATTCTAATAGTACTACTAATATTACAACTACATTCGGTGGAACAACAGCTACGTTTACTACATCAGGAAATCTCAATAATTTAGGAACTCCTCAGTATCGTTCAGATAAATTCGCAGATAATATTTTTCAATCACCTGGTGTATTTTGTTGTAAAACTGATTTAAGTCATCAAACATTAGATTTTGCTGATGATTTCGAAAATAATAATGTACAAGAACCAATTAAAATGAGTTCAAAACAACTTAAATCGTTAAAAGAAACTGGTATTATATCAAAAGGTGCTGAATCAGATCAAAACTTCAAAAATGTAAATGTCGAATTTGAAAATTTTCCATTTCACCAAATTTCGTATTTTTTAAAACCAATGTCAGAAAAAAATTCTGTGACAAAAGAAATACGAGAATATTGTGAAATATGTAGATATAGAATAAAAAAGAAATCATATCTATATTGTCCTAAATGTGGACATAAACTTTAAATGATATTGTATTCTTAAATGAAATAAAAATAATATTAAATAAAATGGAAAATTATGTAAAAATTATAAATATAATAGACAAATCTGGTTCAATGCAATCAAAAATTGATATGGCTATTGGTGGGTTTAATGAGTTCTTAATGGAACAGAAAAAAGTTGAAGGTAAAGCACTTGTATCAACTGTTCTTTTTAGTAGTTATAATAAAGAACGTACTTTATATGAGGATATAGATATAGAAGGATGTAAATATCTTGATAAAGATACATATTCTACTGATGGAATGACAGCTCTATATGATGCGATAGGTAAAACAATTAATCATGAAATTGATAAATTGGGTAATCTATCTTTGGAAGAAAGACCAGAAAAAATATTATGTGTTGTACTTACAGATGGAAAAGAAAATAATAGTAAAAGTTTCACTAAAGATAGTATCAAGAAATTGATCAATGAAATGAAAGAAGATTTTAATTGGGAATTTATATTCTTAGCTGCTAATGAGGAAGCTTCAACACAAGCTGAAACAATGGGTATTTCAAGAGGAAATTCTTATGCTTTTACTAATGATGCAGAAGGTTTAAAAGATGCTTACAGAGGTGTTAGTTATGCTACTACAAGTTATCGTAAATCTAAATCAGTTAAATTGGATAATTTAATGCAAGAATACGAAAAAGAAAAGAAGAATGATAGCAAATAAAAAAAGGGAGTTATTAAACTCCCTTTTTTGTTATATATGGTTTTAATTTTGAATTATTAATTAAGTTATTATCAAAATAATAATATTCATCATTAGGTAATTTAACTTCAAAATATGTACCATCGTTTTTATAACGATTATCTACATTATCATCTATATCAAATGTTTCTCTCCCATAACTTTTTATTTCTTCTAAATCATCAGTTAAATAAACACGTACTTGGTGTTTATTTGGTACAGCATCCCATTTATTAGATGGTACACAATCATCCATTTGATACCATTCATTATCAAAAGAACAATATATAAAGTTTTCTTCTGCATACTCACGTGATACATATTCATCCATTGATTCGATATATTCAACATCATCATTATTAAACCAATCATTTTCGATATCCGAATAAGTCCAAAAATCGTTAGCATATTCTTGTGAAACCCATTCTGATAAATTTTTTGAATATACTGCTGCTTTACGAATAACATAAGAGTTTTCAGTATCACTCCATTCTAACTCATTCTCAAGTATTAGTTCATCAATACTTTCCATAAAAATATATTCATCTCCTTTAATATTTATATAACCACCTTCTGATGATTCTAATTTATAATTATATTTTGAGTTTTTATCATTAGTTAATGTTTTATCATCGATATTATAATATTTAAATGTATCCATATATGGATATGCAATATGATCATTTATATTAGACACTAATAATGCCATTCTTTCAGTGATATTATTATTTATATCAACTATTTCGGTTTCACTCCACATATCTTGTTCTTTCTTAAATAACCAATTATTTCTTTTAGCTAATGTTTTAAATTTAGCTATATCTTGATCCTTTATTGTATAAATTCTATCTAAAAATTTTCTATCTGTTTCTGATTCATTAATATGACTCAAATTCCATAATAATGCTCTACCAATTATTTTATCTTCTTCCTCTTCTGACATTAATATAACAAGACTAACAACATCATCATTTTTAGCATAAAAATTTAAATATTCTTCACAACTACTATAACTCATACATGAATTATGTAAATGTGATGGTTTATTAGAATATTCATATTTATTACTATTATAATATTTAATAATATCTGTTCCTTTAACTATTTTTATATTACCCCTCTCTTTAGTTCTTTCTGCTTTGATTGCTTCTACGAATGATTCTAAATCTTCACCAGGTTTACCATTTGGTAAAAATATATTTGGATATATTTTATTAATAAACTTACCTATTTTCACTGGTGTTCTATTCTCATTCCATATAAATCCATTAGCTGAATTTGAAAATGCTAAATCGTAAAATTTATTAACATTTCTTTCAACATCATCTGTTAATGATTTAGATATAACGATATCTAAAATTTTAGGTGAATTAGCAAAAGTAAACTTATCCTCTTCTACATCATCATAATCTATTAATGTCACCTTTGATGATACTTGTTCTTTATTATCTTGTAATAATTTATCAGATATAGGGTGTTTTATAAGAGTTAATAAATCTAATAATCTATTTGATAACATAAATGGTAATTCACCACTTTCTATTTTTTCTAATATTATATCTTCTATAAAATTGTTATAATTTTTTACTCTGCTCATACTTAATGTAAATACATTTTGTTCTATATATAAATTTACCTAAATAAAATTTAATATATAATAGAAAACATTTAATAAATAATGGCTAGAAGAGGTTCAAATAATTTCAACTATGGTATAGTTGATCCTAACTTGGATGACACTAATTGGGTGAAATCTGATGACCAAGTTCAACAACATTTTCCTGGATATAATGAAAATTATCAGAAAAATAATGATAGAATGACAATAGAAATGATAGTTGATTATGTTCAAGCAGATTTAACTTTTAGTGGACTAATGCCAAAAGTATTACCAGATTTAGAAATACTTAGATTAATTAAAGAAAAAGCACTTGAATGGTATTATAAAAACTATCAACTTGCTGTTATGAAATCTTATTATAAATTAGATAAAGATTTTTTAAGATATGAACAGTTTACAAGATTAGGATATATTATTATGCCAGAAGAAGTAGAAAATGTTGTAAGAATAGTTGAAATTAATGACCCTTCATTATTTAGAATAGGTGTTCAAGCACCTAATTTATCAGTAAACTTTGGTGTGACGAATCAACCTTTTCTAACATCATTTGTTACTAATGTAGGTGAATTAGGTGTATATAGACAGATTTTATCAGCATTTAGTGATGAAATAAATAAAATGTCAAGAAATTATACTAAATATTCATTTAATCCAGTAAATCATAGACTTCATATCCTCGATGAAGTAAGATGTGATATGATGTTAGAAGTGTATGTTAGGATAGAACAAGAAGAAGTATTTAATAATCAAATATTTAAAGATTATATAACAGCATTAAGTCGTATTAGATTAGGTGAAGCATTAGGAAGAATGACATTTAATATGCCAGGTAATTTTCAGTATAATGCTTCGGATTTAATTTCACAAGGAAACGAATTATTAACAAAAGTAGAAGAAGCTGTTAAAGTACAGAGTCCAAATAGTTCTTTTTTCATAATGAAAAGATAAAAAATAAAATAAGATATATGAAACATATTAAGTTATTCGAAGAAAATTTATTTGAAGTGTTAAACGAGGAAGTAGATCATTTTGGTATTATCAATATACATATTGATGGTGAAGGTTTCATTAAACAAGCAGCAATATCAAAAATAAAAGATGCTTTGAAAAATTTTCAAGGTGAAAGACACATATTTGTTGATGATAAAGAAATAAATCCATACATTTAATATGAAAAAATTATTATTAATTATATTACTTTTTTGGTAATAAAATACACAACAAAAAATTGCAATATATGAATAGATTTATAATAAAAAGATTTTATGATTTTAATGATGTTAATGAATCGATTAGCAGACAATTCACTACTGGTCATGTGGTAAATTATTTTAGAAGTAATTATTCAAAAGAAACACCTATATTTTTTTATTCTCCATCAGGTGAGGGGATAATAAAAATAACAAATATAAAGGATATTTTTGAAGAAGTTGAATTATTTAAATATGAATTTTTAGATGATAAAGGGAATATATCAGAAAACAATACACTTTATTATAGATATGAACTTGATCCAGAGAGACGAGGATATATTACTATTGATGATCATAGAATATATCCACCCGAACCTACTAAAATTAAAGCATTAATAATAATTAATTAAACAAATTTCATTTTTTGAAATATAAATAATAAAAAATAAGGAATAGTAAATCTATTCCTTTATTATCTTATTATGATCATTAAGAAACTAAGATTCAAAAATATAGAATCATACGGTAATAAAATTCAAGAAATAACATTTGACAATAAAGGTGGTCTTACACTATTAACTGGTACAAATGGTGCAGGTAAATCATCTATACAAGCAGCAATAGATATTGTGTTATTTAATCAAGTCAGAGGAAAAGATTCTGCTAAAATTCCTCTTAAATTTTTTCCAAATCGTTTGAACAATAATCTTGAAATTGAAATTGAATTTTTTAATAATAATGAAGATTTCATAAAAATGAAGAGAATGATATCTCCGAATGATTTTGAAATGAGTGTAAACCACGAACCATATACTGAAAGATTCAAAATCATGAGTGATACAGAGAAGGAAAATCTCATAGGTTTTAATTATCAGACGTTCAAATCATTTATATCAATGAGTATGAATGACTTTCTTAATTTTATTCATTTAAAACCAGAAGATAAAAGAAATTTATTAAATAGATTATTCAATTTAGAAGATATTGATGATTATTTAAATATTACAAGAGAATTTATCAATCAAAATAAGAAGGAAACAACAAGAATTTCAACAGAAATAATCACCATAGATGGTGAATTAAAGGATTATAAGAAGATTATTACGGAAAATAAAGTAAATGATGATACATATAATAGTAAAGAAGATATTAAAAATGATATATTAAGAGTTAAAGAAAAATTTAATTTTAAACAAAAAGAAATAAAAGAAGGAAAAGATAAACTTTCTAATTTTCAAGTTGATATACAAAAAAATAGAAATGAAATATCAGCATCAGAAACAGAAAATATTCAAAGACGAACAGAACTCAATGAAATAAAAAGTAAGATAAGAATTTATGAAAGTGGTCAATGTCCTTATTGTGATAGTGAATTAAAAACTCATGATCATCACAAAATGTTAAATGAACTAAAAGAAAAAGAACAACAATTAACAAATAAAATATTAGAAAATAACAGTAAAATAAGTCATTATAGAGACTTAAATAATAATTTAGTATCACAAGTTAGAGCATTAGAAAGTGGAATAGTTGCGTTAGAAGAAGAATTTATAGAAATAAAAGTTGAAGCAAAAACACTTAAAAATAAATATGATAATTTTGATGATGATAAATCTAAACTTATAAATGATATTAAGTTAAAAGGTACAAATTTAATAAAAATTAAAAATGAGAAAACTAATAGACTTAATGAAATTAAGCAAGAGAATGAATATTTATTAAAGTTAGCAGATATATTAGGTGAGAAAGGTGCTCGTAGAAGTATAATTTCTTCATTAATACCACCAATAAATGATAATTTAAGTAAACTTTTAAAAGAAATTAATTTTCCATATGATGTAACCTTAAATGACGATTTTGATGCTGATATTTATGATAGAAATGAAAAAACTAATTCAGAAATGTCATCTAATGGTGAAACAAGAATGTTAAATATATGTATTGCTATATCATATATTCAAATGGTTAGAAAAATAAAAGATATAAATATATTATTTATGGATGAAATTTTTCAGTCAGTTCAAAAAGATAATATAATTTTATTACTTAAATTATTAAAAGAATTTGCATTAGAGAATAAAATACACTTGATATTAGTTCATCATGGTTTAGAAGAGGTAGATTCTAAAATATTTGATAGAATAATATCAGTTGAAAAAAAATTATTTTCAGATATAAAAATAAATTAAATATATGAATTTAGATAGAATGTTACAATGGAATTATAACACTGGTAAATCAACATTGAGATTTAAATATTACGGTGATTTTGAAACAATGAAAATGATTGCTGATGATTGTATTAATGAGTTAAGATATATTGGTAATTCTACTATTGATGGTTCACCTATTTTTGTTTATACTTTTGAAGATATTACACCTGAAATATTAAGAGATTTTAAATTATTAAATGTATATTTAAGAGAATTAAAAATAAGAGATATTACAAAAAAGGATTTAACAAAAAAAGAGAAATCAGTATTAACTTTTTTTAATTTTTTTATGAATAGTGATGAGAATTGTATGATAAAAGGTGCTTATAATTATGAAATTAAACCATTATATGATTATGATGATGAAAATTAAACATTCTCAACATTTACATTATCACTACCTGGTGTATAACCACTAAAATCTTCATTATCCTTTGGTTCTGTTGTACTTACTGCTTCTGTTATGAGTTCTGCGGGTGTTGTTACAGTAGTTGTAACAGTTGGTGTTTTAACTTTTGTGATATCAGCAGCATTAATAGCTTTATCAACTAAAGTTTTAGTATCACCATTAAATATAGGTAAGTCATTTCCTTTTGTTGTTTTATAAATAATATATGACATTATAAATGGTGATAGTGCACTAAAGTAAACAGTTAATGGATTAAGATCATCTAAATAAAGTATACCAAATACACCTGCTATTGTCCATAAAATTACTGTTAAATATATTACTACTTCTCTTGAAGAATTTCTACCTTTTTCAAGTAAATTAGTAGATTGAGATGTTCTTCTCCATTCACCCCATAAATAAGTTGAAATAAATAATGTTAAAGAAGCATAATAACCAGCTAACTGAGTTAAATTAGTTTGGTGTAAAAGACCCATAATACCAAAAGCAATCCAAAGAAGAATTATTACATAAATTAATCTCTCTCCTTTTGATACATTCTCTCTTATTTTACATCTTTTTAAAAACTTTTTCATAATATTATATATTATTTAAATCTTTCAATTTTTCTTGGACTAAATAATTTAGTTGATTCTAATGTTCTTTCTATTTTTCTTGGATTATAATTAGGTTTTTCACCGAATTTATATAAATCACGAATTGTATAAAGTTCAGGGTTTATTGAAAAATACCTATCATCTAAGTTAGTATCAATATTATCAAAAAAATCATCGTTTAATTTTATAGCTAAATAATGTTCTTCAAAATTCATTAAATTATGTAACTCTTTTAATATAATTGAAAGAGGAGTATTATTTTCTATTTTATAATTATTATAAAAAAGAGTCACAATAGTATCTAATTCCCTTTCGTTTCTCACTTTAAATTTCAAGCATTTATAGGGATAATTATTACTAAGATCAATCGCTTCTGATATATTTAATGTTTTTTCTTTATTTATTATTTTATCAATAAAATCATTTTTTACATCATAAACTCCTTCATTTACTGAATCCTTATTACTAGTCTTAGCACTATAAACATATTTTTTATTAATATGTGTATTTAATCCAAATGCTCTAAATGCTTGGTATACATCTTCTAAACATTCATCATCCGCACCACCTACTAAAATAACTTTATCATTTTTTATTTTTTGTATTAATTCAACAATTTCAGGATTAACATAGAACCATTCGTGATTATTATCTACTCTAACTATATAACCCCTATTATCAGATAATTTGAATGTATTTCCTTCAAATGTTTCATCTTCTACTTCCTCTATAAATTTCGTAACCTCATCAGAAAAATGACTTTTACCATATTTTTTCTTCACTGCTTCTACTTGGTTAGGAAATGTGTATGTGGGTGCAACATCGGTTTTATGTGTATCCCATATCTGATATACTTTTTTAAAACTTTTCGCATATTCATATAATTCATCAACTAAATCATGTTGTATGAATTTATCAAATTCTTTTTGTACATCTACTATAACTAATACTTTACTCATCTTTTATTTAATTTCTTTTATAATAATCATTTAATTTTATCCTCATTGATGTTTAGTATTATCATTGTTCGAATATTATTCCTTTTTTATAAATAATATCTTTAATTTCAAATGGTATATCTCCTTCACCTATTAAGTCAGAATTTAACCAAAAAGAACTACTACCCCAATCAAATCTAACTTTATCATTTCCTTTATTATTAATATAATCCCAATTATATAAATCTTGTAACCACCAAACTATTTCATGAAATTTATGTATTTTATTATCCATATTATAAATATCTATTTATATAAAATCCTTTAACAATTAAGGGTTTCTTTCCTGTTATCCTTTGGTATGCTTGTTCTTCTTTTGTAAAAATATTATACAATCCAAATTCATCAATCATATGTTCTTCTTTATCTATACTCTCATATATGTACATATCTTCTGTACCATTAAAATGAAGTGATGCTTCATCTTTTTTAATCATTTGTATAGGAGCATCTGGATAAGAATGAAATAATAATGTCTCTTTTGGAAAGTTTTTTCGTAAATATTCTACTAAATGACCAACAGTCATATATTCATTTTCATCTATTTCTACTATTTCTTCTGTCTTTGTTGATTCATTAAATCGTTTTATTCTCATAATAGTATATTATTTTGGTATTACTGATGTTCCGATTCTATCTACGTAAGGATAATACATATTACATTGTTCTAATGTTGTAATTCCACCTGCAACTTTAATTTTAACATAATCTGGTAGTACTCTTCTCATTTCTTTAACTTTTTTAAGTTCAGCACCAACTTCTTTAGTTCCAGTTGATGTTTGAATATAATCTGCACCAGCATTTGTTGCAATTTGACAAGCAGTTACAAGTTCATCCAATGTTAATAATCCGGATTCAATAATAACCTTTAATATTTTTCCTTCTTTGTGACATTCATTAGCTATTCCTCTTATATCATTCTCAACTGCATCAAGTAAACTTTGCTTACTCTCTTCATCATCTTCTATATGTGCATCTCTTATTCCTTTATACCACATAACCATATCAATTTCATCTGTTCCATCAGATATAGCTTCAATAGCCATACTCAATTTATCAACATCTTTTGAATCACCATCAGGAAAATCAAGTGTAGTAATAACTTTTATATCACTATCATCTAACTCATATGCGAGATAATCAGTGAATTCTGGACTAACTACTATACCATGAAATTTATTAGCTTTAGCAATTTCTATTATTTCATTAAGATTGTCTTTAGTAGTATTTTCACCTATATAAGTGAAATCAATCATTTTATCAAACTTACTTAGTTGTGGTTTTGACTGATTTTGTTGTTCATTTACAAATTCTATATAACTATTTACCTTTTTCATACTATAATGGTTGTGTTTTGTTTTATTATATATAAATTAAAAGAAATAAAAATTGGTAAACTCCAAATAAAATAAGTACATTTGTAATAAATATTAAGAATATGAAAAAGTCAAATAAAATAGAAAGCGGAATTTTCAAAAACAGAAGAGTATATTTTGATTTTGAAATATTGGATAAAGTAGAAGCAGGTATAGTATTAACTGGTACCGAAATAAAATCTATTAAGATGGGTAAGGTTAATATTAATGGAACGTTTTGTGTGTTCATTGATAATGAACTTTATATTAAAGGAATGGATATTGCTATCTATGATGAAGGTAGTTATCTGAATCATGATCCAAAGAGAGATAGAAAACTTTTAATGCATAGAAAACAATTAAATAAATTCAAAATTAAATTAGAAGAAAGAGGTTTTACTATTATTCCTATTAAACTTTATCCAAACGAAAAAGGAATTTATAAAATGGAAATAGGTTTAGCAAAAGGAAGAAAGACAACAGATAAGAGAAATTATATTAAGGATAGAGAAACAAAAAGAGAATTAAAAGAAATAAAGGGATAATCTTTTTAGATTTCCCTTTTTATTATTCTCGGTTGATAATTGGGTAAACCTTTTAATTGAATATCCAATAAATACGTTGAATAATTAGGATCACCATTCAATACATATACTTCTGACCACCAAGGCCAATTATCATTCGGTTCACCTTTAAATTTGCATTTTATTACAAAAGTTTTATTTTTATTTTCTTTTATAAATTGAAATGCACCTTCATCATATGTAG
>Ga0172381_10005268_pt1 | contig 13181 bp, 11 predicted proteins | sample Leawel6488metaG_FD_119754 | JGI IMG/M metagenome (GOLD analysis project Ga0172381, IMG submission 119754) | Leachate microbial communities from a municipal landfill in Southern Ontario, Canada - Leachate well 64-88 metaG | ecosystem: Engineered > Solid waste > Landfill > Unclassified | place... | reverse complement strand
GGGCGGCGAAGCATGTTAGGGGCGGGGTGGTTGGTGGCGTTTCTGAGAGTGAAGATGATAAGCAGGAGCGATTGAAGAGGGAAGAGATGTTGAAGCGGGAAGAGCGGCGGCAGAAAGCGAAGGCGCGGAAAGTGCGGAGGGCGCGGGTAGCGCGTCAGAGGGCGGAGGCTGGTGTGGGAAGCGAGGGTGGCGTGGGAAGCGAGGGTGATGCCGCTGCGTTGTCGGACGAGACATACTTCAAGAAGCTTGACGTGGAAGTTGCTGCGCTTGAAAAGATGAAGGCGGATCGGGAGCGGAAGGAGCTTGAGGAAGAGCAGGCGCGGCAGGCGGCAGATAAGGCGGCGGACAGCGAGGCGGTTCAATGAAGGAGCGCAAGCGGAAATACGGCATGGAATTTCCGTGGCACACCAGCGACGCGACAATGGCGCTGAGCGCGTACAGCGTGGCGATAGTGCGAGGCTGGGACAGGAAGCAGCGTGGGGATTTGATGCTGGACGCGATCAGGGCGTTATGGAGCGAAAAGGTTTATCGCGTGAACAGTTGGACAGAGCGCAGGGTTAGGGCGTTCTGCGAGGAAGATACAGGGTTTTTGACGATGTGGGGGCCGAGTTCGAGCGGCAAAAGCACGGACGTTGGCGCGATAGTGTTGGCGCATTGGTTGGCGGCGCCGATGGTAACGACCTGCACCGTTTGCTCGACGACAAGGCCGGCATTGATCCAGCGCATATTTGGCGAGATTGTAAAGCTTTATCTGGCGTTGAAAGAACCGCCCGGCGAATACAAGGCGAGCCAAACCGCGATTTTGCTTGGCGACGAGAACACAAAGAACGGCATTTTCGGCGTGGCGATTTTGTTGGGCAACGTCAAGGATTCGATGGCCAACATTATCGGCAAGCACAACAGGCGGAACTTGCTGGTTGTGGACGAAATGCAGGGAACGCGGGAGGCGGCGGTAGAGGCCGTCAGCAACTTGCAGGGCGGCGAGGACTTCCACTTTATCGGCATCGGCAATCCTGAAAGCAGGTTGGACCCGCTTGGCCGGTACAGCGAGCCGGTTGACGGCTGGGACAGCATTGACGTCAGCAAAGACGAGTGGCGCACGAAGTTTGGCCGGTGCATCTTCTTTGACGGCAGGAAAAGCCCAGCGGTAGTCGAGCCGGACGGCGCAAAGAAATATCCGTATTTGTTGAAGAAACGCGATATTGACCAGCGCATCAAGTGGTATGGCGAGAACAGCCCGAAGTTTTGGAGCCAGACGATAGGGTTCATACCGCCAGAAGGATTATTGCGCACCATTTTCAGCGAAAGCTTTTTTATCAAGCACAAGATGATGGAGCTTGTTGACTGGCGTGATGGCTGGATTATGGTTGCCGGACTCGACCCGTCATTTTCCAGCGGCGGCGACAAGTGCATGTTAAGCTTTGCAAAGGTTGGCGCGGACAAAGAAGGTACGCAGAAGATAGCGTTTGTCGAAACGATCAGCGTTCCAATGGATCTAAAGGGCGACGAGCCGCTTTCCTACTCCACAGCGCGACAGGTGAAAGAACTTTGCAGCGCGCGCGGCGTTGACCCAACGAACTTCGGCGTTGACACGTCAGGAACACAATCGGCATTGGCCGACATCATCGAGAGCGAATGGGGGCATGGCATATTGCGCGTCAGCTTTACCGGCAAGGCGTCGAACTTGCCTGTTTCTACGGAAGAAAACACGCCGGCCAACGAGAAATACGCCAATCGCGTCACCGAGCTTTGGCACAACATGTATCAGTATGGACGGCACGGACACATTGCCGGACTGCAAACCGATACCGTCAAAGAGTTTTGTTCGCGGCTGCTGCTGGAAAAAGTCAATCCGCTATGCGTTGAACCGAAAACGGCGATGAAATCACGGTCAGGAAAAAGCCCCGATGACGCAGACAGCAAGGTTATCATCACCGCGCTTGTGCGCGAGCGCATGGGCATTGTTCCCGGCCAAGGTTATACGAACAATCGGAACCAGATGGCCTATGCAAACGAAGAAAGCATTGACGATCCGAGCCAGACATATACCGGCAGCGTTGAAGAACAATACGCTTTTTCAGAAAACACTTGACAAAAAAGGTTAATTTTGTTATGAATGACCGAAAAAAAAGGGGGGAAAGCTTGTTACCAAAATTGAAGTATCGGAACATGGAGCCGCCCGGCGGCTGGGTTTACCGCGATCTTGACACAGGCATGTATTTGAACAGCCTGCGAAACATTGACGATCTTATCCGGCGATGCAAGGCGCATCGGCATGCGAACGACTTGCCTATTCCTGACGATTTTGGAGAGAAGATCGAGGCCAGCATCGCTTACAGCGTTGCGCCAGAGCTTGCGATCGGCTTACCGGAAACGCGAGTTTTGAATCAGCACATGGCGTCGCTGTTCGAGGTCAACAAGAAAACCAATCAATACCTGCTTGACTGGCGACTGAAATGCAAAATGGAAATGGTCGAGCAGCACGAAGCCGAGGCGCGCGCCGCGCAATGCGTCGGATGCCAAAACAACAACCGCGTTATATGCCTGACATGCAAAGGCATTGATCAATGGGTGAACGGCTGGACTGGCAGGCACACCAAGCAGGACAAACATCTTGGCGTATGTTCCTGCGACGGCATCGTTCTTTACGCAACCATCCACAGCGCACTTGAAAACAAAGGCGAGTTTCCCGAACAATGTTGGAAGAACAAAAAATGAGTGAAGATCAAATACAGCCAATCAGCGACAGCGGGAAAGCGCCCAAATCGCGCATCAAAGACAGCAAGGCGGCATACGAGCTATTCAACTCCATCAAGGAAGCTGACGGCATTTCTGCGCAATACCGATGCCAGATTAAAGGATTGATTGACGGCAACCCGCCGTATCGTTCCGAAGAACTGCGACGCACCGGCCAAGCGTGGCGCAGCAACGTCAACTTCCGCGAAGCAGAGTCAATCATTGACACCAACGCGTCGAGCATTTGGGAGCTTGATATGGAAGTGCCGCGCTTGATTAACGTGCGCTGCGAGGTAACCGATCCGCAACGACCCGGAATAAATTACGGCGACATTATTGCATCGGAATACACGCGCACGGTTATGGACTGGCCGGGCTACTTTTTCAATCGCATGCTTTGCACAAGGGAAATGTTGGAGTTTGGCATCGGCCTGATGTTTTGGCATGACAAATTCGATTGGCGTCCACGCGCCGCAATGCGCGCTTCTATTCTCATTCCGCCAGACAGCAAGTCAACAATTGACGAACTGGAATTGATCGGGTTCCGGCACACCTATCAGGCACACGAACTTTACCAGAAAGTTAAAGACCCCGAAGCCCAAGAGCTTGCGCGTCAGGCAGGCTGGAACGTAACTTTACTGAAAGAGGCTTTGATCCGATCATCCAAGAACGTCGGATCGGAAGAGAACCGGATGCAGTCAACGACGTTCGAGGCCATGCAGCAGCAAATCAAAAACAACGACTTTGCCGCATCGCACGTTTACTGCAACCCAATTCGTGTTATCCAGCTTCTTGTAAAGGAATACAGCGGTAAAGTTTCGCGGCATATCATTTACGAAGATGCCGAACTGCCCGGATACCTTTACGTCGGACAGGACGAATACGACGGCATGGAACAGGCGATTTGCGTTTTCATTTGGAACATCGGCGACGGATACTATAAGTCAATCAAAGGACTTGGCCACCGCATTTTTCCGCATGTCGAACTGAGCAACAGGTTCATCAACACCACCGTTGACAGCGCCAACATATCAAGCAGCTTTGTTTTGGAGCCAAACGGATCGGGCAAAGACCGAGTCAACCTCATGCGTGTTGGTTCCATTACCGTATTGCCGCAGGGATTCAAGCCGGTTCAGCAATCGTTTACGCCCAACCTGACGCAGCTTATTGGCGTCCGAAACATGCTGCACCAGATTTTGAATAACAACACCGGCGTTTATAAAAAGCAGCTTGAAGGCCCACAGTTGCCGGAGCGCACGGCTACCGAGGTTCAGACCGAAGAACGCAAGTCGGCCAAACTCGAAAAGAACCAAATCAATATCCACTATCTTTATCTTGACGCGCTGCACAAGGAGATATTCCGGCGTCTTACCAACAGCGAGTATCCGAAAGAAGCATGCGGATACAAAGAAGCCAAAGACTTTCGGAAACGATGCAAAGACCGCGGCGTCCCAGACGAAGCATTTAATTCCGACAAGACCACCGTTACAGCCATGCGCGCTATCGGCTACGGTTCGGCCACCATGCACGACCTTGTAACGCGGGAAGTGTTGTCGTTGTCGCCCGGATTCGATGAAATTGGCAAAAAGAACGCTTTACGTGATCGGCTGGCCGCGCTTGTTGGCTACACTATGGTTGACCGCTACGCTACCGAAGCCGGACGCGACCAGATACCGACCAGCGAACACAGCTTGGCCACGCTTGAAAACAACGATATTATGAACGCGCAGCCCGTAGTTGTCGGCGTTGACCAGCCGCATGCTATTCATTGGCTTGTGCATTTGCCGAAGCTGATTGAGATCGCGCAGGCGTTCATAAGCCAGCCGCAAATGATAAACCTTGACGTTGTCGTTCCGGCAATGGCGATTGGCATCCAGCATCTTGAAGCGCATCTTGCGAACATGACCGGCGATCCGAGCCGAGAGTCGCAAGCCAAGATCATGCGCCAACAGCTTGACGAACTGATAAAGGTATTCAAGCAGATGCAAAAGGCGTTTCAGCAACAGGCGCAACAGCGGCAGGCCGTGGCGCAACAGCAGGCGCAACAGGTTCAGCAGGCGCAGCAGGTTTTGGCCGACCGCGAAATGCAAGTTAAGCTGGCGCAAGTCCAAAAAGATTTTGAAGTCAAACTTGTGAACGTCGAGAAAAACAACGAGATCAGAATGCAGCGCGCCATGAACAGCATGCGCATTGCCGACATGCGCGCCGCGTCCGACATCAACCGCAAAAACGCGCAAGCCGGATTAACGTCAGCTACATCTGCGACAGAAGGGGAACAATGAAAGCACAGGATTTGATTGCCAACGATAAATTACTTCAAGAATACAGGGCATGGCGTGATTTACCGATGACCCAAATTGTAGCCGATATTGTCCGGCTTGAGAACCGGATTTACATGCCGCATCCCGACAGCATAAAAGCCGAAATAACAATTGCCATTGTCGGCGAAAGCTCTGGATGCAACAAGGCGCTTGACAGAATTTTTAATCTTGATACAAAAGAGCAAGAGTTACCGGAACTCACGCCTACTTATGGATCAGAAAAGTTAATGAAAGAGCAGTATCCGTTCGTGAAAACATAATGAAAGGGGAACCCGTGGAAATTCAACAGCAGAGTCAGGAACAAAATCAAAATCAATCGCCAGAAAAAAGCATCAAAGACATCGCATCGGAAATTCTGAACGAGGAACGAACGACGCCGCAGGACGGGAACCAAACCCAACCCAAAACTAAGCCGTCAACCACGCAGCCCGATTCTGCGGCGTCGTTCGATCCGTCGAAACTCGAAATCCCAAGCGAGGCGTTGGGCGAACCAGCACAGGCGAAGAAGCACGAACCGGCCAAGCCAGAAGAAGAACCCGAAGAGATCAGGAACGCCAACACCAAAACACGCGAGGCGTTTGCGCGGTTACGAACACAGCTTGCGCAGGTTCAAGAGCAGCTTAACGCAAAGCCAAAAATTGATCCTGCGCAACAGCAGGCGCAGGCCGACCCCGATCAAATACTGGAAACAAAGAAGCAGGTCGAAACGCTGAAACAGCAGTTGCAGCAGGCATACGATCAGATTGGCAAATTTTCGCTTGAAGCCGACCCGCGTTTCAAAGCGCGTTACTCCGGTCAACAAGCCGCACTTCTCGAACAAGTCAAGGACATCGCCAAAGAATGGGAAATCAAAGAGGAAAACATCGAAGCCATTTTGCGCGCCACACCCAAGAAGCGCGTCGAGATGATCAACGAGATCGCGCCGGACGCCATGCCTATTTTGTCGCCGCTGTTCGCGCAGCATGACCATATCGAACGTATGAAGCAAACCGAGCTTCTTAACCATCGTCAATTGCGCGAGCAGCTTGACAGCGAGCAGCAGAAATCCAGAGCCGTATCTGAGCAAACCGGAAAGATTGCGTTGTTGCAGCAGGCAGCCGCCAAGGTTTTGCAAGACGGCCATTTTGTTTTGCGCCCTATTCAGGGTCAAGAGGAATGGAACAAAAACGTTGACGTGCTTCAAAAGAAAGTGCAATACCTGTTTCAGCAAAACGATCCGGCGGCGCAGGCCGAGCATCTTATTCTCGGCGTTACCGCGCCGGTTTATCTGGCGTTATTCAAACGCGAACGTGCCGCGCGCATGGCCGTTGAAGAAAAGATGAAAAAACTTTTTGGCATGAAACCAGAACTCGACGCGTCGCAACACGAAGCGCCGCCAGCCAAAAAGCCCGAAGGTTCAGCCGGCGACATCGTGCGCGGCATTTTGAGCGAAGAAATGAATTAATTTTTATTCTTGACAATTTTCCAAAACATGCTATAAAGGCATCTCAAAAGGATAACCTTGCCGTGCGAGGCGAAAAGGACACGGCGCCACCACGTCGCAACGTGGTAGATGTATCTGGTTCTCGACCAGCGTAGCCTTGCGTTCAAGGAAGAGTGTACTCCGTTCCTCGACGGCGCGCAGACCGCGTTAAAGTCAGGGTGATACCGATTCCCCGTCGGCGCTTGCGGCGTTCCGCAAACGATAGTCATCAAACTTTAAGTTGGAGAACGAAATGAATCCCAATGCTTTACCGCTCTCGACCGAGAGCTTTAACCGTATTATGATACGGATTACCGAAAACTTTGATCCGGTCATCCGCAAGAAACTCCGTGAAGCTCAATCAATTTACCGCAACATCCAGAAGGAAGGCCAGTTTAAGCTTGGCGAAGGCTATGTTCGTAAAGTGCATACCTTCTATCCGGGCAAAGACGATCAGGCAGGGTTACTGAGGTGGGAAGCCGAGTCCGGCTATCGCGCTCCGGGAACCGACAGCGAAACCGATCCGGGTTATGACCCCTGTTCATACCAAGCTTATTTGCTTGGTTACGGCTTCAAAACCGAAACTTACAGCGGGTGGCGAACAGCGCGGCGCAGCCCGAATTACTGTATTAACGACTTCATCTACGAGTGGCAATTCCAGCAGCAGCTTGAAATGATACTCGATTCGTTTGGTGATGTTGGAATGCAGATTTGGGAAAACTTCGGACGCGAAATGTATATGAACTTTGCCAACAAATTTGTGGCAACAGGTTCATTGACGCCAACGCGGTTCACCTATGATCCGTTCACGTCAACGCAAATGACGATACCAGCCGGAACGCAAATTTCCACGCTGACGCCCAAGCACCTTGACGCATTGCACCAAATGCTTGCGTTGCAGGCGCGCGATGGCGCGTTATCGCTTGACAGCGACATGCCCGTTTTCGGGTTGGTGATGCATCCTTATGACTGGGATGACATGATTGACCGCAACGAAAAATTGCGTGAAGCGTATCTGTATTCCAGCCCTGAAATTCTCATTGACGGTGTTGGCAAAGTCAAGAAGTTCCGAGGCTTCGGTTTGACGTGGGATATGACCGCGCCACGCGCCAAGCTGGTCGGGCATGACGCCGACGGCAACATGCTATTGGAGCGCGTTGTGCCGTTCAAAGAAGAGGCCGTCACGCAGGGCAGCCGGTGGGAGCCGGATCAGGATTATCTTAACGCTGAATATTCGCTCGTCAATATCGTATTGAAGAACGTATATGAAAAACAGGTGCCGCCTGTTGCGCCGGGCAAAATCAAGAATGCCGCTTTCGGAACCACGCCGTCAAACGCTGGCGAATTGAAGTGGATCAACATTCTTAACAACGAGAGCAACGTTCTGGGTGAAAAAGGATACTTTTTCAGCCGGTTCAAGGCGTTTGCCAAGCCGATGGAAAACAACGAGTATGCCGTAACCTTGCTTGTCAAGCGTTGTCCGCATACGCCTATTGTTCTTTGCGATCCTGCCCCTGATGCGACTGCCGGTGCCAAAACTGTAGTTGGCGCGGTTGCCGTTGATCCGGAAGGAACCAAAGAATACTTCCAAGTTGAAGTTGAACTGAGCGACGCGAACGGCCTTGGCTGCGAAGCAGTTGGCGCCGTAACCGTAACGTTTAAGGATGCCTCGACCGAAACCGCGATCATTGCCGATGATACCGGTGCGCCGACCAAGTATGTAATAACGTTCGCCACCGAAGATGACTGGATCGCAGAAGGCGGCGGAATCGCTACGATAACCTGCAAGTAAACCGTAACCATGCGCTGGCCGGAGAGTATCCGGCCAGCAAATGGGACAACAAAAAAAAGGATAAAAACGTGAAAAAGTTATCATTGATTATGGCGATACTTATCGCCGCAGGCGTTTCGTTTTCGCAAACGCTTAATGTGAGTCCGGGTAAAATTCAAGTGGCAGGAACGCCGTTTAGCGGAGTTACGGCGGCTTATCTCGAAATTTACAATATAGGGACTGGCACAAGTTGGTACACCGTCAGCGTTCCGTCTAATGCTACCAACTGGGTAACGTCCGGAACCGCTACTGGCAGTTCGACCAACGAGATTGACAGCGTTACATTGACGTTTGTTACCACCGGACTGGCGGCTGGTTTTTATGAAACCGACGTCACCGTAACGCAGACCAATGCGCCGATCCAAGTAAAGACCGTGCCGATTACGATGGAAATCTACAACGACGAGAATCTTGGCGTTGCCGTTGGACCGTCCAGTATGGCGACTGTCGAGTCCGGCGTTGCCATTGGAAGCCGGTCAGCGCGTGCTGTTGCCATTGGCGCCAACACGATTCAGATTGGCGGCGGCGTCAATTCGACTGCTGGCACAGTTGGCATTCGTACTTGGCAGTTGCTTGATGCGAATGGACGTTTGCCGGGCGCACGGCTTGGCGCAACGACAGCCACGACTAATCAAGCGTTTATAAACGGTGCCGGAACAACCAGCACGTTTACGATCGTGAACGGTGTTATCACAGTAGTAACCCCTTAACCATGCCGGGTGAGAGTCGTTGACTCTCGGCGGGGGCGCTGTCCCTTTCCAGCGTTCCCCGCTTTTCCCGGAGGGAGGCAGTATGATTTGTAGTGCATGTCCAAGCGGATGCGATGTTTCTGTAACGGCGACCGTAACCGTATCCGACCCTGCCGCCAAAGTCGCGGCTATTCCGAGCGAAACAGTAACGGGCGAAGGCGTTGTTGCCGCAGGCGCGTCGAGCCTTTCGTTTTTCAATTACGGCCCAAACACAGTTTTGATTAACGGCGAGGTTCTTGCCGTCAGAGCCGCTATTTCCTTTCCGTTTTTAGGGCAAGGCGTAACCTACCCCGCCATGAGTTACGATGCCACAGGCAGCACGATCCGCATTGATTACACGATTATACCGTAAAGGGGGCGTATGAAGGCAACGTTGTTTGCGACATTGATGTTGATGGCCGCTGTTGCCGGAGCGCAAAGCGTTAATCCGGGCGGCGGCGTTTATTCCATGAGCGATGTTCCCGGCCTCACGAACGCGCTTGGCGAAACGATCACGAACGCCTATAAAGGAACCGATACCGGCACGCTGTTCGGCGAGATAGAGAAGATGGGGCGCGAGGTTGAAGTCAGGTTTCCGACGTTGCCGGATTTTCCTGACCTTGTAACCAATTTTGTCTATGGATCTGTAACGATTGACCCATCCGGTTTGACCGATATAGATTTTTCACACACCTTTTCCAATGTGCCATTTGTTACGCTGATGCCGTATGGCACGAATATCGGCCAGTTATTGATGCCGGTGATCGTTGAGGTAACGCCGAGCGGCGCGCAGTTTATTGTTGTTTCTTCTGGAGCGGTCATTACCAACGCCTACGAAGTGTTATGGCAGGCCAACAGCGGCGTCGGATTAAGCTGGGTTGGCGATTCGCTGGCCGATCTTGGTGGACGCACGAACATGTATTTGAACAACGGCGCGCAGGCCATGAACGTGTTTTACTTTCCGGTTGGGCATGGCGCTGGCCGCTGGCTGGCGAGCGACGCGTCCGGCTACGGCTATTGGCAGGACAGAACGATTGCGAACCTGACAGACGGCGCAAGCGTTTTCAAGATTGACGGAACCGTGTTGCCGACTGCGAACTGGAACATGAACGGAAAAAGGCTGTTAAACATGACGCGCATTCAGGTAACAGACGGCGCGGCGGCTGGCAAGTTTTTAGGTTGTGATGCGACAGGATTAGGGAGCTGGATGTCATTGCCGGGGTGGAGTCCGGCAGGAAGCGCGCTTGATATGAACGGATTCGGAATAGCCGCAGCGGGATCGTTGCAGGTTGTCGGGGCGTCAGCTTTGAACACGCTTACGGTTGTCGGCGCGACTGACCTGAAAGCAGCCGTTACTATGCGCGGGGCGGTAACTCTTCCGGTAGGAAGCTCAATTAACGCGCAAGGAACAGTTTGGTCGTCCAAGACCGGAGGCAGCTACGGCGCGCCGTCGTTCAGGGCTGACGGTTACGCTCGATTTGAAGGCACAGTAGATTTCAGGGAAGCCGTTTATGCGCGCAAAGGTTTGGCAGCCTATGGCACACACCCCGACTATCCAGACATTTCGTTTTGGGCGTCCGGCGGTCATTCGGTTTGCGACAACGATATTCTTTGCGGCGATTATGCATGGCTGCTTTCGACGACGGCAGCGATCAGCGCACCGTGGGGCAATATCATTGCGCAGCGCGGGTTTTACGGAGCGACGCTTGTTATATCAGGCAGCAAAACATTTCGCATTGACCACCCGAAAGACGAAAACAAATTTCTGTTCCACGCTTCCACAGAAAGCCCGTTGCCAGAATTGATATATCGCGGCAAGACAAAGCTTGTTGCTGGTAAAGCGAGGGTTAATCTGAACGAGTATTATGGATTGATTCCGGCGACGCTTGACGACATGTTAAAAGACCTGAGCGTCAACGTCTACAATAACGCAAGCTGGACGCGGGTCAGATGCGGCAGCGTCATTTCCAGCGTCGAGTTTGAGATTGAAGCCGAAAAGACCGATTGCGAAGATACCGTTGAATGGGTTGCAATTGCTACGCGCTGCGATAAGGGCGTGGCTGATTACAAAATCGAGGTAGAAAAATGAAAAAAATTGCTTTACTGGTTTATGTGGCCGCCGTAGCGTTTCTGGCGATTGCCGCCATTAACAACAATACGGCAACCGAAGATGGCCGATTCGTGGTTGAGCCGGGCGCGGTTTATGTTGACGGCCACAAGCTGGCGACGACGACGCAGGTTGCCGTTGTGCAGAGCAATGTTGAGGCAGAAGCAAGCAGAGCGACCGGCGCCGAGCATTTGATTCTAATGCAAGTTAGTAATGAAATGTCAAGAGCGACCGGCGCCGAGCATGCCATTCAGTTGCAGGTCAACGCTGTTAAAGGACGAACCAGCACTTGGGATCAGGCGGCGGTTGACGTGGCGAAGAAGGCAGACACGAACGCCACAGGCCAACTTGACTGGACAGGCGCGGACGTGCGGATTACTGATGGAACGGCGACAAATCATCCGGTTACGAAATCGCAGCTTGACGCAAACAGCGGCACGACAAACGCAACGGGCATCAATGTCGCGTTCACGCCCACCAACTACACACCGGACGGCGCGAGCGTTGAGGGGCATCTGGTCGGGATGGACGCTGTTATTGCCAGTGGCTCCGGCTCCGGCTTCCCATTGACGAACCACGGCGACCTTGCCGGATTCAACTTGACCAACGGCGGCTTGGTGCAAGCCGTGTCTGGCGAGTTTGATTATGTTGACATTGGCATCCAGTTGCGCATGACGAACAGCGAGAGCGCTGGTGAGTTGGAGGTTGTGGACGCGGTGATTGATGCGCCGATTGACGATCTTTATTACGCGAGGCGTAACGGGATATGGGCTGATATTGGGCTTTTGGCGTTGAGGGCGGCGACCAATGCGCACTATCTGCGGCTTGGCTCTTTAGAGGCTTCCACGAACGCGCACAATGTAAGGCTTGGCTCTTTAGAGGCTTCCACGAACGCGCACAATGTAAGGCTTGGAGTTCTGGAATCATCTTACCAAGCGTTCACCGCAACGATCACGCCTGACGCAGGCGGCACATGCACAATCGCCTACGCAAACGGTGCACTGGTAAAGATTGATAATCCGGCAACGAACGCGATTACGATCACAATCCCGACAAATAATTATCCGGTTGGCGGCGTGAACCGGATCGGGTTAGAACTTTATTTCACAGGCTCCGTTGCGCTCCTGACGGCAACGATCACGAATAGCGGCGGGGTAACAATTTCGGCAACGGCAACGAATAGCCTGTTCTTCCGGCGCACGGCAAACGCGCCGCTATGGGATGTGAGGAAATAATATGAAAACATTACTTGCGATATTGATGTTAGTGGCGACTTGCGCGATGGCTCAGGACGCGAAGATCATGCCGGTTGATGCATGGCCGAAGAAGATCACGACGGCGGATAAGGTTATTTTTAACCCTACGGTGGATCAATGCGTCAAGGCCGGTTATAGGATCATACCAGCCAAGCCAGCCACGCCGGAAGGCAAGCGGATCAAGAGCGAAGAGCTTGTGCAAGACGACAAGAAAGCCGATGCCGTCAAGTGGGTGATCGTTTACAAGGACATACCGGCGCTGGTTGTGCCAGTGCCGGAAGTGCTAACTAACGTTTCTGCGGACAAGGTGCAATTCACGTTCACTGTGGACGGCTCGTTTCGCGGCGTGAAATGGGTTGACGCTCCCAAAACCAACGAGGTTGTTGAATGAGACAGATAGCAATTATGGCTGTTTGCGGATTGGCGTTGCTGGCCTGTGCGTGGCGCGGCGCGTTTGACGATTCGTATTTTGCGCAGGCTCCGAAAGGCACGGGCACGGGCAGCGGCGGCTATATGACCAACTACACACTTAACGGAACGAACTGGACGGCGCACGTTTTTACAAATGCAGGTGCAACAAATTTTATTGTTACTGGCGGCTCGCTTAATTGCGAAGTTTTGGTTGTGGCAGGAGGAGGTGGCGGGGGCGGCTTTTCTGGTGGCGGCGGTGCAGGTGGATATATTGTTACGTCAACAAACATCAACGCAGGAACAATAACAATTACCATTGGCGCGGGTGG
>Ga0172381_10005267_pt1 | contig 13183 bp, 17 predicted proteins | sample Leawel6488metaG_FD_119754 | JGI IMG/M metagenome (GOLD analysis project Ga0172381, IMG submission 119754) | Leachate microbial communities from a municipal landfill in Southern Ontario, Canada - Leachate well 64-88 metaG | ecosystem: Engineered > Solid waste > Landfill > Unclassified | place... | reverse complement strand
TTGCCTTAAAGAACTTTGATGTTAAAGTTGAAAAAACAAAACTGCCTTTAGAAACGAGAGAAGGAATAACAAACTGGGAAGGTAAAAAATATGATAAGCAGGTTAAATTAGCTCATAGAGTTTATCCACATGTAGCAAATACAGAAGGATTTTTCCTTGTTAAATTAAAGAAGATAAGCGATAAAATAAAATGAAATTGCATAAAGAAATATTACATGAACTAAAAGAACATATTCCCTTTACAGCCTTAGCAACTTTAACTTCAATAATCTTAATTTTTTTCTTTTTAAAATTAAATTTGATAAGTTCATTTATTCCCTTATTTTATATGTTCCATCCAGCACACATTTTATTTTCTGCAGCTGTTTCTAGTGCAATGTTCTATAACTATAATAAAAAAATACTTCCTTCGGTTTTAATAGGATTAATAATTTCTGTTGCAATTGGGTCTCTCTCAGACATATTTTTCCCTTATTTAGGAACTTCTTTACTTGGAATCCCGATTTCATTCCATCTTCCAGCACTGGAAATTCCAATAGTAATTTGGGGAATTGGGCTGATTGGAGCAGGATTAGGAATAATTATCAAAAAAACAAAATTCCCTCACTTCCTCCATGTACTTATTTCTGTGTTTGCCTCACTATTTTACATATTCGCTTATTCAGCAAATTTTTCAATTATTAATTTTTTAGTTATTCTTCTTATAGCTTCAATTTCGGTTGTAATCCCTTGCTGTCTAGGGGATATAATATTGCCTCTATTGTTAAGAATAAAGAAAACGAGCAATCAAAAGAAAATCGGAGTGTCATTGCAATGATTCCATTAAAATTTTTAAACAAACAAGAAAAAGAAAAGCTTATTTCTCAGTTGAATCAGCAATTTGGAATTGAAGAAATCCCATGGGAAATTGCAAAGCTTGGAAAAGAAAGGATTATATTATTTTCGGGAGACATATCTGAAAAAGAGTTGCTCAAGATAGATTATTATGCAAGGATTGAAGGGGTTGGATTATATTTTGCTAAGATAGATGAACACACAAGAGATATCAGATTAAGCATTGAAGGAGCAAATATGCTAAAAGACCAGATAACAAAAAATATATTTGAAATGGACGAAAAACAAGCAGAACAATGGATGATGGGACAGGAATTAAATATAACAACTGGCAAAAAAGGTTTTTTTATAATGAAATTCAAAGATGATTTTTTAGGAACAGGAAAAATATCTGAAAACAAAATTTCTAATTTTATTCCAAAAAGCAGAAGGTTAAAATATAAAGAGGAAAAATTAAATACAGCCAAGACCGAATAATAACATGACACCAAAACAAAAAGAGAAAATTCTCAAAGCAGGAGAAATAGGAAAGAAAGTAAAAGAATATGCAAAAACTCTTGTAAAAAAAGATGTTCCTTTATTAGAGATAGCAGAAAAAATAGAAAATAAAATTGTTGAGCTTGGCGGAAAACCTGCATTTCCTACAAACCTTTCAATAAACGAAATTGCTGCTCATTACACTCCTTCTTATAATGATGAAACAAAAGCTTATGGCTTGTTAAAAGTAGATATGGGAGTTCATATTGACGGTTGGGTTGCAGATTTTGCATTTTCAGTAGATTTAGAAAACAAGGAAGAAAATAAAAAACTTATAGAAGCAAGTGAAAAAGCATTAAGAGAAGCAATAAGAAAAGCAAAAGCAGGAAGCTCTTTAGGAGAAATAGGAAAAGCAATTCAGGAAGCAATTGAAGATTACAAATTTTCCCCGATTGTAAATCTTACCGGACATGAAATGGATGAATATCAGCTTCATGCAGGATTAGCAATATTAAATATTAACAATCCAAAAAAAGAAAAACTTGGAAAAGGACTTTATGCAATTGAACCTTTCTCCACAAACGGAAGTGGAAAAATTTATGAAGGAAAGCCTTCGGGAATTTATCAGTTGGTAAATGACAGAAATATTCGAAGTTCCGCAGCAAGAGAAGTTTTAGACTTTATAATTAATGAATATCAAACTCTTCCTTTCTGCTCAAGATGGCTTGTAAAAAAGTTCGGAACAAAGGCGCTTATTGCATTAAGCCAATTAGAAAGCAATGAAAACATAAACCAATATCCACAATTGATTGAAGTTTCAAAAGGCAAAGTTGCACAAAGCGAGGATACAGTTCTTATTGACAGTGAAGTCATTGTGACTACCGATTAGATTTAATTCTTCTTTTTAATTAATCTGCATAATTCTCTATCTAAATTAGCTCTGTTTTCTAATCGCATAACTATCTCTGGCTCATTAACTCCTTCTGCTTCAAGAGAAAAATAATCTAAAATGAAAGGTGTTACTAAGCCGTCTTTAATTCTATAAGACAAATCAAATAATTTTTCATATGTTTCGTTTTTCATCTTTTATCAACCGTGAGTAGTATTTTAAAGGGAAAATCAAGCGAAGAAAACCGATTAGGTTGTCTCGCTATCCCAAATAAGTATTATCCATTGGCAAAGCCGCCTTTGCAGATTTTAAATATTCTGATTCAATTCTTTTGTATAATTCAATAGTAGATTTATTTATACTTGGTTTTACTTTTCCTAGAGCCTGTGAAAATTGTTTTTTAGTAACCTGTTTTGCAGCAATATCTTCTCTTAATGCAAAATAAGCTGCCTCTCTTGCAACTGCTTCCAAATCTGCTCCAGTATATCCGTCTGTTTCCTTAGCAATGCTCTTTACAAATTCTTCTTTTTCCTTGTCTGTAAATAATTTCTTTCCATCTCCCAAGGGCATTTTCTTGGTATGAATATTAAGAACTTGCACTCTTCCTTCTTCATCAGGAGCATTAACTAATAATATCTTGTCAAATCTTCCGGGTCTTAACAATGCAGTATCAAGCATATCTGGTCTGTTTGTAGCTCCTATAACAAGAACATCATTCAAGTCTTCAAGACCATCCATTTCAGCAAGCATTTGATTCAAAACTCTTTCAGTAACTTTTGTTCCTGTTTCCTGTCCTCTTCTGCCTGCAAGAGCATCAACTTCATCAAAGAAAATAATACAAGGAGCAACCTGTCTTGCTCTTTCAAAGATTTTTCTCATTCCTTCTTCTGACTTACCTACCCACATACTTAACAATGAAGGCCCTTTAACCTGAATAAAATTTGCTTCTGATTCTTTTGCAACTGCTTTAGCTAAGAGTGTTTTACCTGTTCCAGGAGGTCCGTAAAGCAATATTCCTCTTGAAGGACGTATTCCCATTCTTGCAAAGCTTTCAGGATGTTTCATAGGCCATTCAACAGCTTCTTTCAAATCCTGCTTAATATTATCTAATCCTCCAACACTATCCCATTCTACATTTGGAGTTTCAACAAGAACTTCTCTCATAGCAGAAGGCCTTACTGTTTTAAGAGCATCGATAAAATCTTCATGTTTAACAATTAATTTTTCAAGCATTTCCTGTGGAATTTTTTCTTCAGCATCTAATTTCATTTGAGGCAGGACTTTTCTCAAAACGCACATAGCTGCTTCTTTTGTCAAAGATTCTAAATCTGCTCCGACAAATCCATGAGTAACAGCAGCCAATTCGTCAAGATTAACTTTTTTATCTAAAGGCATTGTCCTTGTATGGATTTTCAAAATTTGCAGTCTTCCTTCTTTTCCAGGAACAGAAATTTCTAATTCTCTGTCAAATCTTCCAGGTCTTCTTAAGGCTTCATCAATTGCATTTGGTCTATTTGTTGCTCCAATAACAATAACTTTTCCTCGATTATTCAATCCGTCCATCATAGTAAGCAGTTGAGAAACAACTCTTCTTTCAACTTCTCCTTGAACTTCTTCTCTCTTAGGAGCTATAGCATCTATTTCGTCAATAAAAATAATTGCAGGAGCTGTTTTTTCTGCTTCTTCAAAAATATCTCTTATCTTTTTTTCTGATTCTCCATAGAATTTTGACATTATTTCTGGTCCATTAAGCAAAATAAAATTAGCAGAAGATTCATTTGCAACTGCTTTAGCTAAGAGTGTTTTACCTGTTCCAGGAGGTCCGTGCAACAGAATTCCTTTTGGAGGCTGGATTCCCAAAGTTTCAAAAATTTCGGGATGCTTTAAAGGAATTTCAACTAATTCTCTTATTTTTTTAATTTCTTCTGTAAGTCCCCCAATATCTTCATAAGCAATTTCAGGAATTTTATCATCTGAAAGCTCAACTGCTTTAGGACTTAAGGTTACTTCAGTATTTTCTGTAATAATAACAGGTTGACTTGGATTAGTTGAAACAATCATAAATTTGATTTGTGTAACCCCTCCGCCAAATCCTCCAAAGCCCATTCCCCCTAAAATATCTCCAAGGTTTCCAAAAATATCATCCATATCACCAAATTCTTCTGACATAATATCTTTTCTTCTTTGCGTTCCTCCCAAAACAACAATATCTCCCTTAAGAATTGCTCTTCCTAAAAGGCCTCTCCTTAAATTATCAGGATCTCCCTGCACCATAATTCCTTTTTGAGCAGGAGCAATTATAATCTTCTTTGCTTCTTTTATTTCTGCTTTTGAAATTGTAACAATATCTCCAATAGCAGTTTTAGCATTTTTTCTTAAAATTCCATCTATTCTTATAATTCCTTCTCCAACATCTGCAGGATAAGCTCTGTCTGCAATCGCAACAGTTTCTCTGTTTCCTTTAATTATAATTACGTCTCCTCTTCTTATATCAAGGGATTTCATAATTTCAGAATCAATTCTTGCTATTCCTTTGTAGGCATCATCCTGCAAAGCTTCTACTACTTTCAATTGAATTGGTTTTTTATTTGCCATATTATATTTCTTTTTCTTCCTCTCTAAAATTTAAACTTAACTTTCCCATATCTTCAAAACATAACCTTACCATGTCATTCATTATTTTTTCCTGTTCTCTCATAAATGAAACTATCTCTTTTGGGATTGAAACAGCATAACTATTTCCAACAAGCCTCATCTTAACATGAAATTCTTTATTTTTAAGGTTGACGAATTTGTCATATTCCTGCTGGTCTGCAGGATGAATTATTTTTTCTCCGCATTTAGGGCAAATTACTGCTCTAAAAACAAAGTTATTTTTAGCAATCTGTGCTTTCTGCATTTTAGTGCTGCATTTTCTGCATAATATAGTATTGTCAAAAATGTCGTTTGTCATATTTTTGTGTTTTGTTTTATCTATGATTTCCCGTAATAGGGTTGCAGGAATTGTGAAAAACCCGCTGGTGGTTTCCATTGTCAAAAATGTCGTTTGTCATATTTATTTTTTTATGATTAAGAAGCCACATGGTTAGTGTGACTTATTGAAAGGAGGTTGTTTGTGTATACACAACCTGTATACATTAGAAATATACACTATTTAAATATTTTGGTTATTTAGAATTATAACCAAGATTTCTTTTTAAAGAATCTATTCTAAAATCGTACCATTTCATATTAATGAAATTAACAGCATAAGGTCTTTTACCGTCCATAAAAAGAAGCCCCTTATTAAATGCATGAATAGACCATGAAAGATCCTCAACTTTCTCCATCTTACTTTTAAGTTCATCAGGAGAATGATTAAGTCTTTCTAATTCTAATTCTCCGAGTTTCGTTTTTAATTGCAATTCAAGTTTACAACTTTCAATTCCTTCAATAAAAAATCTACCAATTGAATTCATAAAAAAATTTGACCAATTTAAGTTTATAAGTTTAGTTATAGATAAGAATACATTTTAAAAAGACAATTTCATAATTAACTTAATGGGTTCAAAAGAGGTAAAAGATAAGATAAAAAGGGGATTCCAAAAAATATGGTTCATCCTATGGAAAGATAATAGTCTAAAGGGATGGATATTCTCTCTTATATTCTTGTTTGTATTTATTCAATTCATTTTTTTTCCTTTTATGAATCTAATTACAGGAACAACTCTCCCTCTTGCCATTGTTGAATCATGCAGCATGCACCATGAAGGAAATTTTTTTTCTGATTTTAACAGCTGGTTTAATTCCCACACTTCAAAATATGAAAATATTAATATAACCAAAGAAGAATTTGAGCAATTCTCTTTAAGGAAAGGATTCAGCAAAGGAGATATAATTCTTCTAATTAAAGCAGATGCTGAAAAAATTAAAATTGGAGATATAATTGCTTTTACTTCTGGAACAAAGGGAACTCCTGTAATCCACAGAATAATCTCAATAAAAGAAGTTGATGGAGAAAAAATATTTTCAACTATCGGAGATAATAATGCGGGACAATTAATGCCGGGAAATAACTATGCTGGAATTGATGAAAGAGAAATCAAATCAGATCAATTCGTTGGAAAAGCAGTTATAAGAATTGTTCCTAAGATTGGATGGATAAAACTGATATTTTTTGAAGCTTTAAGGCCTGAATCTGAAAGAGGTTTTTGTAAGGAAAACTAAAAGTTTTTAAACAAAACAAGGCAAACTAAAGAAATCAAGAGAGAAAATAAGATGGAATTTTGCCCTAAATGCGGTTCAATGGTTGTTCAGAAGAAAAATGGAACTGGTTGTGCCAGATGTAGTTATTCGTCAAAATCAAAAGTAAAAATAGTTTCAAGTGAAAAAATAGAAGATAAAAAAGAAGGTGTTGAAGTTGTAAGAAAAGATATGGAAACTTTCCCGATTATCGTTGAAAAATGTAAAAAATGCGGGAACGATAAAGCATATTTCTGGACTTCGCAGACAAGAGCAGGAGATGAAGCAGAAACAAAGTTCTTCAAGTGCACAAAGTGTGAGCATACCTGGCGAGAATATCGCTAATTAACAAAGACAGCTAATATCTAATTAGTGATGTTTGAGTAGAGAATACAGATAGTAAAAGATTAAAGAATACAGATAATTTTTAAAAGGAATAATTCTATAAAACTATTATAACGGCTTCGTAGCTCAGCTTGGTTAGAGCACCAGACTCTTAATCTGGGTGTCGGGGGTTCAAATCCCCTCGAGGCCATGAAGGATTGAGTGGCTTCGAATGAAAAACTTCCTGTTTTGACCTCGAGGCCATTTTAGAACAAAATGAGCAAATACTGGTTTAAACCAAAAAATTATGGGTATGGATATGTTCCAATCTCTAAAGAGGGATGGATTGCTGTATTAGGATTAATTTTAATTGGGTTTCTCTTGGCTTATCTAAATAATTTTTTTAACATTACTTCATTAACCTTGCTTAATGGATTAATATTTGCGATTGAGATAACGATTCTTGGTTTTTTATTTCTAAAATTATTTGAGAAAAAATGCCTCGGAAAATTGAAGTGGAACTGGAAAAAATAAAAAGAAAATATTTATATATTTTACAGTATATAATTTAATATGACACAAGTCATTAAAAGAGGCGGCAAAAAAAGAGAATCTTTTAATCCCTCAAAAATAAAGGGAGCAATTAAAAGATCTGCAAAAGAAGCAGGATTTTCTGCATCAAGAGTTGAAGAAGTTGTGAAAAATGTGGGGAATGGAGTAATTGACTTTTTCGGAAAGAAAAAAGTTGTAAAAGCTGTTGATATCAGAAAGTCAATTCTTGGAAGGCTTGAAAGGACTGCTAAAAAGGCTGCCCAAAGCTGGAAGAAATTTGAAAAAAGAAAATCTGGAAGATTCTAAATTAAACTTAAAAAGCTTCTGCTATAAGATAAAAGCAATTGGAAATCTCATAACTATTTCCAATTAAAAAAAGAATAAACTTCTTGGGGGCGATAGTAAAAATTAGTTAACAAGTCTTTGAATATTTTCTATTGCATCTGCAACTTCTCTTCCTTTCTTAGTTAGTTGTATCACCTTTATTCGCCCCTTTTTCTCGAAAGAAACTAACTTAAGATCTTCTAAAGTCTGCAAAATCTTCACTGCGTGGCTGTAAGTGCAATCCACTTCTTTAGCCAAAACACTACCGTACCTTATTCTTGTATTCTTCTTCAAAGAAACCAGCATCAAAGCAGGCTTTCTTCGGAAAAAGATATCAAAATTTTCTTTCATTTTTATTTAATTGCTCAAATCTCCAAAGGTTTTTCCTAATGGGGTATGTTTGAACGTATATATTCAGATAGTAGTTTGCTTTTAAACTTTTTGTATTATAGATATGAAAAAGTATATTTATAAAGAGACAAAAAGCTAACTTAAAACTAATTAACAAAGCTTATTAATTTATGAGATTTATCAAAGAGATGACAAAGAAAACAAAAATTCTTGCAATAGGAGATATTCACGGGGATACTGGGCTGGTTAAGAGACTTGCTGAAAAAGCTGTTAAAGAAAACGTAGACTTAATTATCCTTGCAGGAGATATAACTTTTGCAGAACAATCTACAAAGAATTTAGTTGGACCTTTTCTAAAAGCTAAGAAACCTATTTTACTTATACCTGGAAACCACGAATCTGTAGCAACAGCAAACTTCTTTGCAGAAATGTATCCCGGAACAAAAAATATACATGGTTATTCTTTCTTGAGATATGATTTAGGTATATTTGGGGCAGGAGGAGGAGATGTAATGAACGTAACTCCTGACAAAGAAATTTTCTCTCTTTTAAAACAAGGGCATGAAACTATAAAAGATTCTCCAAAACAGATAATGGTAACTCACATGCACCCTAAAGGAGGAAAAGCTGAATTCTCTGGTTTTGAAGGAAGCAAAGCAGTTAAAAAGGCAATAAAAGAATTTCATCCGGATGTTCTAATAACTGCGCATATACATGAAGCTGGCGGAATAGAAGAGCAGATGGGAAAAACAAGAGTGATAAATGTAGCAAGAAAAGAAAAGATATTTGAGATTTAAGAACCAGGATGTGGAGCACTAACCCTATCTACAAAGAAAGGAAAGGGAGTTCCAATTTTATCAAAGTCAGATAATTCTTCGTTATTAAAATAAGACTTAACTTTAATCTCGGATTCAGCTCTTTTACCTTCTCTAAATTTATACAAAGTTCCTTTTCCAGGATACCATTCATTAGAAAGTAGATGTCCATAAAGTCCCATTAAACGAAACAAGAAAGAATCAATCTCTGTATCCTCTAAAAGAACATCTTCCATCCCCTTGCAAACTCTCGGTGAAAGAGAAGTAAAAAACTTTCCTTTTTCAAGGTATTGTCGAGAATCATAACGAGAATTGGAAGTTACACAAGTTATTTCTTCAGAAGTTATTATTTCTCCGTTTAAAATTCTTCCAGAAATTATTGCAAGACGCTTAATATCTGTAGCATCAGGCATCGTTAAATCATAGACTATTGGAGTTTTAAATTGCAAAAGAAGAGCTAAACAAGTATTTGTGTTAAATTCATAATCTTTCTTAAAATCCATAAAATAAGAAAATGCTAAATGATTTATAATAATTTAGATAATTAAAAGGATAGTTTAAGATTTAAAACACAATTAATAATTTCTTACTTCCCAGATTAGAGTATTTCTGTTTGGCAAGCTGCCTAAAGGAATTCTATAACTGCTAAATTCAATTACAGAATCAGGAAAAATGTTAAAGAGAGTCTGCAAATCTTCATAACTTGAAGGGAATAAATTTGCTTTAATCAAATTAATGGCAGTTAATCCTTCTGTACAAAGAGTTTCTTTGGCAAGAGCATAGTTCATTGGTTCTTTAATTGTAGTATAAGTTAGAGAGTAACTTCTTATACTTCTCATTATTTCCCCCTGAATTAATAATTCCTCATCAGGAAGAGATTGATTAAAAGTTAAATTTTTCTCCAAAATTCCTTCTTTTTCAAGAGAATGAATATAATTTCTTGCTTCTTCTAAAGTTAAGTTAAATCTTGCCTTGCTTCTGGCAATTCCTTTTTTTCCTCTAATACAAATTTTCCCTTCCCACCTGTTTTTTACAATTTCTTCTATTGAATTCCATGTTAACGGTTTATTTCCAAAAAATCCTTTTTCATATAATGAATAATACTCTGATTTTGAGTTTACTGTTCTAGTCTCATTTTCTTCAATCATTTTAATCCTCTTCCTTAAAGATTTTTAATTATTTGTGTAGTTTCTTTCCCAACGAAAAACCTATAAATACTTCTTAAGATATGCTTAAAGATGAGAAAAAAGGCAAAAAAGTCAAAAGAGCAGGTATTAGCTGAAAATTATTTTCCTGTTGATGAAAGAGATGTCAAATATGCAATAGAAAAAGAAAATAAGCCTATGAATGTTGAAATTACAACTATCTCAAAACCTGCAGTAAGAAGAAAGATAGTTAAGAAAAAAACTTACAAAAGAAAAACTGTTGCAAAAAAGACTGCCAAAGGAAGTTCTAAAATAGCAAAATATGAAGCCCCAAATATAACATTAAAGAAAAATGGATATGAACTAATTATTACTGAAAAACCGCAGGCAGCATTAAAGATTGCAGATTCTTTAGGAAAATCAACAAAAAGAAATCTTCACGGAATTCCTTATTATGAAGTAGACAGAAATGGAAAAGAATTAATTGTTGCATGTGCTGTCGGTCACTTATTTACTTTAACACAGCAAAAAAGAGGAACAGAAATCCCTGTCTTTGATATCTCATGGGTTCCAAATTATATGATAAAGAAAAATGATTTTACAAAAAAATATTATGATACCTTATTGAGTCTTGCAAAAAGTGCAGGAAGTGTAACAATTGCAACAGATTATGATATAGAAGGAGAGGTAATTGGTATGAATGTTATGAGATTCATCTGCTCACAAAAAGATGCTAACAGAATGAAGTTCTCAACATTGACAAAACCCGAATTAAATACTGCTTATGAAACAAAAAGTTCAACAATAAACTGGGGGCAGGCAATTGCAGGAGAAGCAAGGCATTATCTTGACTGGTTTTACGGAATCAATTTATCAAGAGCATTAATGAATGCAATAAAAGAAACAGGAAGATTTAAGATAATGTCAATAGGAAGAGTTCAGGGTCCTGCATTAAATCTTATTGTTCAAAGAGAAAGAAAAGTTCAAGAATTCAAGCCAGAAAAATACTGGCAGGTTTTTATTAAAATAAAAAATTCTCATGAAGCAGAATTAAAATATATTAAAGACATTTTTGATAAAAAAGAACTTAACAAATTTGAGGGTATAGTAGGAAAAACTGGAATAGCAAATACCTCAAAAAAAGAAGAATTTCTTCCTCCAAATCCTCCTTTTAATCTTACAGGACTTCAGATGGAAGCTTACCGCCTTCACGGATTTACTCCTGCAAGAACATTGCAGATTGCACAATCATTATATTTAGCAGGATTAATTTCATATCCAAGAACTTCATCCCAAAAGCTTCCTGATTCAATTAATTACAAAGAAATTCTTGAAAAATTATCAAAGAAATATCATGCTGAAAAGCTAATTGTTAAAACAAAGCCAATAGAAGGAAAGAAAACAGATCCTGCTCACCCTTCGATTTATCCAACAGGAGAAACCCAGCAAATGAATGAAGATGAAGAAAAAGTTTACAATCTTGTTGTTAAAAGATTCTTATGCCTTTTCTGCGAAGATGCAATAATTGATAATAAAACAATAACAGCAAAAATTGACGACCTTGCTTTTAACACAAAAGGAAGTGAAGTGAGGAAAAAAGCATGGCTGGAAATTTATCCTTTCAAAATAAAAGAGACTGAACTTCCTGATATTAACGGAGAAGTAAAAGTAATTGATACAAGAACAGAAGAAAAAGAAACACAGCCTCCAAAGCGTTATTCTCCTGCTTCAATTGTTTCTGAATTAGAAAAAAGAAACCTTGGAACAAAGGCAACAAGAGCAGCAATAATTGAAACCCTTTATGACAGGGGTTATGTAAAAGAAAAAAGCATTGAAGCTACTCCTTTAGGTATTTCTCTAATAGAAACACTTGAAAAATATTCTCCTATTATAATTAATGAAGACTTGACAAGAAATTTTGAAAAAGAAGTTGATGCAATTGTTGATTCCAAAAAAGATTTTGACAAAAAAGAGAAAAAAGTTCTTGATGAAGCTAAAGAATCAATAATTGAAATATCAAAAGACTTTGAAAAAAACAAAAAAGAAATTGGAACAGAACTAATAAATGCGGAATCCAAGTTATGGGAAGTGCAAAAAGAAGAAAACAAGCTGAATGTCTGTCCTAAATGCAAGAAAGGGATGCTTGCAATAATGTATTCAAGAAAAACAAGGAGGTCTTTTGTTGCATGCAATGCTTATCCAGAATGCAAGAACACATATTCTCTTCCTCCAAATGGAATTATCAAAAAAACAGGAAAAATCTGCGAGGAATGCGGTTTCCCAATGCTAATGAGATTAAGCAAAGGCAAGAGACCATGGACATTCTGTTTTAATCCTGATTGTGAATCAAACAAGAAGCGTCTTGAAGAATACAAAAGCAAAAAAGCCGAAGAGGAAAAAGAAAATAATTAAGAAGGATAATCCGTTTCACTTCTTTTTTAGTCTATCCTTAAGTTCTAACAACCCAAAAAATAACGCACTATAAAATACAAATACAATTAAACTGTTTCCTAAGGCATCAAGCCAACTCATTTCAATAGTTATCTTAAATATAAAATCAACCACTAAATTACAATTGTAATTACTTTTTTTAAGGGGATTTATTTCATAAGTTACTGTCATATTCTCAATAGAATAAACATCACTTTTTATGTAACCCACAAACTTTTCTTCTCCTTGGGGGATTTCTATTATTTTCTCATTATAATGAAACATAACTTTATCCATATCCAAATAAGAACAATTACTCCGAGATTTATTCTCAATAAAACTAACATAGATTTTTAAAAATTTAAAATTAAAAGGAGAAGAGGTTTTTCTAAACAAATTAAGAATTGAGGGGGTTTCAAATTTTTCCCTAAATTCATTAAGATTAATTGAAATATTGTCTTCTTGATAGATTGTGGTTTCTTTATACAGGGGAGGTAAAAAAAGCAGTACCGAACAGATTAAGATAAGTAGGAATACAACTAAATAAAATCTTTTATGATTTAAAACCATAAGAATGGAAAGATATGGGATTATAAAAGTTTATTTAATTTCTCAAAATAAATCATCTTTTCCTAAACAAGAATATTTAAAAATAAAAGACACTTCACTTTCTTAATATTAATTTAAACATCAAGTAGATTAAATTAATGTTCGTTGATGAAGTGTCTCTTTCTTTAATAATAAATGGAAATGTATCAAATATTTAAACATTTCGTTGAATAAAGATACATTTTCGAAATCCTGATTACAGGATTACATAA
>Ga0172381_10005265_pt1 | contig 13184 bp, 22 predicted proteins | sample Leawel6488metaG_FD_119754 | JGI IMG/M metagenome (GOLD analysis project Ga0172381, IMG submission 119754) | Leachate microbial communities from a municipal landfill in Southern Ontario, Canada - Leachate well 64-88 metaG | ecosystem: Engineered > Solid waste > Landfill > Unclassified | place... | reverse complement strand
TTATTATATTCATATTATACCATATTTGAACATGTTTGTACATAGTCTGCATTGTACTCATTCTGTAATATTATTTGTCTGTATATTTGAAGCATCCGCTAAAATCTTTCCGCAACTTGCACATGCAATGTTTTTGATTCTATGCTGACATGCATGCCGAGATTCTTCAAGTTTTTTGTATTTTTCTTTCCAATACCATACATAGCTGCTGGAAAAGTAATTTGTGCCTGTGTTTGGAAAAAACTTATCTACGTAAAATTTTTCGTTTTCTAAAAATAAGTCAACATTTTCAGAATTTGTCCTGTCGAGTTGTATCTCAAAAATTGAATACAATGCTTTCTTGGGAATCTTGCATTTTCGAAGGACAAAAAGAACTGACGAAATGTCTAACTTTACTTCCCTACTTATTTTTCCTAAACTGTTTCCGTCACAGTATAGACGATAAACCTGCTGCTTATATTGTTTTACATCGAGAAGGCTTTTTGGCAATCTCTTTCTTTTTGGCATCTTAAAACGAGCAATATCATATTCTTTGTTCTATAACAAGTGTTTCTAAAAGAAATGTTATATGTTGTAATGTATTTTTAGACCTTTTCAATTTCTTCAGTGCTTTCTGTATCACTAGTGTCGTTTATATCAGCTGTCTTATTTTTTATTGCAAAAATTATTTTTTCTAATGTCGGCTTATTTTCTTCTAAATATTCTCTTGCTCTTTCAGCACTTCTTCCTAGTTTTTCTTCTCCGAAATAAATTGATGTGCCCTCTTTTCGTAATATTTTCTTTATTAATCCAAAACTAATCACATCAGATGCAATTGAAATCCCTTTATTGTAGTATATGTCAAAAGTAGTTGTTTTAAAAGGTGCAGCCAATTTGTTTTTCACAACTTTCACTACAGTTCTGTTTCCAACAATTTCTTCTGACCCTTCATTACCTTTCTTTAGCTTTGCAGCTCTTCTAATTTCAATTCTCATTGAGCAATAGTATTTTAATGCAGTTCCTCCTGTTGTCACTTCAGGGCTACCGTAAATAACGCCAATCTTCATTCTGATCTGGTTGATAAATATGATTGTTGTTTTTGTTTGAGCTGCTATTGCTGTCAATTTTCTCAATGCTTGTGACATTAATCTTGCTTGAAGACCGATATGTTGCTTTCCCATTTCTCCATCAATTTCAGCTTGTGGTGTTAATGCTGCAACAGAATCAACGACAATCACTCCGATTTCGTTTGTTCTTACAAGTTGCTCAACAGTTTCAAGTGCTTGTTCACCACTGTTCGGTTGTGATAGGTACAACTCTTTTAAATTAACACCCAAATTTTTAGCATAATCTAAATCTAAAGAATGTTCAGCATCAATGTATGCACATTGCTTTTTCATTTTTTGTGCTTCAGCAACAATAGTTAAGCACAATGTTGTTTTTCCAGAAGATTCTGGACCATAAATCTCAATGATTCTGCCTACAGGAATTCCTCCGATGCCTAATGCATCATCTAAACTAATTGATCTTGTAGTGATTGTTTCGATATTGACTTTCTTATTTGAATCACATTTGATCAATGTCCCTTCTCCGTACTTTTTTTCTAATGACTTTATTACATCTTTTAAGGGTAAGTTTTCCATGTTGTTATGCTTTTTTAGGCTTAAATATCAACTTGTCTACGTAGATGAAAATATTTGCACCAATGAAATTTGCAACTGCAGCACCAATCCATTCTTCCCATGTTGGCCATCTAAGAATAAAAAGTGTGTTTGTTTGCCAGCTAGTCAGCAAAGCTACTGTAATTGATGAAAATATTGCTAATGTCGGAGTACTTAATTGCCATCTAAAATTATACCAAAGTCGTTGTTTGAAAGAAATCGACTTATGCAGCACACTCAATTCTTTAAAAATTGTCTTTATATTCATTATTATTGCGGGTCCTACTGGATTTGAACCAATATCGACGCTTTTGGAGAGCATAATGTTAGCCAATTACACCAAGGACCCAAAAATTGTTATGAGCCGAATACTGGAATTGCACCCGTATCCCCTGGTTACAAAACAGGTGCTCTGCTGATTGAGCTAATCCGGCGTATAAAGTGGGGATGGATGGAATTGAACCATCGACTCCCACTTTATAAGAGTGGTGTTCGTACCGCTGAACTACATCCCCGCTAAGTTGTTATTCTATATATTACTATATGCAGTGCAGAATGTACAATACTTACTTCCACGTGAAATTTCGTCCAAAATGACCCCATTTTGCAGTTTCAGCAAATGTGATTTCATTTAACTTTAAGAATTTGTAGATCCCTTTAGGAGATAAATCATATTCAGTCACTAGTGTTTCTTTGTAACCGTCTAATAGTGCAACTGCCATGACAGGCTCTTTCTTTCCGATTGCATATGCTAACTTAACTTTTACATTCTTGCATTTAAACTTTTCAATATAATCAACAGCAATCCTTCTTGCCATGTAAGCACCTGAACGATCAACTTTTGTCCAATCTTTGCCACTAAATGATCCTCCGCCAATACTACATTCTGGACCATAGTTATCAACAATTAACTTTCTTCCAGATAATCCTGAATCAGCATCAAACCCTCCTTGGGTCCACTCTCCAGCTGGATTAATAAAATACTCTTCAGATTCAATTAAATTCTTGACAATTGGAAGCAATTCATCATTTTTAGTATTTTGGAAACTAACAACAACTGTTTTGACTTTTTTATCAATCATTGTCACTTGAACTTTTCCATCATATGGAAACTTTGAATATAGTGCTTTGCATAGCAATCTTGCAAGTTCGTATTCTAATGGAACATACGAAGAAGTCTCATTTGTCGCATATCCCACCATGATTCCCTGGTCTCCTGCACCGCCTGTATCGACTCCTTGAGCTATAAATGTACTTTGTTGAGAAACGTTCCAAATAACTTTCAATTCTTTTTTTCCAGCAACTTCTTCAACAACTTTTTCGACTTCTTTGATATCAGGACTATATTTTGAAGTAACTTCACCAGTAATATACACTGAGCCATGCCCGCCCATGACCTCTAGGGCAACTCGGCTGTCAGGATCATTCTTCATGCATATATCCAATAACGAATCGGCAATAATGTCACACATCTTATCTGGATGCTTAGGCGTTACAAACTCAGCTGTTTTGATGTTCATGTTATATTGTTATTATAATTAATCCCAAAAATTTTGATAATACTTTGCAAACAAACTTAAACCTTCTTGTATTTTTTTGTCATCTTCAACCATTTGTTCATGTGTCTTTTTACGCCAAATGTCAGTGCCATTGTCTTGTTCCCACATTAAATCAAATGCAATCTCAATTTTATCTAAAATAGCATGCCACTTCTTGACTCCTTCTTCAACATTGGCATTGTCGCCATTTTCATCTACACATAACTGTCCGGGGCAACCGCATCCATGCTCTTTTATATATTTAACAAAATGTTTAAAATGTGGTCTAATTGTGCTTGTCAGCCAATAGTGAAAATTCCACATTTCTTCATCAGTATAGTCTCTAATTAATTTCTGGAAAAACATCCTGATTCTAAATCGAGTATCACGAAATAATCTTGGTATTAAGAATTTTGGATGATTTGAGAATAATTTCTCCATACTATCAAAAAATGATTGTGTATATTTTATTTCCATATATTTGATGTGGTCCCTGAGGGAATCGAACCCCCGATTATAAGGTGTAAGCTTATCTTGATACCATTTCAACAAGGGACCAAACAGTTATCCTTTGATAACTGCCAACGGTTCTAATTTAACAATAATATCTACTAATTCTGTTTGCTCTTCCATCACGATGTCAATATTCTTGTAAGCACCCGGAGCTTCATCTAAATCAGTTTGCTGTCTCACTGAGTGGATAATGCCTTTGCTATTTAATTTATCAATCTCATCTTGCAAATTTAATTGTTCTCTGGCATATCTTCTACTTATTGCTCTGCCTGCACCATGCGAGCATGACATAAACGATTCTGGATTTCCTTTGCCTTTGATAATATAACTTTTACTTCCTTGACTGCCAGGAATAATCCCAATTGTCTTTTCTCTTGCCAGAGTTGCTCCTTTTCTATGTACCCAAACGTTTTTACCGAAATGATTTTCGATTGATGCATAGTTATGAGCAATATTGATCATTGGCTCAAAATCAAAATAAGTATCTCCATATTCGCTATGAACAGAACATTCATTTGCAAAGATAGTTAATATTCTATCCATCATTACTTTTCTATTTGCAAGAGCAAATTCGATGCAATAGTTCATTTCTGTGAGATATTGCTTCCCTTCTTGTGAATCTAATGGCAAGAAATTAAGTTGCCAAGAATCTTCTACTGCTGTATGATATTTTTTGTTTAATGCAACAGCAATGTTATGATAATAAAAAGCTACTTTTGAGCCAATATTCCTTGAACCTGAATGGATCATGATCCAAATATGTCCGTCATCTCCTTTCTGGATCTCAATAAAATGATTTCCTCCGCCTAAAGTGCCAATTTGATATCTTGCAAAATCGTATTCTTTGCATACAACAGGCATCATTGTTCCTTCTGTTTTCTTTCCTTTATCAAAATCAAACCACGGTAAAAGTGCTTTATCTTGAGCTTTTGCTTGATGATCTCTTCCAAGAGGTATTGCTTCTCTTATCTTAGACATTATCTTCTTTAAAATGTCTGTATCAATTTCAGTTAATGAAGTCTTAACTGCACACATTCCGCAGCCAATATCTTCACCCACCATATACGGACTGATTGAATCAGTCAAAGCAGCAACGCAGCCAATGGGCATTCCGAAACCGGGATGCGTGTCTGGCAATAAGACAACATGATGAAAAATATTCGGAAGCTTAGCAATGTTTCTTGCTTGATCTATTGCTCCTGATTCTGGATTTTCACAATAACTTTTTATTATGCAGTTTTGCCCTTGTATTGTTTTCATGTTTGTTGCTTATAGATGATAAATGCTTTAATGTCTTTTTTATAAATTTTGCCAGATTCTTTTAAAATAATTGAATCTTTTTTCCTCTCTATAAATTTATCGATGATTGAACTTCCATCCCTCATTACAATTTTAACTCTTTTGCCCTTATTTGTACTCGTATGAGGCATTCTCATATTACTTCATGAACTTTTGCAAAAGTTCAGAATATGTCTCAATATCTTGAATGCTGATTCTTTCTTCTTCTGGTTTTCTATGTGCTTTTGTAATATCTCCGGGTCCAAACACAATTGTCGGAATACCTGCTCGATTTAAGAAAACTCCTTCTGTAAATGCATGCATCACTGTTTCTTTATAATCAACTTTGTTGACAAGAGCAAATGCATTGTTGAGCTTTTCTTGAAATACTTTCGGAATTGTCAAAACAACAGGATCGTAATGTGTGATATTAGGAACAAATCCGTTTAAAGCTCCATTAATACATTGATCAAATAAATGCATGTAGTTCTGGCAATCAACAACAGTCCTTAAATTAAAATGTACATAAAATGAATCAGGCATCATATTCATTTTTTTGCCTGAATGAAGCATTGTTATTGCACCCACAGTATCGCCAAAATCAGTATGACTAATAAGTCTGGCATTGATGATAAAAGAATATATAGAGTCTAACAATGGCAATGAGTCTTCAATAAGTGTTGTTTTTGCTAATGAACTATGACCTAATTCTGCGTTTTTTGTAAAACTACAAATCATGACTCCTCTTAACTTTCTTGAAACTGTCAATCCTGTTGCTTCGCCATTTATAGCAAATGTAATTTCTTCATGCTTATCTTTTAAAAATTCTTTTATTCCAGCAAAATCATTTGATTCTTCATCACCAGTAATCAGAAGCATTGGGTAGTACTCAGTTTCTTGTTTATATATTTTAATAAATGCATCAATCATTCCTGCTAATGGTCCTTTCATATCAACAGCACCTCTACCAATAATATGTTCATCGTCAACTCTACAAAAATAAGATTCGCCTAATGTAACAGTGTCAATATGCCCTTGCAATAAAACATACTGCTTGTGTTTATTATCGCTTGGCTTTTTGGCAATTAAATTGCAATGTGCTACTTGACGATGATCATTTCCAGTAACATTATATTCTTGAAGCTCAGAATCAATACCGCATTTTTTAAGATATCTAGAAATATCTAATAAACAACGATAAATATTTATGCTGGGAGCATCTTCTGTGTTTTCTGTATTATATTTGAACAATGTGTTTATTAGTGTTTTCATATATTGCACTATTAAAAAAAATAAAGGTTAGAATAGACGCATCTATTGTAACCTATTGCAGCAGAATGTCATATTTGCAAGGCCCAAGATCTGTGCTTACACGACTTGCATCAGCAATAACTAAGAAGCCGTTATTGCTTTGACCATTCTTAATACACAGTGATCTTTCGAACCAGTTATTAACTCCTGCAAACTTGCATGTCGGAATTTTTTTGTATAGACACTTATCGTATAGATTTGATACTACAAATGTCTCAGGATTTAATTTTCCAGCTCCTGCATTAAGTAATGCCTTGCCTATGCTACGATACTGCGCTGGGACTATTGGCGTTGTGATAGATGGATACATTGGTTGACAAGACCGTTCCATTAAGCAATACGCTACAGGATTCTGAGTAGTGAATGCTACTATATTACTGTTACGCATTGCTAACAGAAGAAGGTTTAAGTCAATTGCATATCCACTGCCTTTAAATGTTGATGATAAGGCAATGCCATGAGCCCAATAGATATCTTGCCCATTTGCGTTCAAATTCTTTCCTGAAGAGAATCCCAGAATCTTGTCTTGTGTATGCAATACGACAAGTATGTCTGTTCCAAGGATATGCTGCCTAACTCCATCCTTAGATGATTCATTCAGTACTGCTCCGAAGCTATCATTGGCGATCGTTGTCATTTCATGAATAATCAGTTCTGTTAAAGGAGTCAAAAAACTCTTATGCCCTCCAAGAACTTCTGTAGGATTATTCAATATTGACGCTTCAACGCCAGCGGTGCTTCTTACCTTTCCATTCCATACAGCGTGATTTCTCAAATACTCTATAGCTTTCTTCATCTTGCATCATCTCCCTTTCAGTTTGTTGCACATATGACACTATCATTCACATCAGCTTTAGTATGCAGTTTACTACAAATGCGCCCGTTTTTTAGGCATTTAGTCAACATCGTGCTGGCATCAGGTTTAGTGTTATGCTTTAGACACCACCAATCTTCTTTTGCCATTGTAGTCACCCCTCGATTCAGTTGGTATGCCAGTAGTTAATACTGGGTACTATGTGTAACACCGTTCTTTAGTGTTACATTATTATTATACCATACTCTACTAAATATGTACATATCCACTTAAGCTTTTAAAAATGTAGTATGGTATAGTATTAAAAAATTACTCTTTTATAAATGTATGATATTTGCATTTTCCATCAGGATGCACAATTGCTAATGGATATTTAAGACAATCACCATCTTCTTCATTTTCTGGTTTATAAAAACAGCAATTGCTACATTGCTTGCTGCTTTTCTTTATTATGTTTATCTTTTTTATATTTTTTGATGTTTTTGTTGACATATTCTACTGCGTCAGGTCCAATAAATGTTTCTAGACGTTTACCAATTACTTCGCATTCATAACATCCTCCAAATTTGCACATGCTTTCAAGTTCTTTTTGAGTAAAACTATCAATTTTAGATAGTTCTTCTATTTCATGAATCCAAGAGAATCGTAGCATTTCATATAAATGTTCAGCATTGCATTTTGAAAATGAAATTCTTTTTTCTGTTGACATACTTTATAATTAATGTTAGTGCCGAGAGAGGGAGTCGGACCCTCATGGTGTTACCCCGCAGGTTTTAAGCCTACTGCGTATTCCATTCCGCCATCTCGGCTTATTTTCTACTCATTGAAATGATACACACAAGCATGATAAGTGCAAACATTGAAAAAGCAAATATGAATGGTCCCCAAATTGGTGCAAGTACCCAAATCCATGGCCAGTCAATTGTTCCTAATAATTTCAAAGTAATGAATACAATTGCTAAAAGTCCAAAAAATCCGATACCGTCATTTGTTGTGTTATTGTTCATATTTATTCAGAGGAGAGAGTGGGATTTGAACCCACGGGACTTTTTACGTCCTACGGTTTAGTAAACCGTCCTTTTCAGCCTCTCAAGCATCTCTCCTTGTTTACTATTTATTACTATATTTTTCAATATTTGTAAACATTTCAACTGGCTTTTCAACTTTACATTTTGGACAGACAAAATGTTCACCATCAATATAGCCATGTGTCGGACATATCGAGAATGTCGGCGAGAATGTAATGTATGGCAATCTAAATTTCTGGAAAATCTTTTTGATTAATGCTTTCAAGCTTTCAATATCATTCACTCTTTCACCTAAAAAGATATGGTGCACAGTGCCTCCTGTGTATTTACATTGCAATTCATCTTGCATTTTTAAAGCTTCAAATACATCATCAGTGAAATCTACAGGCAGTAAGCTTGAATTTGTGTAATAGGGATTTTTTGCAGTTCCTGCAGTAATAATGTCTGGATATCTTTCTTTATCCATTAAACATAGACGGTAAGAAGTTGATTCACTGGGAGTGGCTTCTAAATTGTAAATATTGCCAGTTTCTTTCTGGAATTCAAGCAATTTATCTCTCATGAAGTCCATTACTTCTAATGCAAACTTTTTTCCTTTATCAGAAGCAATATTGTCATCAATGAAATTTAAAAGCATTTCATTCATTCCAACAAGTCCGATTGTTGCAAAATGGTTGTTATAATATTCACCTCTAGTCTTTTTAATGCCAGAAAGATAAAATCTTGAATACGGATATAATCCTTTTTCAGCGTAGTTCTCAATGATCTTTCTTTTTAATTCAAGACTTTTTTTAGCTAATTCCATTATTGCACCCAATCTCTTAAAGAATTCTTTCTTTGTCTTTGATAGATACCCAATTCTTGGCAAGTTGATAGTAACTACACCTATGCTACCAGTAAGGGCGCCTGAACCAAATAGACCCCCTCCACCGCGGTTTGAAAGTTCTTTCAAATCTAATCTTAAACGACAACACATCGACCTGATATCTTCAGGTTTCATTTCAGAATTAATGTAATTAGCAAAGTAATTAATTCCGTATTTTGCAGTAGCTTCCCACATGGGTGCTAAAGCTGGATTTGACCAATCAAAATCTTTAGTAATGTTGACTGTTGGAATTGGGAATGTGAAAACCCTTTGATTCTTGTCACCATCAAGCATGACTTCAAAGAAAGCTCGATTGAAAATGTTCATCTCTTCTTGAAAATCACCATAGACAGCATCTTGAGGTTTTCCGCCAATAATTACTGGCATTTTTGCAAATGTTGGTGCTGGAGTTAGATCGAGAGTAACATTGGAAAAAGGACACTGAAAACCAACACGAGTAGGAGTAGCCATATTAAATAAAAACTCCTGCATCGATTGTTTGACTTGTTCATACGTCAATTTGTCATATCTGATGAATGGCGCAATCAATGTGTCAAAATTTGAAAATGACACTGCTCCAGCCACTTCACCTGATAATGTATAAATAAAATTCACAATTTGTCCTAATACTGTCCTGAAGTGTTTTGGCGGTGCTGATTCTAGCTTTCCAAGAGTGCCACCGAATCCTTTCATTAAGAAATCGTAAAGGTCCCATCCTGAACAGTACGGTGCCAACGAATCAAGATTATGCAAATGAAAATCACCATTTTCGTTAGCTTCACGAATTTCTTTTGGATAGATTTTGTTTAACCAGTATTTTTTAATGATGTAAGACACACCATGATGGTTCAAACCTTGGAGTGAAAATGCCATGTTTGCATTTTCGTTAACTTCCCAGTCTAACTTTTCAAGATATTTATCGACTCTTTCAACAGCTGATTCAGTGGCAATGATTGTTTCTCTAATTCTTCTTCTTTGTTCTCGATAAAGAATAAATGATTTGACAGTATCAGTCAATCCTTCTAAGACAAACACTTCTTCAATAATGTCTTGAATTTCTTCAATATCTGGAAGCTCATCTTTTTTAAACCGTTTATTGGCAACTTTTACAACTTCATCAGTCAGTTTTTGAGCTAATGCTTCATCTCCTTGCTCCGCAGCTTGCAAAGATCTGAGAATTGCTGAATTTATCTTTTCCTCAGAAAATTTGACAATCCGCCCATCTCTTTTCTTTATCTTCAATACTTTGTTTTCCATGTTTATTGTATTTTATATTCTTTACGATCTTTATATTCTTGCTGCTTGCCTGTGTTAAATTGGGCTACAGGACGAATATATCCGACAACACGTGAATACACTTCGATGGGTTTGAAATTTTCTAACGCTTCATTTTTTGCATGACATTCTGTACATTTAAATATAACATGCTCTTTACTATCTTCCAGATACTTTAAAAACACTCCATTTGTTACATTGCCATCAACAACCATTGCGACAGCATTGCAGTCATGACATTTAATTTCTTTTTGCATATTGTTATTAGATTATTTCCACTGTGACCATTGTTTATATAAACTCTTTTGAATTGCATTAAAAGAACTACTAGCATTGCTATTATACATTTGTTTTTCTTTGCGTGTCGGTATATAACAAGCACTGCTTTCGCATCTGAAAGGGCATGTCGGTTGATATTTTAATGTATTTCCAACTCGAATGCCTGTCACATTGCTTTCTGGACAAGCTTTCATCATAAATCCTCTACAGCCAATTAATCCTTGCACTGCTGGCAAAGCTTCTTCTAATGCAAAATACAATTGACTTGCAATACATCTCATTTCTGGAGATGCTCGAACACATAACCTAAGTGATAGAAAATTAATCAAAGAACGAAGATTAAGTGTATAATGAAATATTCCGACTGCTTGTGCAAACGGAAGCATATATCTAGCAACTTCTCTAGGCACACCATTGCTTATCATCTGCTCATACACGAAAATGCTATATCTGATAGCATCATACACAATACGTTTTTTAACGTCTTGTTCAGGTTTAAGAAGGTGCAAAGGCACAATGATTTCATATTCTTTGTCTTGTCCTCCAGCAGCAACATATCTTGTTGAAAAACCGCTATGACTTGCCATTCTGTGTTCAAGCAATTCAGGTGCATTGCCTTTTGAGATTTTAACGTCAAATTTAATAATGATGTGTTCTAGAGCAGAGCCATAGTCATTTTCAACAATCATTTTGAAAACATCATCATCTTTTACAGATTCAGGAACTCCAGACATTCTTGCAGAATACACAACTTCTTTCCATGCATCTTGTCCGTCAACTACACGAAAATTCCAGATTTTCGGTGAAATCTCTTTAAGTATCATGAATATGTTATATGCGGACCCAGTGGGACTTGAACCCACGATCTTTCCCGTGACAGGGGAATATGTTTGCCAACTACACTATGAATCCAATTTGTTTTCCCAAATCTTCTTTAATTGCTCACGATTTAAGTGCACTTTTGTTGCCCATTCATAACTTCCAATTTTCATGCCATCTTTAACTCGATTGCAAGTTGCAAGTAATTGATAATAAAACATGATCCTAAACTTACTTATCTTATCAAATCTATTGAATTGCATTTCGTCTAAGATCAACTCAAACGGCATTCCGTATGAAGTCTCAGACACATATATCTTATTAGCAATTCTTTCTGATTCACTATCTCCGTGAAAATCTGGATAAACAACTTTTATGATGACTTGCATTAATTCAGCATCTGTCATAAGTGTTATAATTAATGTTGTGCCAGAGGAGAGAGTCGAACTCTCAAATACCTGTTCCTAAGACAGGTGTGTCTTCCAGTTGCACCACTCTGGCTTCATTGTACATCATTTTTTGTGGGTCTAACAGGATTTGAACTTGTATCAATCGCTTAAGAGGCGATTGCTCTACCATTGAGCTATAGACCCTTGTTCTTAAAGTCAATCAATTCTTTTGCGTATTTTTTATTTGTCGTTAAAACTGAAACTTCATCTAATACAAGCTTACCGTCTTTATCTTTTGATATTCCACTACCTAACACTACATAACCAGAATCAGTAAATAATTTTACAAGTTCATCATCAAATATCTCTATTCCACCGATTGGCTTACTTAAATCATGACAGAGGTAAAGTGGTATTTTTTTCATAAAATTTATCTATTCTTTTCATTACTTCATCTGCATACTTATCTTCTGCTACGCTTATCTCATGAATCATATTTTCATACAGCTTGCATATATCATTTCTTAAATTTCTAGCAATTCTTACTTCTTCTGGAAAAAAGGGCAATTCTAACTCTGCTATCAGTTTGTTATCATTTGTGTATATTTGCCTTTTCATATTTTTGTGACTCTAGAAGGAGTTGAACCTACACTTCTGGTTTCGTAGACCAGTGCTCTTTCCGATTGAGCTATAGAGTCAGTATTTACAAGTAGGTCTGATTGTTGTTACGTATACAACTGGATTTTTTAATCTTTTACCATTAATCCAGACTTTGATAATATCGTCGTATGATAGTTCTTTTTGTTCGACTCTGATAATAACTTTAGTACTTACAGTCTGTTTAATCTGTTTTTTCATGACAGTGTGTATTTTATCATTGGCATATAATCACTCATATGTCGAACTCTTTTTCCTTTTTCGTTCAAATTATATCTGATTGTCTTCATTGCTTCTTCTAAACTTTCTTTTGTCAGCACTGGACATTCATTAGTTATATTGCAAAAAGTAGATTTAGCTGACAATCTCTCAAATCTTTTTATTTTTTTCTTTAATTTTTTAGTTCTTGCAAGTGTCATATTAATCTCTAAATTCTTGTAATCTTTCTTCGACTGTCGATATCAATTTATTTTCTGCATTAGTTAGTGGCTTACTGTCTGTTCTTTCATATCTGTCACAGATCATTCTTTCTGATACCCATAGCACATTTCGATAGCCTTTATTATGTATATAAGCACGACAGATTATATTATTATGTATTCTACGTTCTCTAAATTTACAATTTAAGCAACAGTTCGCAGTTTTTATGTTGTATTTATTTTCCATGCATTTGATTAGTGGGTCCGGTGAGAATTGAACTCACAACCTTTCGGTTAAAAGCCGCGTGCTCTGCCAATTGAGCTACAGACCCTTATTTATTATTTCGTAGTATTTGTAG
>Ga0172381_10005263_pt1 | contig 13187 bp, 11 predicted proteins | sample Leawel6488metaG_FD_119754 | JGI IMG/M metagenome (GOLD analysis project Ga0172381, IMG submission 119754) | Leachate microbial communities from a municipal landfill in Southern Ontario, Canada - Leachate well 64-88 metaG | ecosystem: Engineered > Solid waste > Landfill > Unclassified | place... | reverse complement strand
TTATTTAGTTAATAATCAATCTTTTAAAATTGATTCAAATGATATTCAAGTTGATACTATCTTTAATATTTCTCAAATTAAAATTTATAAAGTTAGAAAGTGATATTATAGACGTAATATATGAAGTCAAAAATCCTTATCTCAGCTGTTATTAACGTTCGTAATGAGGCTGAAAATTTATCCAAATGTCTTAAGTCCATAAAAAATTTTGTGGATGAAATTATTATTGTTGATATGGAATCTACTGATAATAGTGTTCAGGTTGCCAAAGACGCTGGAGCTAAAGTTTTTAATTATCGTCCAATGAAATATGTTGAACCAGCTAGAAATTTTGCTCTTTCAAAAGCTACTGGTAAATGGATTTTACTTCTTGATCCAGATGAATATCTTTTAAAAACCCTCAAAAAGGAATTATTAAACATTACTAAAAGGAATGACGTCGATTTTGTTAAAATTCCTCGTCAAAATTTTATTTTTAATAAATGGATTAAACATGCTAATTGTTGGCCTGATTATTTAATTCGTTTTTTTAAAAAAGGTGCCGTTACTTGGCAAAAAGAAATTCATAGTCAACCAATTACTAAAGGTAATGGTGTTACTTTACTTGATTCCGAAAAATTAGCTATTAAACACAATAATTATCAAAACATTAATCAATTTATTACTCGAGCCATGCGTTACAGTAATATTCAAGCTGATGAATTAGCCACCCAAGATTATAAAGTTAAAACTAGTGATTTTATTCTCAAACCAATACAGGAATTTAATAGTCGTTTCTTTTTTGCTGAAGGCCACAAAGATGGTCTTCATGGTTTAATTTTTTGTTTACTCCAAGCTTTTGCTATTGGATTAATTTATATTAAACTTTGGGAAAAACAAGGTTATTCTGATAAACAACTTCTTAAAGAATCTTTTGTTTCTGCTAGTCAGGAAGCTAATTTTGAATATGATCATTGGTTTGTCAAATTCTTTAAAAGTGAATATTCACCTAATTTTTTTAAAAAGATTTTAATCAAATTTCGCCATTGGCTAAATTATTTGACTAAAAATTTTTAATCCATGACTAAAATTGCTATTGTTGTTTTAAATTGGAACAAACCCCAATTAACTCTAGATACGATAAATTCTCTTATTCAAATAAAAAATAAGTCTTTTGATTTTCAAATTTTTATTGTCGACAATGGTTCATCTGATAATTCAGTTAAAATATTTAAGAAAAATTTTTCTAAAAACAAAAAAATTAAAATTTTAGAAACGAATGCTAATCTTGGTTATGTTGGTGGAAATAACTTTGGTATTAAATTTGCTTTAAAAAATAAATTTGGTTATGTTTTATTAATTAATAATGATGTCTTAGTTGATCCTAATTTTTTAGAAGAACTTATTATCAATACTGATTCAAAATTTGATATTACTGCTCCAAAAATTTATTTTGCTCCAGGATATGAATTTCACCATAATCGTTATTCCAAAAAAGAAATTGGTAACGTTTTATGGTTTGTCGGTGGAAAAATGGATTGGAATAATATTTATGGTAGTAATGTCGGTGTTGATGAAGTTGATCATGGACAATACAATCAAATTAAAACAGATTATGATTTTTTAACTGGTTGTTGTTTACTCATCAAAAAAGAAGTTTTCCAAAAAATTGGATTTTTAGATGAAAAATATTTTATGTATTTAGAAGATGTTGATTTTTGTCATCGAGCTAAATTAAAAGGTTTTAAATTGGCTTATATTCCTAGTTCAAAAATCTGGCATATAAATGCTGGTTCGTCTAAAAGTGGCGGAAATTTACATGATTATTTCATTACTCGAAATCGGCTTATCTTTGGATTTCGTTATGCTAAATTAAAAACCAAATTTGCTCTTTTTAGAGAATCTATTAGGAATCTTTTTTCTATCTCTTCTTCAAAATGGCAAAAAAAAGGCATTATTGATTTTTATATTCATAAATTTAATAAAGGATCATGGTAATAAAAAAAATAAATCTTTCTATTATTATTTTGGCTGGTAACGAAGAAAAGATGATTGTCGATTGTCTTTGTTCTTGTAATTGGGCTAGTGAAATTATTTTAATAGCTGCTAATTCAACCGACAATACTGTTAAATTAGCTAAAAAAACTATTTCTTCTATTAAGGTTATTGAAACTAAAGATGAATACAATAAGAATTTTAGTAAATGGAGAAACTTAGGTTTTAATGCTAGTACTCAAGATTGGATTTTATATATTGATTCCGATGAAAGAGTAACCACCGATTTAAAAAATAAAATTATTAAAATAATTCAAAAAAAATCACCTGAATTTTCTCATTTTGCTATTCCTAGAGCCAATCATTTTCTTGGTCAAAGAGTTAAATTTGGAGGATCTTATCCAGATTATGTTAAAAGGCTTTTTATACGTCAATTATTTAGTGGCTATAAAGGAATTCTTCATGAAGAGCCAATTATTACTGGTAAATTAGGATTTATTGATTCAGATTTGATTCACTATACTCATCGAGATTTACGTTCTATGGTTGAAAAAACTTTGGTTTGGAGTGATACCGAAGCTCAAGCTCTTTTCAAAGCTGATCATCCTCCTGTAGTGTGGTGGCGTTTTATTCGAATGATGTTAACTAAAGCTTGGGAAAGACTTGTTAAACAACAAATGTGGCGTGATAAAGAAGTTGGTTGGATTTCAGTTATTTTTGAAATTTTTAACACTTTTTTAATTTATGCTCGGCTTTGGGAATTACAACAAAAACAAAACCAAAAAATTTAAGGTAAAATTAAATCAATGGGAAAACGAGCAGCAATATATGATCCTTATTTAGATACTCTCGGAGGAGGGGAAAGATATTGTTTAACTGTCGCTGAAATTTTAATTAAAAAAGGTTATCAAGTTGATTTGTTCTGGTCTGGTGACGATTCTCTTATTGAAAAAGCCGAAAAAAGATTTTCTCTTGATTTAAAAGGTTTAAAAATAGTTCCAGATATTTTTGAAATAAAACCTCAAAAATTAGAATTATTAGAAGAAAACGATAATCTTTTTAATTTTATTAATGAATCAATTAATCCACACAAAATTCATTTTAAATTTAAAAAAATAATCAAAAAAATAAAAAACAATCATAAATATGATCTTATTTTTTATTTAAGTGATGGTAGTTTACCTTTTTTGTTTGGTAAAAAAAATTATCTTCATATTCAAGTTCCTTTTTCTTCTTCTAATAACCATTTTAAAAAAATATTAAATAAAGCCAAGTTACAATTATTTTCCAATGTAATTTGTAATTCCGAATTTACTGCTAAATTTCAAGAAAATATTTTTAAAAATAAGGTTTTAATTCTTTATCCTCCTGTCGATGTCGACAAATTTTATTCTAGTGATAAAAAAGAAAATATAATCTTATCTGTTGGTCGCTTTGATAATATTCTCAATGCTAAAAAACAAGATATTTTAATTGATGCTTTTCGTTCTTTGGTTGAAGAAGAACATTGTCATAGTTGGAAACTTATTTTAGCTGGAGGTAGTTTAACTGAACCAAAAAATAATTCTTATCTTAAATATCTCCAAGAAAAAGTCCAAGATTTACCTGTCGATTTTGTTATTAATCCTCCCTTTAATATTTTAAAAGATATTTATTCAAAATCTAAAATTTATTGGCATGCTGCTGGTTTTGAAGTTGATGAATCCCTTCATCCTGAAAATACTGAACATTTTGGTATAACTATTGTTGAAGCTATGGCCTCTGGTTTAGTTCCAGTTGTTGTTTCAAAAGGTGGAATTCCTGAAATTGTTGAGAATGGTGTCAATGGTTTTCTTTGGCAAACTACTGATGAATTAATTTTAAAAACTAAAAAACTTATTGATAATCCTGAAATTTTCAAGCTTATGTCTCAACAATCCCTTATTAATTGTCAGCAATTTTCTAAAGATAATTTTGAAAAAAAACTTTTGAATATTATTGAAAAATAATAATATGACAATATCTGTAATTGTTACCAACTGGAATGGTAAAAAACTTCTTAAAAAAAATTTAGAAGCTATTATAATAGCTTCTCCAGAGGCTAAAGAAATAATTTTAGCTGATGATGCCTCTCAAGATGATAGTATTTCTTTTGCTAAAAATCTCCAAAAAAAATATCCTAAATTAAAAATTATTTCTCATAAAAAAAACAAAGGATTTGGGGCTAATTCTAATTATGCTGTTGCTAAAGCAACAGGAGAATTAATTGTTTTGTTAAATAATGATATCTATCCTGATTCAGGTTTTATTTCTCATTCTCTCAAACATTTTGATGATCCTCAGGTTTTTGGTGTTGGATTTGCTGAAAAAGGTCATGAAAATTGGGCTAAATTTTTTTGGAAAAGTGGTTATCTTCAACACGAACCTGGAATTACTAATATTCACAAAACTCATATTTCTGGTTGGGTTTCCGGAGGTAGTTCTATAGTTCGCAAAAGTATTTTTGAAAAGTTAGGTGGATTTGATCCAATTTATGCCCCATTTTATTCAGAAGATTTAGATTTAGGTTATCGAGCTTGGAAATCTGGTTATAAACTTTTATGGGAACCAAAAAGTATTGTTGAACATCATCATGAAGCTACTATGTCTAAATTTTCTTTAAGTCTTTTAAATTATGTTAAAGAAAGAAATCGCCTTTTAAATACTTGGCGTAATATCACTGATCCAGATTTATTGCGTTCAAATAAAATTCAACTTTTCTTACGTATTTTGAGTGGTCCAAATTACATAAAAATTATTCGTGCCGCCAAAAAGAAAATTAAAAAAGCTAATTCTCCAATAGTTTTTCCTATGCTTACTGATCAAGAAATATTAAACAAATTTTTATGAATCCTAGAAAAAAAATTCTAATATTTTTTGGTATTACTTATCTAATTTTAGCCTCATTTATATTTTTTGGTCTCAAATTTTATTCTCAAAAAAACTCTTCTAAACAAAAAATAGAAGCCATGATAATTGGTGAATCAAAATTCAAAGATAAAACTACAAATCTTTGTCAATATCAAATTTTAGGTGAACCAAAAGTTGGTAAAGATTACATAAAAATTAATTTTTGGTGTAATGATGGATCAAAAGCTAGAAGTACTTTTGCTCTTAAGGCTTTTAGTGATCAATCAGTCAACGGTATTATTAAGGAATATGCTCGAATAATTGGTTTTGATTACAATATTATCCAAGAAAAAAATTGGGTTTGTAAATTAAATGATCAAGAGATAACTTCAAAAACAAGTCAAAATAATGTAACTCCAGCTAATACAATTGATTGTTTTGAAAATAAAGGAACAAAATAAAACATGATTAAAAAAATTTTTAAAATTATTATTTTTTTATCAATAATTTTTTTATCTTTTATAGTTAGAAAAAAAAATTATTTTGATATCCCAATTCCTGGACAATCAGTTGATGAATATAGTTATTCTTGGGTTGGATTATCTCTAATAGAAACCGGAACACCGGTTGGTATCTCTGGTTTACCTGGATATAAAAACCAATACGATAAATACATAAATATTAATCGGTTCATGCAATTTTTACCCAGTGATCCACTTACTATAAATTATCCTTGGGTTGATCATCCACCTCTTTTAGGACTCATTACCGGCGGCTATGCTTATCTACAGGGAGCCCGAGTTTTTGAAGATACTGTCGCTGTTATTATTAGAAAACCAATTATTTTAATTAGTACTATATCTGTTTCCTTGTTAATGATTTTTTGTTGGTTAAATTTTGGTTTTTTAACTGGAATTTTAAGTGGTTTTATTTATGGAACCACACCTCTAATTGTTTTAAGTAGTCGCATGATTCAAGCTGAAAATGCTATTATTCCTTGTTTTTTAATAGCCATGATTAGTATGAGTTTATTTATAAAGAGAAAACAGGATATTTGGCTTATTTTAGCGGCCATAATATCTGGAATTGCCACCTTATTTAAATTAACCGGTTTTGTTTGTTATCTTTTTGTTTTTTTTGCTTTGTTAATTCATTATCAAAAAATTAACAAAGACTTTCTCAAAGATTTTGGTTTTTTCTTAGTTATCAGTTTACCAATCACTTTTTTATTCGTAATTTATGGAGCGGTTTATGATTTAGAAGTTTTCAAAAATATTTTATTTTCCAATACTAATCGATTTTATGGTATTGGTTCAAACCTTTTATTGGAACTTATTAGAAATCAAAGATTAACTCAACATAAATTTCTACCAGAAGTTTGGATTATTAGTGGTTGGTTAATATTTTTAACTTGGATTGTTAAACAACCAAAAAAAATTACCGATCAGTTATTAATTTTAGCCACTTTATCATATTTAATAATTTATGTTTTATTTGGAAGTCAACCATATGGTTGGTATACTTTTCCGTTTTGGCCTATTTTAATTATGATTTTGTCTAGATTTTTAGTTTTAGGTATTGAAAAATCCAAAAACATAGTTTCCGTATTTCTAATTTCCGTTATGATATTAGGTGCTAATATAGCCAGACTTATGGGTATATTTGAATTTCAACCATTTTCTTTTTGGTGGAGATTGGGTGTTTCTGGCATACTTTTTATATTAATCATTTCAAATCTACTTAAATTAAAAAATAATTTAATTATTAAAATAATTCTTATAATTTTATGGATTGCTTTGATTTATACCAATATTAAATATTTAAACAATATTGATATTGCTTTTTGGTGGGCCAACATTTCTTAAAACCTCAATTTTCTAATGTTTTATAAATCAAAAATTGTACCTCATTGTTTGTATTTCTAATCACTGTCAATAATTCTAATGTCCCAAAACCATTACCCGCTTTAGGATTAGAAACAGAAACTATATATAGACTCTTTTTCTCTATTATTTCTTCATTCCAATCAATGTTTTTAATCCAATATTTTCCGATTTTACTTAATTTATTATCTCTTTGTTGCATTGTTTTTGCATTAAAAGCACCAAAATAACCAAGATATAATCTGGGTAAGCCAACAAATTGACCGTTTATACCAAATCTAGGTTCAATAATTATTTTTTCATAGTCTTTAACTATTGGTTTAATATATGTCCAAGCCTGTTTATAACCATATTGAAAATTATCTCCTGAAATTTTTGGAAAATGAACATAATAGGCAATTCCAAATAAAAAGAAATTAATTAGTATCAAAATTGTCAGTCCAATTGAAAGTATTTTACTTTTTTTAATCAAGATCAAAAAACCACCTGCCATTATTAATATAGTTGGTATTACAAAAGCCAAATTTCTTACTGATGCTACTTCACCTACTGTCAGTGACGGAACGATTGGACATAATAAACACCAACATACCACCCAACTAGCATATTTGCCAAATATTTTATTTAAATTAAATAAGCCAATTATTAAAACTGGCAAACTAAATATTAAAAACCAACCAAAATTTAATGGTTCATTTTTAGGAAACATTTCCATTCCTCTGGTAAATAAAATATCAAAACTAAAATGATCAAAATATTTATAAACTGGATCGACTACTACTGTTAAAATTCTTTTTGGTAAAAAATCATTTGTGTTTTTTAAATAATTTTCAATATAAACCGATTTGTACCATATTTGTGATGAGGCTCTATTATATGGATCCTTAATCTGAACATTAAAGAAATCAAAACCAATCGGTATTATTATCAACAAAGTTGTTATCCATAACACCCACCATTTTCTAAGTTTAATTTCTTTACGACACAACCATGGTAATACTACTAGTAATAATGGAACTAAACCTTTTTGAGTATGATAAGCCCATATAGAAAAACCTAAAAACAATCCCGATATTAATAAATAAAATTGTTTTTGTTTTTCTCTAAATAAAAATATAAAATAAACTCCCAACAATACTAAAGTTGAGGCTAAATTAGATTCATAACTCATTCTAGAAACAAAAATATTTTTAGGATTTATTGTCAATAATAAAGCCGCTAATAAAGCCAATTTTTCTCCACCCAAAAACCTAGCTAACAAAGCAATTATTAAAATTGCCACCAAACTTGATACCACTGACAACATTCTTATTCCATATTCATTATTTCCAAAAACAAAATTAAAAGGGATATTTAAATAGGCATAAAGTGGAGCTTTGTAATCTCGATGAGAAATAAAAGATAAAGGCAACCATACTCCATATTCATCTTTTCCTGTTGTTCTTATTGAATAACTATCAAAGGCAATTGATATTTCATCATTTCCTAAATGTGGTGGATTTTTATCTAAATTAACTATCCTTAAAGTTGCTGCCAATATTAATATTAATGTCAAAAAAATCCAAAAATATTTTTTAATCATCTTAATAATAAATCTATTAAAAATAATATATACCAATACATATGGTAATTTTCAAAAAGTTTGCTTTTAAATCCTAAATATAACCAATAAATAATTACTGGTAATGTCAAATATATTGCCACAAAACTATCTCCTAATACTCTTAGTGACGAAGTTATTAAAATTAATAAAAACCACCAAACCATGAAATAATTTTTATTTTTAGTTTTGAAAAAATGAATAATACCAGCCACCATCAGAGAAAATCCTGAAAAGCCTATCATTTTTACCCAAAAAATCGGTGATAATAATTTCATTATCAAACTTATCCAAGAAAAAAGAATTAAATATGAACTATAAAAAATATTTCTCAAAAGATACGGTATCCACAAACCTTCTTGTCGATATCTAATTATTGCTTCTCCAATTCCTGGATATTTAAAAAATGATTGTTCTAAGTCAAAACTAACTTTCCAACTATTAATATCAAAATATAAAAGTCTATTTATATACAAATTTACTAATATTAAAATCAAAAATACTAACCAAGCTATTTTATTTTTAAATTTAACTATTAAAAACCATAAAACCAACGTTATCAAAGCAATTCCCAAAGGCATACTAAATATTTTTACTAAAAATGGTGAAATTAACAATACTATTAAAACTTTTATTGTGTCAAATTTATTTATCATGATTTTTAATCATCAAATAAGTCACTCGGACATACAGAATTAAATTAGCCAAAGACAACATTCTAGGTATTAAAAAATCACTAAACTCAAACATATTTTTTGTCCAAGAAAAAATATTCCATGGTAAATAAGCAATAAATAAATTAAAGGTATATATAATAGATAAAATCAAAAAATATTTAAAATAGTTTTTCTTATATATTGATACTAAAAGTAGAGGAATTATAGCTAAAAATGAATATCTTTCATGCATTCCCGTCATAAACAACCAACTACCAAATCCAGCTATAAACATAGCCGCAAAAATACTTTCCAATTTCTTGTATTTAATTACTTTTAAACTCAGTAATGTGGTAATTAAAACCATTAACCAACCCCAATTTTTTGCACTCAATATCCAATAAATATTGGTATCAGAAATAAAAGATTTAGAAAATGGATAAAAAATATACCAAAAATTAAAAGCATTAAAATTTATTAAACCTCCATCAGTAGATACTTTTTTTAAAATAACAGTTACAGCATAAATAAAAACATTTTTATCAGTAAACCAAGAAACTGTCCAAAAACTAAAAATTATTGCTACTAATCCGCCTAAAATTAATTTCCCAAAAGATTGTTTTTGTTTATACCAAGCATATAAAAAAACTGGTAATAATAATATACAATTTGGTTTTAAATTAGCTGCAATTACATAAATGAGAGGGGATATTCCTGAATATTTTTTTGAAGTTAATAAAATAAAAGCAATTATTAAAAACAAAAATGATAATTGATCAGATTGTCCCCATACAGAAGATAAATACCAAGAGAAAGGCAATAAAAGATATACAAATACATATTTTTTCCAATTAACCTTATTTTTTTTACAAATATAAAAAATTACTCCACCAATTAATAAATCAGCCAAAATCATAAATTGCTTAATTAATACAATTATTCCAGACAACAAAAGAGTTGTTCCGTGTTTATGTAAACCAAACCAATTAGCAAAACTATAAAGCCACATAAATTTAGTTGGTGCCAATCTATGTAAAGCAATAAAATTACCTAAATTTGACAAAAAACACATCAATTTACTATGTAAAGGATAAATCATAAAATAGAACCAACTAATTAAAGGTGGATGTCCTGGATATGAATTATCCCAAATACCCCAATCATAAAAACCCTTTAAAGTACCTCTTAAATTTGCTTGTCTACCCCATTCCGATATTGTTAGTAAATCACCATTAACTGACATTAAAGACAACTTAATTCTTAATAAAATAATTGATAGTAATACTATTATCACTACCCAATTTTTTAAGAAAAATTGTTTCATGACAAAATTATACCTTAGATTAATGACTAATTTTATTTTAAACTTAGGTGTAAAATTCACTATGATTAGTGACACTAAATCATACTTAATATAAATGATTACCAAAGTTATTAAAATGGCAAAAAAAATTATTCCTATATTGTTTATTTTTTTAGTTACTTGTCTGTTCTTTTACAAAACCATTTTAAAAGACCTAATACCGTTTCCTGGAGACATGCTTGTTGGTGCTTATTATCCATGGTTAGATTATAAATGGAGTGGTTTTACAACTAATGTTCCAATAAAAAATCCACTAATTACTGATGTTTTTTCTAGTGTTTATCCTAGTAAAGAATTAGTTATTAATTCTATTAAGTCTTTCAAAATTCCTCTTTGGAATCAATTTTCTTATTCGGGTCATCCATTTTTAGCCAATTTTTCATCCAGTTATTTTAATCCTCTTAATTTATTAATGTTAATTTCCAAGCCACCTTACGGCTGGACTATAATGATTTTCTTTCAATTCTTTTTTAGCACATTAACGATGTATCTTTTTTTAAAAGAAATATATAAAAAAAAGATATCTAGCATAATTGGTTCTATTACTTATGGTTTTAGCGGTTTTGCTATTGTTTGGTCTCAATTTGCTACGGCTGGTTTTGCTTTAATTTGGCTACCTTTAATTTTTTTAAGTATAGAGCATTTTTTTAAAACCAGAAAAATAAAATATCTCTTTTATCTTTCTCCTCTTTATTTTTTATTAATGACAGCTGGACATTTTCAAGCCCTAATTTATGGTTGTTTTTTTTCTGGATTTTATTTTTTATGGAAACTTCTTATTATTCAACATAAAACAAAAATTAAAGTTATTTTTTATACAATTTCGGTAGTACTAGGATTAGCTTTAATGGCTATTCAATTACTTCCAACAATTGAATTAAGTAAAAACTCAATAAGATTTTCAGAAAATTATATTTCCAAATCCAATTATGGTCTTTTCTCACTTGATAAAATTGTAACCATTTTTGCTCCAGATTATTTTGGTAACCCAACAACTTTTAATTATCGCGGAGTTTCAAATTATTTTGAAACTGTAATTTATATGGGTATATTAGCAATTTTTTCTTTAATATTTTCAATTTATAATTTCAAAAAATTGAAAAATGAAAAGTTTTTTTTATTTATTAACTTTTTTGTCTTATTTTTAGCATTTAATACTTTTCTTGGAAAATTAGTTTATTTAGTCAAAACACCAGGGTTATCAACCAGTTCAGCTGGAAGAATTATTTTTATTTCTGTATTTTGTTTTTCTATTTTAACTGCATATTTTATAGAAGAAATTTCCATTCATAATCTAAAAAATACAATTCGTTACTATTGGGGATATTTTTTATTTTTAATATTAATAACTATATCTACTTTTGTAATGTACAAAAAAACCTCTTTATATATCGATCTACAAAAAAACTATATGGTCTCCATTAGAAATTTATTTTTTCCAATCGTACTATCTTTTTTAATTGTTTTTATTTTAGCTTTCATTAAAAAAACAAGTTTAAAAAGATTTTTATTACTATTAATAGTAATTCTTGACTTGTTTAGATTTGGGTGGAAATTTACACCTTTTGTTAAAAAGGAATATGTTTTTCCTAAAACAGATATTATAAATTTTTTACAAAATCAACCTGGTTTATTTAGAGTTGAAAAAGAAAAAGGGCCACTCTTAACTCCAAATACCTGGATGGCTTATGGTTTATCTAGTTCTTCTGGTTATGATTCTTTAGCTCTTAATAGTTACTATTTATTCTACAACCAAAATTTAAATGGTCAAAAGACAAGTTTTGACACTTCACGATATTCAGAAATTGATAATTATGATGCCACAGCCCTGGGTGAGGCTAATGTTAAATATCTTTTAGTTTTAAAATACAATGAAATTAACAAAATAAACCAAAATGGCAATTATTTAAATAATAAAATTAATCAAAAAGATTGGAAAAAAGTTTATGAATATGGCAGTGTAGTAATATTGGAAAACACAAAACTTAAACCAAGAATTGAAATTCTAAATCAAAAAAATCAGGAGTCAATCAAAAACATTTATTATTCCGCCAATAAAATTTATTTTCAAACAAATTCCACAGAAGATAATGCTGTTCTTGTTTTAAGAGATACCTGGTTTCCTGGCTGGAAAGCTTTTGTTAACAAAAAAGAAGTGCCTATTGATAAATACTTAAATATTTATCGTCAAATAAACATTCCCAAAGGAAAAAGTGAAGTAGAGTTTATTTATAAACCAAAATCATTTTATAATGGTTTATATATTTCAATTATTTCTTTAATGATTTGGATTTTATTAATTGTAAAATTTAGAAATACAAAAATCTAATGAAAAAAATATCATTAATATACATATTTATAATATTATTAGGTTTTTTGTTTTTTTCATATAAAATTACATCTATTCCACCGGGTTTAGAAACAGATGAAGGATCTATTTCATATAATTCAGCATTAATTTCACAAAATTTAAAAGATCAAAACAACAGGTTTTTACCAATATTTATATTATCTAGTGACAAAAATGACTGGAAACAACCTGTTTTAATCTATTTTATAGCAATCCTCTTTAGATTATTTGGAAAAACATTTTTTGTTTATAAATTAGCTAATATAATTTTTTCGTTATTGTCTGGAATATTTTTAATAAAAATAATAAATTTACTATTTAAAAATAAGATATATTCAATTATTGGATTTCTGATATACATTACCACTCCTATAATTTTTATCACCACCAGAATAGGCAATGAAAGCCTCCTTCCCTCATTAATTTCATCTTTATGGTTATTATCACTTTTATTGTATAAGTCGAAACACAAATCTATATTATTAATAATTAA
>Ga0172381_10005262_pt1 | contig 13187 bp, 7 predicted proteins | sample Leawel6488metaG_FD_119754 | JGI IMG/M metagenome (GOLD analysis project Ga0172381, IMG submission 119754) | Leachate microbial communities from a municipal landfill in Southern Ontario, Canada - Leachate well 64-88 metaG | ecosystem: Engineered > Solid waste > Landfill > Unclassified | place... | reverse complement strand
TGTCAGCTCATCATCGCCACTTGGAACATACTCGGTAATATATACAGTGACTGATTCCTCAGGCAATTCAGCAGGAGCAGCAAGAACTGTGAACGTAGTCCCTCCAGATACGACAGCACCTGTCATCACAATGAATGGTTCAAATCCTGTCACTCTAGTTTCAGGTATGACCTACATTGATGCAGGCGCGACAGCAATGGACAACTTCGATGGAGACATCACAGCGAACATCTCGGTCTTGAACTTCGTGAACAACATGTCAGTCGGTACATACTCGGTCATATACAGCGTATCTGATGCGGCAGGGAACACAGCTTCCTCAACAAGAACTGTGAACGTAGTAGCCATAGCTGATACGATAGCTCCGACAATAACGATAAACGGAGCAAACCCAGCAAGCGTCACGGTAAACCATGCATACACGGATGCCGGAGCGACTGCCACGGATAACATAGATGGGGACATAACTGCGAACATAAATGTCACAAGCAATGTGAACACTGCAGTCATAGGCTCATACTCTGTGACATACTCTGTCACTGACGGAGCAGGGAACAGCACATCAACTTCAAGAACAGTGAATGTAGTTTCAGGAGGTATCAATAATGGAGGAGGAAACACCTCATCAAGCGGAGGCTTGGGCGGACAAACGATCGCATACTATCCTCCAACAGCGCCTGTGAATAACAATCAGAATCCTACGACAGCACCTGAGAACAATGTTCCGGTTGTGGTACAGGAGCCTGAGGTTGTAGTCGCTCCAGTAGTTGCACCAGTTGTCGAGACAACGACTGTGACAAACCCTGAGACAACGACAGTGTCACCAAGCGAAAGCACTATGGAAGGAGGCGTCACAATCCCTTACGGAATAGGCTTTGTTGCTTCAACCACAGCTTCGACATCTGAGACAGCTGAGATCGCTTCAACGACTGCAACAACCACGAACGGATTCGTTGCAACCGTACTTGAGAGCATCTCCAACATGCCAAGGTCTCTAATGATAGTCATAGGGCTTGCCATACTTGCAGCCATAGGATGGTTCATCTACAACAAGAAGAGAGTGGAAGAGGTAATCGAGGAAGAGATAGAGGAGATAATATAAGAAATTCAAAAACCGCCTTCTAGGCGGTTTTTGAATTCATCTGTATTCCTGCTTGCTATACCTTATCTTCTCCGCCTCGCTCATCGCTTCTTCCGGAGTTATATCCAGAGCATCCAATCTCTTGATGAGCCTGACAAGCGCCGGTATCTCAAAATCATTGGTGCCCATGACGGCGCATTCCTGCATCATAAGCTGTATATGAGCTTTTGCGTCCTCCTTTTGAGGCGCTTTTTCCAATACCCCCTTGTTTTCCATGGCTAAATCATACCATAATAGGGTGTGCATAACCAACATTTGACATTTATACCGGTTTGGAATAGACTAGTGGAAGCTTTAAAAGGAATGAGTTGCGGGCGAAAGCGCCAAATACGAGCCAGATTAAGTTGCAAAGATCTTGCTTAGAAAAATAGGATAAAATTTAAAAAGGAAAAATAACCCCTTAATGGTGTAAGGTGTGTATTTTTTTGTTTAAATTCACGAAAGTATATCGCTCTTATTTTTCCGCGCAAGATATGACATGTATCAGATCTTTTACCAACTGTTTTTTATTTTAACAACACGATGAACAAGAAACCGGCAAATGTTTTGGTAGATGGAGTTTTGGGAGGAGGGCTCCAGAAGAAATATTTCAGCAAGTTCAAGGAGCCTCTCATTGACATACCCAATCTGGTGGACCACCAGACCAAATCCTTCCAGTGGTTCTTGAAGGAAGGCATCGGAGAGGTCTTCAAGGAATTCTCGCCGATCAAGGACTATGCCGACAAGAAGTTCGAGCTCTCTTTCTCCGGATTCGAGGTTGGAGCGCCGAAGGACAACGAATTTGAGGCGAAGGACAAGAAAATATCATACGATGCCCAGCTCAAAGCAAAGGTGAAATTGAAGAACAAGAGCTTGGGAAGCGAGATAGAGCAGGAGATATTCCTTTCGGATGTTCCTTTGATGACTAATCATGGTACGTTCATAATAAACGGAATTGAGAGGGTCATCGTCCCTCAGCTTGCAAGGTCATACGGTATATTCTTCACTTTAAACGATGCAAAGGGCAAGAACCTATTCGGTGCGAAGGTCATACCGGCAAGAGGCGCTTGGCTTGAGATAGAGTCGGAGTCTGACGGGGCCATATATGTGAAGATAGACAAGAAGAGGAAGTTCGCCATCTCTTCTCTTCTTCGTGTGCTCGGAGCAAAGACGGACAAGGAGATGCTGGAGCTTTTCAAAGGAAATGATGCTGCCACCAAAGTGGTTGAGACCACTCTCCTGAAGGACCACGCAAAGACCCAGGACGAGTCATATCTTGAGATATACAAGAGATTGAGGGACGGAGACCTTGCCGCAGTTGATAATGCAAGGGAGTTCATAAAGACCATATTCAATGCAGAGAGATACGACATATCAAGGGTCGGAAGGTTCAAGTTCAACAAGAGATTCAATAAGCCCATGGACGAGAAGTCCTTGGAGGACAAGGCCATTCATACGGATGACATAGTTTCAGTCATAAAGAAGATAGTTGAATTGAACAATGATCCTGAGGCAGTCGAAGACGACATAGACCACTTGGGCTCAAGAAGGGTCAGATTCGTCGGAGAACTATTGCAGACAAAGTTCAGAGTCGGTATGGCTCAGATGAAGAGGAATATACAGGACAGGATGTCTACCGTAGATCCTGACATAAAGATGCCGGTCCAATTCATTTCCGCAAGACCGCTACAAGCGAGAATCAAGGAATTCTTCACGACAAACCCATTGTCCCAGTTCATGGGCCAAGTAAACTTGCTTGAGGAGATAGAGCACTTGAGAAGGCTTTCCGCTCTCGGTCCCGGAGGATTGACGAGAGAAAGAGCCGGATTTGAGGTGAGAGACGTCCATCCTTCCCACTATGGAAGAGTTTGTCCGATCCACACACCAGAAGGCCAGAACATCGGTCTCATTCTGAACCTTGCAACATATGCAAGGGTCAATGAGTTCGGGATGATAGAGACGCCATATGCAAAGGTGAGGAACGGCGTCGTCACAAAAGAGGTCAAATACTTCAACGCCCTTGAAGAGGAGAATTTCAATATTGCCCACGGAGGCATAGGATACGATGACAAGGGGAAGATAACCGATGAGGACGTGGAGGTCAGAAAGAACGGCGTGCCAAGCCTTGTGAAGAAGGAGAACGTGGACTACATAGACGTATCGGCAAACCAGGCATTCTCAGTCGCTACATCGACCATTCCTTTCCTTAACCACGACGATGCAAACCGTGCGCTCATGGGAACGAATATGCAGAAGCAGGCAGTGCCTTGCGTCGTTCCTGAGGCTCCGCTAGTCGCAACAGGCATCGAGGGGGAAGCTGCAAGATACACAGGCAGGGTCATATATGCCGAAGAGGAGGGAACTGTTGTTGCAGTGGATGCTTTCAGAGTAGTGGTGAAAAGCGCAAAAAATAAAAAGGACAAGGAATATAAATTGATAAGCTTCTCAAGGACGAATGGATTCACTCCTTTCCACCAGAGGCCATCGGTCAATCTCGGACAGAAAGTGAAGAAGGGGGATCTCTTGGCAGACACCTCGTCATCAGTCAATGGTGAGATGGCAATAGGCCAGAACGCCCTTGTTGCATTCATGACATGGAACGGAGCGAACTTCGAGGACGCCATCATACTTTCCGAAAGGCTCGTCAAAGACAGCAAATTCACATCAGTACATATAGAGGAGTTCACGGTGAACGTGCGCGATACGAAATTGGGTCCTGAGGTCACGACGCATGATATACCGAACGTAGGAGAGGCGAAACTGAAAGATCTTGATGAAGACGGAATAATTAGAATTGGCGCAGAGGTCATGCCGGGAGATATTTTGGTTGGAAAGATCACGCCAAAGGGAGAAACACAATTAACACCTGAAGAAAGGCTTTTGAGGTCCATCTTCGGAGAGAAAGCGAGAGACGTCAAAGATACTTCAAAGAGGCTTGAGAGCGGAAAGAAAGGAAGGGTCATCTCGGTCAGGATATTCTCAAGAGAGAACGGTGACAAGCTTGAATCGGGGATCATAAAAAGAATACATGTCGAGGTTGCACAGCTTCGAAACATCTCAGTCGGAGACAAGCTTGCAGGAAGGCACGGGAACAAAGGTGTCATCTCAAGGATATTGCCTGTAGAGGATATGCCGTACATGGAAGACGGCACGCCTGTTGATGTGATTCTCACACCTCTAGGTATTCCTTCCCGTATGAACTTGGGACAGATACTCGAGCTTCACTTGGGCCTTGCAGCAAACACCCTGAACTACCAAGCCATAGTCCCGCCATTCATGGGAGCTACAGAGGTTGAAATAAAAGAGGAATTGAAGAAGGCCGGATACAACGAGAGCGGAAAGATGAAGCTCTATGACGGAAGGAACGGACAAGCATACAAGCAGGACATCTCGGTCGGATACATGTACATATTGAAGCTTCACCATGAGGTTGAGGACAAGATACACATGAGATCCATCGGTCCATACTCAATGATCACACAGCAGCCGCTCGGAGGAAGAGCTCAAGGAGGAGGACAGAGATTCGGAGAGATGGAAGTCTGGGCGCTTCTCGGATACGGAGCCGCATATACATTGAGAGAAATGCTCACGATCAAATCAGACGATATTCTGGGAAGAGCGGCAGCATTTGATTCCATAGTCAAGGGAGAGAAGATCAAACAGCCGAACTTGCCGGCATCGTTCAACGTATTGTTAAACAGCTTGAGAGGCCTAGGGCTCAATGTCGAACTCAAGAACGAGAAGAGAAATGATGATGATAAATAATCTCTAAACATACAAACATATGAAAATAAACAATAAATCATCAGATCAAAATTTCAACGTAGTGTCCTTGGGCGTAGCGTCTCCCGAGGTCATCTTGAAATGGTCGTTCGGAGAGGTCACAAAGCCCGAGACCATAAACTACAGGACCCAGAGATCGGAAAGGGGAGGCCTTTTCGATGAGAAGATATTCGGTCCGGACAAGGACTATGAATGCTACTGCGGAAAGTACAGAGGCATAAGATACAAGGGAATAGTCTGCGAGAAGTGCGGAGTGGAGATAACAAGGTCCATAGTCAGAAGGGAAAGAATGGGACATATAGAACTGTCTTCCCCGGTTTCCCATATCTGGTTTCTAAGAGGCGCGCCATCAAGGCTCGGCGCAATAATGGGAATGTCAGTCTCAGATCTTGAGAAGGTCATATATTTTGCAGGATACATAATCACAAAAGTCGCAGAAAGCGAGAAATCAAGGATATTGAAGGAGATAGAGAACGAGTTCAAGAACAAGGTCAAGAACGTAGCTGACGAGAAGACCAAGGAGGCTTTGAAGGAAATGGCCCAGAATGCCAAGAAGGAGGTTGAGAGCATACAGGAAGGCAAAGTGCTTGATGAGGTCATGTTCCACAAGTTCTCCATGAAATACGGAGCGGCCTTTGAGGCTGGCATCGGCGGAGAGGTCATATACGAGATATTGAAGAGAATTGACCTTCACGATCTTGAGAAGAAGATCTTGACCAATCTTGAAAAATCAAATGCAATGGAGAGCGAGAAGCTGAACAAGAGATTGAGCTTGGTGAGATCGATGATTGCTTCAAACACAAGGCCTGAATGGATGTTTCTGACAAAAATTCCTGTCATACCTCCAGCACTTCGACCGATGGTGCCTCTAGATGGAGGAAGATTCGCCACATCAGACGTGAACGACCTGTATAGGAGGGTCATCAACAGGAACAATAGACTTTTGAAATTGAAGGAGATAAGCGCTCCGGATGTTATTCTTAGAAATGAAAAAAGAATTCTTCAAGAAGCGGTTGATGCCTTGATAGATAATTCCATAAGGCACGGTAACTCGCTGTTCTCAGCCTTGGGAAGCGCTTCGCAGAAAAGGCCTTTGAAATCTCTCGCAGACAATCTGCAGGGAAAAAGGGGGCTCTTCAGGTCAAACTTGCTGGGTAAGCGCGTGGACTATTCCGGAAGATCGGTCATCGTCGTCGGTCCTGAGCTGAAGCTTGACCAGTGCGGTCTGCCGAAGCATATGGCGCTTGAATTGTTCAGGCCATTCGTCATATCGGACCTTTTGAAGAAAGAACTCGCATACAATATAAGAGGAGCAGGCAAGCTCATAGACGACGGAGTTCCCGAGGTCTGGGCCATACTTGAGAATGTCATCAAAGACAAATATGTGCTTTTGAACAGAGCTCCTACGCTTCACAGGCTTGGTATACAAGCTTTCCGACCTATACTCATTGAAGGAAACGCAGTCCAGGTCCACCCTCTTGTTTGTACCGCTTTCAATGCAGACTTCGACGGAGACCAGATGGCCGTTCACGTTCCGCTCGGTGAAGAAGCACAGTTAGAGGCAAAGGAAGTGATGGCGGCAGACAAGAACATTTTGAAGCCTGGAAACGGGGATCCAACAATATCCTCGAAGCTTTTGGACATCGTCCTCGGCTGTTTCTGGATGACAAAAATGGTCCCGGGAGAGAAAGGAGAAGGCAAATACTTCCAATCGGCGAATGCTGCCATAACAGCATATGATTTTGACGTCATAGGGTTCAGGACGAAGATAAAAGTCTTGCCTCCGGAGAAGGAGAAATACGCCGCATTCAAAGGACAAGTATTCGAGACGACTGTCGGAAGGCTCTTGTTCAACACCGTTCTTCCCGCAAACTATCCATACGTCAACAAAGAGATGGAGAAGAAGGCCATGGTCAAGATAATAGACGAGCTCATCATAGAGCACGGACCGGACAAGATCGCCCCTATAATGGACAAGATAAAGAACTTCGGATTCAAATACGCGACAGAGTCCGGCGTTACATGGGGCATAGACGATATCCAGGTTCCGAAGGAAAAACAAAGCATCATTGATGGATCAAAGAAGAAGTCATCCGAGGTTCAAGACCAGTTCAACGAAGGACTCCTGACCGAAGAGGAAAGAGCAAGATTGAACGTTGAGATCTGGCAGAATGCCAAAGGCCAGCTTGAGAAGCTTCTTCCCGACACGCTTGATAAGAACGGCTCGGTGTACGATATGTGGAAGTCTGGCGCAAGAGGATCTCTTGGATCCATCGTCCAGATGGCAGGCATGAAAGGTCTCATCCAAAACATCCTGGGAGATGTCATTGAATTCCCAGTCATCAACTCCATGAAAGAAGGATTGACCCCTATTGAATACTTCATTACCACGAATGGTTCAAGAAAAGGTTTGACAGATACCGCCCTTAACACTGCAAAGGCAGGATACCTCACAAGAAGGCTATTTGATGTTGCTCAGGATATCGTCATCACGGAGGATGATTGCGGCACGAAAGAAGGCATAACCATAAACAGGGCTCTTGGAATGGATACAGGCTCATCAATAGCGAAGAAGGCGAGAGGCAGGGTCTTGGCCGAGGATATCGTGAAGGATGGAAAGGTAATCTTCAAGAAAGGGGCGCTTCTCACGAAAGATGACGCCCAGAGGATAGACGAGCTTGAGATAGAGAACATCGTCATCAGATCACCGCTCACATGCAAAACTCTGCACGGCATCTGCTCAAAATGCTACGGCATGGACCTTGGAAAAGGAGGTGTCATTGATATCGGAGAGGCCGTTGGTACGATCGCAGCACAGGCCATCGGAGAGCCTGGAACCCAGCTCACCATGAGGACGTTCCATGCAGGAGGAGCCGCATCAGTCGGAGGAGACATCACCCAAGGTTTGCCTAGGGTTGAGGAGATCTTCGAGAAGAGAAGGCCGAAGAATCCCGCGGTCATCGCCACGGTCAATGGAACTGTCACATCAGTAAAAGATTTCGGAAAGGAGAAGATAATCACTGTCATTCCTGACATAGAGGACAAAGGCAAGAGCAAGAAAGCAGGCGACATCGAATATGTGTTCAATCCGAAAAGGATCGCGCTTGTGAAGTCCGGTGACAAGATACAGAAAGGACAGCTGCTTACCGACGGTTCTGCCGATATAGATGAGATATTTGAATTTGCCGGAAAGGACAAGGCCATGGAATACATCATCAGCGAGGTCAGCAAGCCGTATGAGCTCCAAGGAGAAGCTGTGGCAAGAAAGCACATCGAGATAATAGTAAAACAGATGTTCTCAAAGAAAATAGTCAAGAATCCCGGCTCATCGAATTATTGCGTCGGAGACATCATTGACGAGCTTGATCTCGTCATTGAGAACAAAAAAGCCAAAAAGGGCGATTCCATCGAAGCAGAGCTTCTTGTCATGGGAATCACAGAGTCATCCCTCTCGCGAAGAAGCTTCCTTTCAGCCGCATCATTCCAGCACACAAAGAGGATCCTCATCGGCGCTGCCATAAAAGGGACAAAAGACGAATTGAAAGGGCTCAAGGAGAATGTCATCATCGGAAGGGTCATTCCTGCGGGAACTGGCTTCAAGGGAAGCAAGAAATACGAAATGATAGAGGACTTGCATGCGAGGGAGATGGATGCGGAATACGACTCCGAATAGGTTTTGATCGGTGGTGAACAATTGAAATATGTCATCGTCCGTAGAACAAATAAAAGAAAAACTGGGAATTGAGGAGGTTGTCGGCTCATACATCAAATTGGAAAGGGCCGGCAATAATCTCAAGGCAAGGTGTCCGTTCCATAATGAGAAGACACCGTCTTTTTTCGTGTCTCCCGACCGTGGCTCATACTACTGCTTCGGTTGCGGGGCGAAAGGCGACATATTCAGTTTTGTGGAGCAGTTCGAGAGCGTGGATTTCGTCGGAGCTTTGAAGATACTTGCCGACAAGGCCGGAATACAGCTTGAGAAGTTCACGCAGAAAGGCGACAAGAAGGACCGGATATATCTTTTGCTTGAGACCGTCGCTCTCTTCCTTCAGAACAATTTGGCAAGCGAGGACATTCCTCTTGAGTATTTGAAGAAGAGAGGGCTCAAAGACAAGACCATAAAGGATTGGAGGATAGGGTATGTCAGGGATGATTGGAGGACCATGCACGATCATTTGAGATCAAAAGGATTTACGGAAGATGAGATGTTGCGCGCTGGGATCACGAAGACAGAAGGACAGAACACATATGACAGGTTCAGAGGAAGAATAATGTTCCCCATCTTTGACAGCGCCGGCAGGGTAGTGGCCTTCTCAGGAAGGATACTCCATGACGATGGAAAGTCTGCAAAATATCTTAACAGCCCTCAGACCGAGGTGTTTGATAAGTCAAAGATATTATATGGATATGACAGGGCAAAGCAGTCAATAAGGAAATTCGATTTCTCCATATTGGTTGAAGGACAGATGGACATACTCATGTGCCATCAGGCAGGCTTCACGAATACAGTTGCATCTTCAGGCACGGCATTGACCGCTCTTCATCTTTCGTTATTGAAAAGAATTTCGAATAAGATAATAATGTCCTTTGATTCAGACAATGCCGGGGCAAAAGCCGCGGAGAGGGGATGGGCTCTGGCACTTTCCGCCGGCATGGAAGTCAAGATCGCTGCAATACCTGAGGGATATGACCCGGCAGACCTCATACTCAAGGACAAAGAAGCATTCAAGGATGTTTTGAAGAAGTCGGTCCATTTGATCGATTTTCTGCTGGGAAGAGCGCTAAAAGAGACAGAGGACAAGAAGAAGCTTTGGTCCATCATCAAGACGAAGATACTGCCGTACATGTATCTTTTGGAGAGCAGTGCGGAAAAGGGACGATATGTCTCGAAGATCTCGGAGATGATAGGCATAAAGGAGGAGTTCATATGGGACGACCTGAAGAAGGTCAAATTGAGCGAAGAGTTCAAACCGGAAGCCTCAAATGAGGAGAGCTTTGCGGACAAGGAGGTTCTTAGAGCTCGCCTGAAGCCCGGTTCTGCCCTGAGAAGCCTTGCAGCCATGGCCCTTTGGCTTGAAGGAATGGAAAAGCCGATCATCGGGACAGCTGCGCTCAGAGAGAAGATTTTGAATACTATAGGAAAGGAGGAATATGATGCATTGAAAAGGGAGATGGAACCAATGAAAAGCGAACTGGCTTTTGAGGCCGAGGTCTACTACGGAAAGAGCGGAGAGAAGAAACTGGACAAGGAGATGGAATACTTGATCCTCAATGTGACCGAAGAGCAATTCAAGAAGGAGCTCTCGACACTCCTTCTTGAACTGAAGAAGGCGGAAGGCGCCAAAGAGTCCGAGAAGGCCATCGCCATACTCACGCGTTGCAACGAGATAACCAAAAAGCTGCACAACATCAAGAACGAGAAGAACAAGTTTTTAAAGTCGAATTTATAAGCCCCACTAACAAATGACAAAAATGAAAAAAAGATCAAAGTCCAAGAAAGCGAAGAAGGTGCAGAAGAGGAAGGTCTCTCGAAGGCCGAAGGCGTCTTCAAAGCAGAAGGAGATGGATATGAAGGCTGACAGGCTCATAGCCAAAGGCAAGGAAAGGGGATTCATAACATATGATGAGATCTTGAAGGAATTTCCGAAGCTTGAGGATGATGTCATCTTTCTTGACGATCTATACAACAAATTCGTCGTTGCCGGGCTTGATGTGCTTGAAGGGGGAGGACTGCTTGAGACCAATGACGAGCAGATAAAGAAATACGCATATGGAGGTAGGTCATCCGATGCAAGCTATGACTCCGTCCAGATATATCTGAAGGAGATAGGCCAATATCCCTTGATTAGCGCCTCGATGGAAAAGGAGCTTGCTCGAAAGATCTTGAACGGGGACAATGAAGCGAAGAATCTTCTCGCAAAGGCCAACTTGAGACTTGTGGTCTCAATTGCAAAGAAATATGTCGGGAGGAGCGCAGATCTGACACTTCTCGATCTCATACAAGAAGGGAACCTAGGTCTTTTCAAGGCGGTTGACAAGTTTGATTGGACCAAAGGCTTCAAGTTCTCCACATATGCCACATGGTGGATCAGGCAGGCCATCACAAGGGCTCTCGCAGACCAATCAAGGACCATTCGCGTGCCGGTCCATATGGTCGAGACCATCGCAAAGTACAAGCAGGTCTTCAGAAGGCTTTCGCAGGATCTCGGCAGGGAACCGCTCTCTGAGGAGATAGCCACGGAAATGGGGCTTGAGATAGAGAAGGTATATATGATAGAGAAGATAGACCAAGATACCATGTCACTTGAGACTCCCGTCGGGGACGATGATGACGGTAAATCTACCCTCGGAGACTTTGTTGCGGATGACAAGATACTCTCTCCGGATCAGGAATCCTCAAGAAGGATACTCTCAGACCAGGTAAGGGAGATATTGAACGACCTATCGATCAAAGAAAGGAAGATACTTGAGATGAGGCATGGATTGAACGATGGAGTGACCCATACTCTTGAGGAAGTCGGACTTGAATTTGGCGTCACGAGAGAGCGTATCAGGCAGATTGAGGCAAAGGCTCACGAGAAGATACGACAGCATGAGAAGATAAACAGGCTGCAGTCGTATTAATCTTGCGTCAAATGCTCGGTTTGATATAATCAACATATGAAAAGACGTGGATTTACACTCATAGAACTCCTAGTAGTCATTGCCATCGTAGGCATACTTTCTTCCGTCATATATACGAACATCCAGGGGTTGAGGGAAAGGGTAAGAGTAACAGCGGGAATACGATTTGATTCTTCAACCTTGCATTCGATCGGGGATCAATTGGTGGGGGAATGGACGTTTGGTATGCTTGCAGTTGGTGGGATAACATATGATACTTCTGGAAACGGAAAAAATGGGACGATCACTGGAGCAGCTACGACCACTGGATATAACGGAAAAACAGCATACAGCTTCAATGGATCGACTGATTTCATCACCATCCCGTATGGATGGACTGTGGCAAATCAATCATTCACGACCACTGCATGGGTATATGATGCCGGTAGTGGTGCGAACGAGATTATTTTTGACGGAGGCACAGCGGCAAGTGTGAGCAGGATATCAATGAGAGTTTGGACGAACGGTCTTGGCTGCACAACAAACAACAATGGCATCGGTAGCGGTGGAAGCGTAGCAAAAAACACATGGGTCCATGTTGCCTGTTCTTTCAACAGCTCAGACGGGACTATGAAAGGATATATAAATGGAGTACAAACTTTTTCTACGGCTGAAGATGCTCCGAACCTCGATCCTATAGAAATGAGGATCGCATCAAGGGCGAACGCTCCAGTGGGTATCACTTTTTTAACTGGTTATGTTGATGATGTTCGTATTTATTCTTCTGCACTTTCCGCTTCAGAGATCCAAAAACTATATGCGGAAGGAAAAGATTTGCATAATCTAGCAAACAAATGAGAAACAAAGCATTTACATTAATTGAATTGCTTGTGGTCATTGCCATCGTAGGCATACTTTCTTCCGTCATATACACCAATATCACAGGGCTTCGAGACAGAGCAAGGATCACTGCAGCACAAAGATTTGATTCTTCTACGCTTCATTCCATTGGTGATCAATTGGTGGGGGAATGGACATTTGACAGTCCTCTTGTAGGAGGGCTGACGCCTGATACCTCTGGGTTCAATAATCACGGAACCATCAGTGGCGCTACATATGCCACCACCTCTGGTTTTGATGGAAAAGGCACATATTATTTTGATGGCAACGATTATATCGATGTCGGAGATCCTTCCGTTTTGGATATAACCGGAGCTATAACCATCACAGCATGGTTCAAGACGAGCAATACGTCAAATCAGATATTGATGGGCAAAAGCCATACTTCCTCATATTATATAAATCAAACAATATTTTGGACCAATGGTGTTTCGTTGGTTGCTTCAGGTCCTTCATATATTGATGATAAGTGGCACTTGATGGCAGCAACCCTTGATTCGGACGGCAAGAGAAGTGTTTATGTGGATGGGGTATTGAGGGGGAGTGCGTCCGGTGGTTCTTTGACCACAGATAACTATCACGTTCGAATCGGGGATTCCGGAAATGCACATGCACCTTTCATTGGTTACATAGACAATGTTCGAATATATTCTTCAGCACTGTCTGGGGCAGAGATCCAGAAACTATATGCAGAGGAAGGGGTAGTCAGGATTTAGCTTGAAAGGGCTTTTACAGTCTCTTTAGGTATACAGTGTCGGAAAAGGTATATTGTCCGACGTGG
>Ga0172381_10005261_pt1 | contig 13189 bp, 10 predicted proteins | sample Leawel6488metaG_FD_119754 | JGI IMG/M metagenome (GOLD analysis project Ga0172381, IMG submission 119754) | Leachate microbial communities from a municipal landfill in Southern Ontario, Canada - Leachate well 64-88 metaG | ecosystem: Engineered > Solid waste > Landfill > Unclassified | place... | reverse complement strand
CGCTTGTCATCCCAGGGACCGTCATCCTGCACCACCAGCGGAAAGCCGCAGCGGTCCGGAAGAAGCACGAACTGGAGGGTCTCCTTGTTCCGCCGGTAATGATCGTGAGCATCACCTCGCGCTGCAACCTTGCCTGCGCCGGCTGTTATATGGCCGGGCGGAACGATAAGCCCGCAGCGGAGATGAGCCCGGCTATCCTGGCGTCGCTGGTCAGCCAGTCCGCGGAACTGGGGGTCTCGGTCATGGTCATTGCCGGCGGCGAACCGCTCGTCCGGCAGGATGAGATTCTATCAATCGCACAAGCCCATCCCGTAATCCTCTTCCCGGTCTTCACGAACGGGCTTCTGATCGATGAGGAGATTGCCGGAACCATTGCAAAAAACCGGAACATCGTCCCCATCATCAGCTTCGAGGGATTCCGGCAGGACACCGACTCGCGGAGGGGAGACGGTGTCTACGAGCGGCTCCTCTCCACCTGCGCACGGCTGAAAAGCCGGAACATTTTTTTCGGCTGCTCGGTTACGGCCACCCGGGATAATTTCTCGCGGGTCACGGACGAAGCGTTCATCCGCCGGATGCTCGATTACGGCGCCCGGGTCTTCACCTTTGTCGAGTACGTACCCATGGAGCCCGGCACAGAAAACCTGGTCCTTACCCCTGAGCAGAAGAAGATCCTCCCGGTGGTTCTGACGGACTGCAACCGGAAATTCCCGGCGCTCTTCATCGGTTTCCCGGGTGATGAGGATGAGTATGGCGGGTGCCTTGCGGCTGGACGGGGCTTCGTGCATGTGAGCCCGTCAGGAAATCTAGAGCCCTGCCCGGCAGCGCCGTACTCGGATGCGAACCTTGCCCAGGTACCGCTCAAAGAGGCGCTCCGCTCCCGGCTGCTCTCGCGGATCCGGGCCGAGCATGGGCTGCTTACTGAGTCACACGGGGGCTGTGCGCTCAGGGCGAACCGGGAGTGGGTTGAGGGACTGGTGAACCGGGACTGAACCGGGCTCCCGCCATATTTTTTTATTTTTTTACACAGGGAAAATGATCTTTAATTTTTCCGGATTTGTTTCCGGAATTTTTTATGGCCCATGAGTCCGGCATTGCCCGGGCATCTGGTGCCGGACCGCTCCTGCAGATGAGCCACGCAGAAAATTTTTTTGAAAAACCGTGTCGGTTGGAAGATCAAACGGATATCCTTTGTAACAGATCCACCGGGACGTATCTCTTTCCGTTTCGTACGCCCCCGACCTGCCCGGAATCAGGGTTTTTTAAAATCAGTTGTGATAATTATTACCGATGTGCTATGGTAAATCAGAATCCGCCATGTTTATGGGAATTCATACCCCATAAGATTGCATGAGACCGGGTTTTTCAGGTGTTTTTTTCTTTGTCCTTATCGCACTGCTGCTCATTGCTGCCGGATGTACCCAGCCACCATCCCCAGTAATGCCGGTAAGCCCGGGAAATGCAGATACGGTCAATGTGACGACCAATGAGACGCTGGTTGCGTTTGTCAACGAAGCAGTTGCTTATGCTCGTACTCATGGCAGGGACGCAGCCCTTGCAGAATTTTCCAATCCGAACGGTTCGTTCGTCCGGGGCGAACTCTATATCTATGCCTATGATTTCAACAGCACCACCCTCGCCCACCCGGTCAGCCCGGAGAAGATCGGTGTGAACCGGCTGCATGAACGGGATGCACTCGGCAACCTCTATGCACAGGGATTTATCGATGCCGTGCAGGATGGCCGCGGGTATCTCTGGTTCTATTACAAGAATCCGGTGCACAATAATGCCATCGAGAAGAAACTCGGGTACGTGGCAAAAGTGGATGACGGCTGGTGGCTGGGTTCCGGTGTCTATTACGGCCCGATCGAACCGTCGCGTGTGACATCGTCGGGTGCTCCGTCTAACACCAAGGAGATCAAAGATTTTGTGGATTCTGCTGCAGCCTACGCCCAGAAGAACGGGAAGGATGCGGCCCTCAGGGCATTCAGTAACACATCCGGCCCGTTTGCAGCCGGCGATCTCTATATCTATGCCCTTGATTATTCCGGCACTGCACTCGCGCTGGCATACCAGCCGCAACTTGTCGGCACCAGTTTCTCTGATATCAAAGACTCCTCCGGCAGGTATTATACCCGGACCGAGATCCATCTTGCACAGGATGGCGGGGGGTATCTCGTGTACCAGTATCCGGACCCGGCGGCAAATTTCACCGTGCGGTACAAGATCAGTTACGTGCGTCCTGTCGATGACACGTACTGGATAGGAGCCGGCATCTATACGAGCGAGGACAAGCTTATCGACCAGGAGCTCCGGCAGTTTGTTGCCGATGCAAAAGCCTATGCGAAGAGCACGGGCAAAGAGAAGGCACTGGCCGAATTCAATAACCCGAATGGATCGTTTACAAGAGACGGCATGTACATCTTTGCCGACGATTACAATGGGACGGCACTTGCATGGCCCTACCGCCCCGACCTGGTGGGGAAAAACCTGTACAATACGACCGACTCCATGGGAACATATCATATCCGGGCCATCCTCAAGAGCGCCCGTAACGGCACCGGGATGGTTGAGTACTACACGGAGAACCCGATCACGAATATCACGCAGCTCAAGATCAGTTACGTGACGGATGTTGACGGGACCTGGGTGCTCGGCGCAGGCCGGTACATAGAGCCAAATACTGTCAACCTGCGGGGATAATTGTCCCCCCCCATTATTTCAGAAAATTTCCGTGTCACCATTCTCCCGGTCTTTTCATCGATCGCTTCGAGCAGGTCCAGGAATTTTTAGATAGTGAACCCGTGGGGCTGTGCCCTGCGGGCGAACCGGGCGGGAGTGGGGGGACTGCTGCGGTTGCAATAATTCAGGCTCTGTCAACTCGTTTTTTGACCTGGACCAAACAGGGGCCATTTCAGCCCTCGATTACCTCTCACAACGGTCCGACCGACATAGTATCGTGAAAAACCGACACTATTGTTTTTCAATAACGCCAAAATTCCCCCGGATTGTCGTAAATCATAGTAAATTGCACCCGGAAAATGACAGTATTTAGCAGAGTTCCAGTGGTCGATCTCTCCCAAATTCATACTTTCCGGTTTGCGCAGGATCCCGCGAAAAATCACCCAGCAAAAAGAGGTCCATAGCGGTGTTCTGCGGGCCGATCGGGGGGTGCCACCAGGTGTCGGACGTGGCAACTGGCTGCCGGAACTGATCCGGATCGCCCGTTTCACGTCGTAGGGCCAGATAATGGGGTCTTGTCAGACATCTGGCGATGGGGTGTCTCCGACGGAGAATGAGATGCATGGGAGTATTACTCATGGGGTGATTGACTGGGTCAGGGGGCATCCAGAGTGGATGAAAATCTCCCCCACTCTTTGCGATAGCAGTGAGGTGGTCCTTGTGTGCGATCCCGACCCGGGCTTGATACCGAAAATGTTTGAGGGGAGGTGTGGGAATTTTTTGGCCGGACTTCTGAATAAAAAATTTGTACACGATGCCGGAAAAATTTCTGGAAAAAAAATTCCCAGACAAATTTTTAATTTTTTGAAAACTTTTTGTGAACAAAAAAAATTTCCGTGAAGTAACGAGTCCTTACGCGCAAAACGCCTCGGCGGGTTTTGCGCTACGCACTTACCTGTACGCAAATTCAGCGATCAAGAATCTTGCCCAGCCGCGACTTCATGCGAATCCAAATGGGGAATTATCAAAATGCCATTGAATTTTCTTTTGAAGAAATACACAATTGATTGTTGTTCAAGAAATGTATTGAAATCATTTCTTCATTTTTTTAATTATAAAGTCTATCATTTCCTTCTTTTTTTCTAAATCGGATCGAGTTGAATTAAGATTTTGATAATAATACATCAACCCTTGTTTATCTTGAAAATTTGGTGCATTAACAAGTAAATGTGCTAACAATTGTTCAGTAATCCCTTTTATCATATTGATATCTTCGTATGAAAAATCACTAATATCTCCACCGTGAACAAATTTATTTCTTTTTTCTTTGAATACCGATATTACATCCTTATAAAATTCTTTATCTTTGAAATGTGAAGCAATACGGATTGTTAAATCCTCATAAGTTGAGCTACCTTCATAAACCGTTAGTATCTCTAAAACCTGCCACAAATTAAAACAACTAATCCATTTATTATCATAATTGTCAAGGACACTATTGTAAATTGAGAACGAATTTGCGAATAATTTTTGAAAATTGCCATTATTTATTGCATTGAGTCGAGATGTGATTTTTTGTGCATCACTAATTATGTGATAATTAGATTGAAAATCAATTTCTTTTTGGGAATGACAAACAACAATCCTTGGTTCACCGACAATCTCTTTGGTATTATTGAAAACTAAAAAGAAATTTGGTGGATAAAGCAAAGATATAGGATCAACTCTCCCAAAGTGATGATGAATTTTTCTAAAATCAGCGACAAAATTAATAATTGAACGTAACAGTTCAAATTTATCCCAAGCTAAATTGGTGGCTTTTATTTCATTTCTACCAAATTCTTCAATCTCAAAATATGTATATTCTGGATGAAAATAGTGTTTTGTTCCATTTTCTTTGAATAATTCAGTTCTATGATCCTTAAAATCATAATTTTTAATCAAATATTTATATGATCTAATTTTGATCTTGGTGCCTGATAAGATAAAATGTCTTTTTTTGAGAGATTTGTACTTAATTTTCGAAGGGATAATAATAAAAAAATTTTGGGGATTTTGTACTCTTAACAAATCATATTGTCGCTCAATCTCTTCTTTTATTTCGCCAATGGTAATTGTTTCCATTTGGATTGATGAGTTGTCATGAAGGGCAATTATTGATTTATTAATAATCCCTCGTTTTTCATTAAAACTTAAATTTGATGGCAATTTAATATTGTTTAACAAGGCGTAAAGATAAGAATCGTACTTGAAAATATTCGCATTCTTTCGAGATGTGGATCCCGGTTCAAAACACGAATTCGCCAACTTGATATAATCAATTGTTTTTATTTCATTTTGTTGTTTTATCGTGACCGCCATAATCGTGTTCCTTATATTTCAATTAGGGTCTAATTATAAAAAATATAATCCATCTCCTACCGTTCCACAATCAATTCTTTCTCGAAAGAACAGGGTATTTCATATCTTTTTTTGAAACTAGGAAATTTATTCAACAACCGTCACTGAGAACCCGGTCTCGTTACCAGTGACCGGTTCCCATGACCGCGAGTACACGGTTTCGATCTTCTGTTCGCCTTTGGCGATGTATGCGATATCCCAGACCCGGATTCCCCCGGTGCCCATCAGTTTCCCGGTCTTGTCCGATGGTTCGTAGGTGTCGTTGGTCATCAACAGCTTGGGTGTTGTGGAGAGGTACGCATGATACAACTCCATCTGTTTCTGATATCTGAATTTGCTGCAGAATTATCTATGATTGCATTTGACTGCGAAAAAACCGGAAGTAACCAATGCGGGTACTCATCGGGCGGCATGCTATGGTTCAGACCGCTTCAAGCCGGAGCAGAACGATCTCCCCGTCTTTCTGCGTGGTGACAAAGAGACGGACGGGCTCGATCCCGCTGCTCAAGTTCCGGTGGATCAGTGCAGGCTTGCGCTCGATCCGTGTCCCGGTTTTGTAGGTCTCGTTCACGGACGAACGGATCGCGCAGTCCGGGCAGAACTTTGTCCTGCCGCAACCGTGCGGGATCATGGAGTTCACGCATTCGAAGACCTTGCCGTACAGGTTTCCCTTGACCTGCGAAAGAGGCTTGCCCGCGATGGTGAGAGCGGAGGTGTTTGCAGCAACCACGTTCACATCGCGGTCCATCAGGAAGACCGGCGCTTCGAGCAGGTCCAGGAATTTTCTGATATTGAACCTGTGTTTTGCAAAAATGTTCTGGTAACAGGATTTGCAGACGCCGTGGCTGACCGGGTCATCCGGTGTTTCCCCCTCGCGGATAACGGCATTGCAGAACGAGCAGACGGTCTTCATGATTGAGTTGGATGATCATAGGATTTTTTTTTGGATATAACGGCTTGGTTGCGGTACAATGCCGGCGGATTTCATCCCTAAAAAATCAGGTGTGCCGAATTATTTTTATTGCAGTTTTTCTTAGTTTGGTCACTTAATTGATTGCATCCCCACTGGCCTAATTAAATGATCTCAATTTTAATGTGTGTATCAATATTTTTCGCAATGTCTTCAAGATATGACGAAAACCGGTATTCCCGGTGTCGTTTATCTGATTTTGAAGTAATCCATTCAAGCTCGTTAATGATTCCCTGATTAATCAGAACCTGTATAATTTCCCCTTTCCCTGTTTCACTATTAAACAATATTTTTAAAAGACCGCTGAATTTCTTGAAAGAATTTTTACTAATTTCATTGTAATCCTCCGAATAATTCCACAAAGACCATTGATTTTTTAATTTGCAGTATAACCAAACAATTTGCCTCTCTTTTTCAGTTGCAGATGCGAGCCTGTATAATGTTTGGAGTTTCAAAACCGGATTAAGGTTAAGATATTCGTTGACAAGCAATGTAGCATCATGATACCCGGATTCGAAGGTAAAACCTGCATCTTCAACAATTTTTACAAAGTTTTTGAAACATGTATCTGCCCGCTCTTTACCATACCGGACAGTAAGATTTTCTAAAATTAGTCCATGTTTAGGGATCTTCCCATTATCCGTCGCTGTGGTTCCTGTTGGGGTATTCGCCCACTGATACAGCGCATCTGTCAAGATAATATCAGATTGTACAGAATCCATCAATTTTTTGAAATTACCCGTCATCGTTTCTTCCTCTTGTCAGAATGTACTCACAACTTCAAAAAGTATTATGTCGGAAACCGGCATCTCCTCATCTTTCGTATCCCTGTTCTTCTCCCATAAAACGAATCATCCAAATCTTCGTTTTCGGATATTGTGGCTGAACTGGTGATCATGTTCCGGCAGATCGCTTCTGTTGAAAATCCTTATGCAATCTCCTCACGGAACACGCTCTCACAATTTTTCCTGCGCATTTCTGGACGAAACATTCGATAATCCGCTTCGCTGCATCGAGATCCGGTGCATTACTCTTCTTAATCTCTCCCAAGAGGGAATCAAAAACAGCAACAGGCACGTAGTTTTGAAGAGCGAAACCCGCTTGAGTCTCGAACATCCCGTGAGGGATCAATCACGTGGCAAAGGGCCGGAAGAAGTAAGCCGGGTTTCTGGCCATTCACCGGATTCACGGAAGAAAGTATCTTTTTTAATCTCCCGCTGCTTATATCTCCCCATGAGCGGACAGGAGGGAAAGAATCAGATCTGCAACCGGATACGGGACGTTTTTTCATCCCTTCCCTTATTGCGGGTGGCATATCTCTATGGATCGTTCCTTTCCCGCGATGATTTCCGCGATATCGATATTGCCCTGCTTGTCGGCGAAAATGATTGCAGTGAAGATCCCCTTGCTTATGCCTCGCGGGTTGCCGATCTCCTTGGGACCGCCCTTGGGTTCCGGTACGAGTGCGATGTCAGGGTCATCAACCACGAGCCGGTCTGGTTCCAGTACGAGGTGATAAGCTCGGGTCGTGTGGTGTTTGTCCGCGATGAGGATGACCGAATCGATTTCGAGACCCGGGTACTGGTCGAGTACCAGGATATAAAGTTCATGTACGATCTTTTTGACCGGGAATATCTTGCGCAGGCCTGATATGCGACTTCTTGCACAATTACAGACACTCGATGAATCGCTCCTTGCATGGCAGCGTTACCGGCAGATCCCGTTTGAGAGGTTCGAACGGGAGAAAGATACGCAGTACATGGTCTGCCATGCGATGCTCCTTGCCATCCAGTCGTCCATTGATCTCGCCACGGGTATGGCGGTCATGAAGACACCGCGCCGGCCCGATACGTACCGCGAGACCTTCCATGTGCTGGGAAAATCCGCAATTATTCCGGAAGAACTTGCCGGTGAGATGGCCAAGCTCGCCGGGTTCCGGAATGTCCTCGTGCACGAGTATACCGGTCTTGATACCCGCAACGTCCATCGTGTCCTCATGGAGAACTGGGAGACAATGGATCGATTCAGGAACCTGGTGAAGACGTTCATCCGGGAACTGGATAAACCCGGGGCCTGATATCCCCCTCTTCTTACTGCGGGTAATTCTGGTACTTCCGGCGGGAGGCAGAAACGTTCTCGCGGGGTGGGTGTATGGATGTATGGCCCGGCTCCTCTCTGTCGCCCGAAGATATCGAGGATCCCCCTCCCCCAAAATCCCCTCTTAGATAGTGCAGATCCGGACTCATGCAAAATACCTGTCACAGGTCACTGACCCGGCCAATTCACCTGACCTGTCACAGGTATCTGACCTGTCACGGGTCAGGTGACCCGCAACTTCGGGTGCCCTAAACCTGTGATCCAAAACAGGGGTTTCTTTCATCGCGACCGTGCTTACCCCCGCCCACCTTGCGTTTTGCCTCCCAAAAGCGTACATTAACGTTTTACAACGCCACGCAAAACGCCCCGTTTACCTCAAATCCGTTGTAAATGGCGATTTTTAAAAAAGTGAGCGAAAGTGTACTGCTTTTTGCACATAATTCCCGGAATATGTCCCGCTGAGGGGCAATCCGGGGCTGTACAGTGTCCGGATTTGGGGGTTGGAGATGAGGTGTCCGGGGGATGTGAGGTCCGTCGGAGACCGGGGATAGGTGGGGTGACGATTATTGCCCTGTTCTGGTATCCTCCATCTCATGATTGCATTGGTGCACCCCGAATGGGTGGATATACTCACCGTGCCGGAAGTAAAATGGTCCGGGTGATGTGTACGGAATTTTTTCGGAACTTTATTTTTCCGGACTTTGTAAAAAAATCCCGGGCATGCTACCGAAAAATTTTCCGGAAAAAATTCGTAAAAGTATTTTCAGAACTTTTTTTGAGCGTACCCTTTTCTCCATGGTACGATGCCCTACGCGCAAAACGCCTTGCGGGTTTTGCGCTACGCACTTTCCTGTACGCAAAATAGTGATCGGGGAACTTGTCCGGCAAGGGGTCGGCAGATCCCCGGGTAACTCTCTGTGTAGCACAGAGGGAGAGTGAATGGTAATTACTGAACGTGCAGGCTGGTGAAAATAATTTGAGAAAAAACTGCTCTGGAGAAATCATTCACTCACCATTGTGACATTCCTGAGAGCAGGTTCCTCACTCTTCCCCGCTGATGCGCATCCCTGTTACGATGACACGGTGTTGCCCGGTCCGGGATTATCACACGGTGTCCCGTCCCCCGCGGGGGACGCATTGGCACAAAATAAAAGCGATCCTGTTCTGAAAGTGGTTTTCTCCTGAATAAAAAAAATCTGGTTACTCCACAACCACCGTCATCGAGAACCCGGTCTCGCTGCCGGTGACCGGCTCCCATGACCGGCCATACACCGCAGTGATCTTCTGTTCGCCCGTTGCGATGGCGGTGATATCCCAGGTCCGCGTTCCTCCGGCGCCCATCAGTTTCCCGGTCTTGTCCGATGTCTCGTAGGATGTATTGGTCACCAGGAGCCCGGGCGTTGTCGTGAGATTCCACTGGTAGCCGGTAGTGGGATTCTCCGCCAGCTGGACGATGATGAAATTACCCTGCTTCACGTACACGGTGCCGTTGTCCTGTGCCTCGGTCACGACAATGTGGCTCACCTGGACCGGGGTTCCGGTGGATGCTGGCTGCGTGGTCTTGTCCGTGGAAGTTCCGGTCCCGGTGCAGCCGGCGAACACGACCGCTGCGGCAAGCAGGAAGACGATACAGATCGTGATGACTGGTGGTGCGTTGAGCATGATGCAACTCCTGTATTTTTCTCTCTCCGTAGATTCGTTGCGGGATTATTTATGCTTGTATTTGACTGCGAAAAAACCGGGAGTTATCAGCGGCCGGGAACATGGCACCGGTGCAGGGCCCGGCGCCAGTGGACCCGGCGGCAGAACAAAGGCGCTGTTCCGGGAGAACGATTGGGCCTGGATTTTTTTGTGGCAGGAGTTGTCTATCATCCCGCCCGGGATCCCATCTTCGTTCCTGCCCCTCTGCGCTTTCGTTCTCCATGAGGACGCGGTGGACGTTGCGGGTATTCTCCCGGCGTCCCTCACGCGGCTCCTGCACCGGTGGCCGTGACTGTTGACGATACGTTGATCCCGATATGGGTATAGAGCACATCAACCCCGGGTTCCCGCCCGAGGAAATTCTCCAGGAGCACGGTGCCGTCCTCCATGTTGCCCTTCCCGAGGATCTCCTGGCGGAACTTCCCGCCGGTTGTCTGGTTCTCCATGCCGTCCCGCTGGAATTCGTCTAGGATCGCAAGCGCGTACACCTTCGACCAGAGATACCCGTAGTACCCGGCATCGTACCCGTCCATGACGTGGCCGAACTGGGCCGGCAGGTGCGTCCCCTCGAGGGCGGGCATACCCTTTGCCTCTTCATAGGTCTGGTACCAGATCGCCGTTGTATTGACCGGGCTGTCAGCCGTATGGAACCGCATGTCCGCAAGCGAGAAGGCCAGGGTGCTGCTGTACGAAAGCCCGGATCCGGCCATGCGGGATGCGATGATCCGGTCGATAAGATCGGCAGGAATCTTCATCGAGGTATTCGTGTAATGTCCCGAGAGCGATTCCATGACCTGCGGATCCCAGACCCACTCCTCCATGGCCTGCGAAGGCGTCTCGACAAAATCCCACTCCACGCGTGTCCCGGACAGCGAACCGTACGGCGCCCGGGTGAGAAGCGAATGCATGGCATGGCCGCTCTCGTGGAAGAGGGTCTCGACCTCGTACATGTTCAGGAGGGACGGCTTGCCGCCTTCCGGTTCAGGGAAGTTCCCGACAATGACCGCAACCGGAACCGTATAGGTCCCGTTCAAGAGCCTGCCGGCAATGAGCGTCTCCTCAAAGTACCCTTCACCTTTTCCCTGCCGGGGGTAGGGGTCGAAGTACAGGTATCCCACCGTGGCATTATCGGAGAGGTTGGCCACCCGGAAGACCCGCACTTCCGAAGACCAGACCGGGGCATCCGGTATCTCGTCGAACCGGATGCCAAAGAGCGATCCGTATATGCCGAACATGCCCTGCAGCACCCCGTCCAGGGAGAAGTATTCCCGGACTTCTTCCTCATTGTATGCATACAGCATCCGGGTCTGTTTCTCCTGGAGATAGGAAATATCCCAGGGATCTACCTGCGCAGCAGCCGGATCGATGCTTCTCTTGATCGCGAGGAGATCCGCTCTCTCTGCAATGCTCTTCTCCTTCAGCGGATCTTTCATGGCAGAGAGAAACGCCATCACGTTGCCGGTGTTCTTTGCCATCCTCCCGTCAAGCTGGTAATCTGCCCACGTTGCGTACCCGAGTTCCTGCGCGATCCGGTGCCGGAGATCGAGGGCATTTTCAAGGAGGGCGGTATTTTCCCCGGCCTGCTGGTTCTGGGAAGCAGCATACATCGTCTTCCGGGTCCCGCTCCTGTCGGCATAGGTCATCACTGCCGAATAGCCCGCGGATTTTACCGGCACAAGGTACGTTCCCTGCGGCGTCCGGTTGAAACCGGCCATTGAGTCTGGCAGCACACCGGCCAGATCGTCTGCGGTGAATTCGAGGGTCGTGTTATCATTGTTCAGGTTTGCCATGAATTGTGCTTCCCGTGAGGAGAGATTCGCTCTCATGGCATTGACCCGGGCAAGCCGGTCATCCGGCAGGGCGAGCCCGTTGTGCTCGAAGTACCTGGCCGTCACATTGCAGAGCCGCGCTTCATCGGGTGTGCGGGGCACGGTTCCCCGGATGGCATCGTACAGGTCGCGCCGGGAGTACGTTGCTGAGGTGAACATGTCTGACGAGACCCTGCAGGTCATGCCTTCCGCGGCAATCGAAGCATCCGGATACACGGCTGACATCAGGACCGCGGACGGCTCGATGGCATCGGAATAATCCGTCATCGCCCGGTCAAAAGCGAGGAGGGTGTTGTCGGGCGTCCGCTGATCCGGGGGGATGGCTGCGATGGCATTGAACGAGGCATTGGCATCCTGTTCTGCCGCCGTGCAGATTCGGGTTATCTCACCGGGAGAATACTGTGCCTGGATAAGGGACGCTCCCCCGGGCGGGGCGGCTGCCGGAGTACCTGTTGCCGGATTCTGCGGGAGATCCTGCACGCATCCGCAGGTTATCGCAGATACAAGGAGGAGGAACACTGCGAGAGATGCCAGTACTGTCCTGGAGGGGGGAAGTGTGTGCATGGTAGGCCCGGTGATTCTTCCGTTGGGCGCTGATCGCCATAAATACATGGATTTTTTCAGGGGCGGGCCCCGGGGAATGGGCTGCCGGACCGGATCCCCCGATTACCCCGGGGCCCTTCCGGTACCGGCAGCCGTGATCGCAGTGTCCGTTTTCCCTCAGGGGAACCGGGGGGAGTACACTTCCGGCAGGTTCCTCTTTCACCTTCATGCCGCATCCCCATTCCTTATTATATCCGGATGGAAAACACCTCAGCACCGTGTCAGAGTTCCAGCTCGTCTCAACTTTCGAACCTGCCGGCTCGCAGCCGGAAGCTATCAGGCAGCTGACCGCAGGCCTCGAACAAAACGAGCAGTACCAGACCCTCCTTGGCGTCACCGGCTCCGGCAAGACGTTCACGATGGCAAACGTGATCGCATCCGGGGACCGGCCAACGCTCGTGCTCGCCCACAACAAGACGCTCGCCGCCCAGCTCTACTCCGAGTTCTGCGACTTCTTCCCTCAGAACCGGGTCGAGTACTTCGTCTCCTATTACGATTACTACCAGCCCGAGTCCTACATCCCGTCAAAGGACCAGTACATCGAGAAGGACTCCGCGATCAATCCCAAGATCGAGCAGCTCCGGCTCTCCGCCACCGCCTCGCTCTCGTTCCGGAAGGACGTGATCGTGGTCGCCTCGGTCTCCTGCATCTACGGCCTCGGCAACCCGGAGAACTTCCGGAACATGGGGTTCGAGCTCGCGGTCGGCCAGAAGATCGGGCGGAACGAGATCATGAGCCGGCTCCTGGACATCCTCTTCCAGCGAAACGATCTCGAACTGATGCCGGGCCGGTTCCGGGTCAAGGGCGACACCATCGACTTCATCCCCGGGTATTTCAATAACATCATCCGGGTCGAGTTGTTCGGCGACGAGATCGATCGCATCAGCGAAGTGGACAAGAACACCGG
>Ga0172381_10005259_pt1 | contig 13197 bp, 10 predicted proteins | sample Leawel6488metaG_FD_119754 | JGI IMG/M metagenome (GOLD analysis project Ga0172381, IMG submission 119754) | Leachate microbial communities from a municipal landfill in Southern Ontario, Canada - Leachate well 64-88 metaG | ecosystem: Engineered > Solid waste > Landfill > Unclassified | place... | reverse complement strand
TTTCCAATTATTAAAATTTGATAAAGTTAATAATTTTTCAAAAGAACTTATATCATTTTTCTTTGGAAGTAAAACTATTATTGACAATTGTTTGCCCTTATATGGCATTTCTAAAATTTGCAAACTATCATTCTCTGCATAATTAAATACTGTACCATCATTATTCTCTTCTTGCATCATATTAACCTCTACACTATTTTCAGAATCGGTAAAAAAATTAATACCTGACTTAGTTCCATTTTTTAAAAATGGTTTGTCCCATTTTCCATTAAAATAAATTGCATTAGTTAATACAAGCTTAGTGCCTTTACTCAAAGAGTTAATTGGTAATATGTTTTTTATCTTATTATTTGTCTTGTCTTCAACCCATTTATTAATTGCCTGACGTGCATCTTCTACTTTGTTTTTAAAATCAACATTAGTGGCTTTTACGTCATAATATTGACCTACTGAAGAAATAAAACTTTCTAAAAATTTATAATCCTTCTGAACCCATAAGGCATTTGCGATACTGAGTTTATATTCATTGCTATCTTTATTAATTTCATTATTTATTGAAGCAAAAGAATTCCTAATAACATTTATGTCGCTTGGAAAATTAAAAACTGATTTTATTTCACTGGCTGTTTCACCATTTGCTCCTTCATATACCATTCCAAATGCACTAGAAATACTCAATGGAGAAAAAAAAATATTTCCATCTTCTGCAGCTAATTTAGGGTAAATATCAAAAGTAAATTTATTATTAGCAAGTACCACGGCATTATTGTTATCAACTTTAATATAATTAATTTCTGTTTGCTTATTTGAAGTATCTTCTGTAGTCTCTTCTAAAATATTTTCCTCTTGCTGTTCTTTTTCTAAAAGATTATTTTCCTCAACATCAATAGGCTCTGTTTTTATTTTACTTTTATAGTATCCGAGACCACCAACAATTAAAACAGCAATTATTGCTATAATAATTCCGATTCCAATAAAGCCCTTATTATTTTTCATATTTTTATATTCTATATTATAAATCTTAATAATAAATAAAGTATAACACACAGAATATAAAAGCCCCCGCCATATGGCGGGGGCTTTTAAGATTATTTTAATTTTACAAACTAGCAAGTTCAACAGTATTTATATCTTCAGACCCTATTTCATTCATAATCCATTTAACTTCTTTAAGGTAATTTTTTACAATATGTGGTGGATTATAGGATAAAATCTTCTCATCGGTAGTTTTGTTGGCATAATATTTAGCTGTATTTGGATTATTTCCTCCAAAGTTTTTTGCAACAATTTCAATGGCTTTTTCTAAAGAATCAAAACCAACCTTACAAGATGCCCAACCAAAAGGATTATTCTCTACTCTCTTACAAGAATGACGCCCTCCTGTTGATTCACGAGCAGAAGTAGCTGGCAAAAGACGATAGTCTAAACCATTTTTCAAAGCTTCTTCTGCCATTTTCATACCCATACCCTCAAGTGGCATATTGTGTTCCCTGAAGTACGTATCGATAGCAAAAGCCTGCTTTTTTAAAGTTTCGTCTATTTTAACCTTCTCATTGTCTACTTGGTTAAAAGCAAACAAAGATCCGGCTGTATTTAGTTGTTGGGATAATATGGCTTGGGGAGTCGAAACGGTGTAGTCTGCTTTTGGAATACCTCCGAATGGCATAGACAACGTTAACATTGGTAAAAAGAGAAACGACTCAGCAATCCGTATTAATTTTTTATTATTCATATTTGAGCGGTTTAGCTCCGCCAACTTCAGAGACAATATTTAGCCTCAACAGAAATACCCTTATCAATCAACCATAAAAGCTATCAATAAGGATATACCAATATACTAGCATTTACAGAAAGAAAAGTCAATAGTTAAACACTATTTTTAATATATGTCAAATTAAAATAACCTTATTTTATAAGGGTATTTTAGACAGCCACCCTTGACAAACAAGGCTAAAATAAGGCTAATTAGAGGTTGTGGATAACGATATTAATCTATTTTATTATAATTTCAATAAATTATCAGCTATCTTGAATGCTTCCCCTGCCCCCATAGTTACAATTACATCTTTTTTACCCAAAGACATACCATGAAGCCTATTTTCTGCACTCTCAAAATCATTAAAAGCTTCTGCATTTTGATTGTTTTGATATTTATTTATTTCATCTCCTAAAATTTTAGAAGAAATAGAGCCATCATCCTCTTCTCTGGCATAGTAAATGGGAAGTAAAAATATATTATCTGCTAATGTAAAGCATTTTTTAAAATCGTCTAGTAGTAGTTTGGTTCTACTGAATAAATGTGGCTGAAAAACAACAATAACTCTCCATCCATCATCTATTGGGTACAGATCCCTAAAGCCCGCTAGCGTAACAGAAATTTCAGTCGGATGATGAGCATAATCATCATAAATTTTAGCACCAGTATTTGTTTCTCCTTTATATTCAAACCTTCTCCATGTTCCAGGAAATTCTGCAAGCGCTCTTTCAGCTTCTTCTTTCTTTATATCAATCAAATTTGCTACGGCACTAGCAGCAGCAGCATTTTGTTTATTGTGTATGCCTGGGATTTTTAAAGTCAGATCTTTATTAAAATAATCATCATAATTAACGATCTTTGCCTTAATATCTTTAACCACCTCTTTAATTATCTCATCATCAAAATTACAAACAATAAAACCATCCTCGGGCACCTTTAGTGCTAGTTCATGAAAAGCATTTTTTATATCTTCAATGTCTTTATAGTAGTCTAAATGATCGGCCTCAATATTAGTAATAACTAAAATCTTTGGATTAATATTCAAAAATGACCTTCTGTATTCACAAGCCTCAACAACTAAATAATTACTCATACCTGCTATAAAATTAGATTTTAATCCAATGAGTAAACTTCCGACTATTACTGTCGGGTCATTTTTAGTATCACACAAAATCTGTGCAATCATGGCAGTGGTTGTCGTCTTTCCATGGGTTCCCGAAACCGCAATTGTGTATTTATCACGGCTGATTATGTCGAGCATCTCTGGATATGAGTACACGGGTATTTTTAAATCATTTCTTATTTTTTTAGTTAATTCTGGATCATAATTATCAATAGCAATAGTATAAATTAATAAATCAGTATCTTCTGGAATCTTTTCAAATGACTGACCGATAATAATTTCTACTCCTACTTTCTTTAATTCTTGCACTACTTCCCCATCTTGCATATCCTGTCCAGTTACTTTTTTACCATCATGAAGCATCATCCGAGCAATAGCAGAAATTCCAATCCCCCCGATTCCAATAAAGTGTACATTTTTAATTTTTGATAAATCTAAGTCTTGCATATTACTTTAATTTTTTGATTAACTTTACAAATAAATCATTTCTTTCATATTCATTGTTAAACATTCCAAAAGAAGCGAAAGCTGGAGAGAATAAAATAATATCACCTTTTTTTGCAAACTTTAATGCTTTAAATATAACATCTTTAAAGTCTTTTCCTTTATAACTTTCTACTTTTAACTTTTTACTCAACAAGATATCTGTACCTGTTCCAGGAATCAAAGAAACTGCTTTGCAATTTTTATTTACGACTTTCACAAAATTAGTTAAATCCAATTTTTTATCTGCTCCGCCACAAATCAAAACAATCCTCTTTTCCCCTAAACCGGGTTTAGGGGAAACTCCCCTAAACCCGGTTTCGGGGAAAGTTTCGGGGAAAGAAAGGGCCTTAATCCCAGCAATCACTGCTTCTGGTGTAGTAGCGTTATTGTCATTATAAATTTTTATACCATTATATAGACGTAGAAGCTGTAATCGTCCTTCCATCCCCTTAAAATCAGCTACAGTTTTTTTAATTTTATTTTCAGATATCCCAAATTGGTTAGCTACAGCAATAGCACAAGCTAAATTCTCTCTTTGATGTTCACCTGGAACAATGAATTTCCAATTTTCAACTTCTTTTTTATTTACAATAATTAATTTACCTTTCGTATCCTTTTTTGATATAAATTTTTTCATTTCTGGACGAATTATTAAAACATCACTGCTTTTTTGATATTTAAAAATATTTGCTTTATCATTAAAATAATTTTTCATACTACCAGAATAATAGTTCATATGATCTGGCATAAAAGAAGTAAAAATAGATATGTTTGGAGATACTCTATTCTCACCAAAGCCCTGTAATTGCCAAGAGTCTAATTCGCAAACTAAAATATCTCCAGCTTTTGCTTTTTTTAAAAAAGGTAAAGTTGCAACCCCTCTAATATTACCTCCGAGATATACTTTTTTATCCTTAATATTTTTAGAAAGAATTTCATTTATCAGCATTGTTGTCATAGACTTTCCTCGAGTTCCCGTTATACCTACCACAGTTATATCTGGTGCAGATTTTATAAATAAAGAAACATCCATTTCAATTGGAATATTATTTTTTTTAGCTTCTTCTATATAAATAGAATTAAGTGGAACACCAGCAGCCTTAATAATCATATCTCTATCTCTAAAATCTTCCAGGCGATGCTCATTTAAAACAAATTTAATGTTAGAAAATTTACTTAAAGCTTTTAAAGATGTGGCTAATTGTTCTTTGTTTTTTAGATCAGTCACAATTAAATCTGCACCGCATTCAGCTAAAAACTTTGTATACCCCAATCCCCGACCTAAAATACCCAAGCCCATAATAGTAATCTTTTTCCCTTTAAATTGTTCTTTATAATTTTTCATATTTTTATATCACCTCTTGTTGGTAACACTTTTCACAATACATAATTGGTGCAACTTCTTTTGTTAAATTCGTATAAGTTTCTTTTCCGCAGCTTGAACATTCTCTCATAAAAAATTTAAATGGTCCACGTCTTCTTACTCTATCTCTATGTCTACAAAAAAAACATTTTCTTGGAATTGGTAAAACCATTTTACGATAAAAAAGTAACTCTTGTTCAGTAATTTTATAATTTCTGTCACAATCTATACATTTTAATATTTCTTTAGTTATATCATCTTTTATATCATTAATATTGTCTGGTATTTCTTCAGGTTGCATTGTTTCTTTTCCTTTGGTCATTTGAATATCGTCCTCCCAACGAAAACCTTGAGCTAATGCTTCTTCTTTAGTAAGAGGCATATTGTCTTGTGCTATCGTTTCATTATAGGCAAAAGGAGCTATTTCTACGGGCATCATTAATCCATGAATACCCTTTTCAGTTAATTCCTTAATTATATGCTCTTTTATCTCCTCATATTCTTCTTTTGTGTATTGCTTATTCAAAATACAAAATGAAGAATTTTTTAAACCATCACAACCGATACAATCATTTGAATTTCTAATATCAAAAGAATACATTATATTACTACAATTTTCTGCCCAATAAGAACCTATTACATTGCTACAATACCCTGTTGCAACAACTTCAAGTAATAGTTCTGATTTAGTACCATAACCAATGGTACCGAGAGAGTCTTTTATAAATTTAGAAGAAAAAAGATATTTACAATTTTCAGAGACAGCAACCTCAAATGAGTTAACAACATTTTTACACTCAGTAAGATAATCTCCTGTTGAATTTACGCTTTTTAAATTATTATTTGATCTACGTGGTAATGTTTTAGAAAATTCTTCAAACTTTTTTTTAAATTCCTCAAACTTTCCATAACTTCCCTTTACCTCCTTAGTTATTGTTTGATATTCTTCTTGGTTTAATTGTTCATTAAAATAACAATTACTTTTGTTTCTTAAATTTACACAACCAAAACAATCAATTAAGCCACTGCTGTTTAAAATAAATTGTGAATCAACGCAACTATTTACATTTTGGCCCCAAGTAATACCGGCTGATTGTTGTATGTTAATTACTTCATAACATCTTTCAATTTTTTCAGCAAAATAACAATCACTTGAATCTGAAGAATGTCTAACTCCACGCATATACATTGCATCTTCATTGATTCCCCCATTAAAAATTAAATAACAATTTTTACAACTACTAGCCATATTTAAATATTCACTATTTATATTAGGACCGTCACCAGAAGAAACACCCAAGTTAATCCTAGGAACCTTTATTAAAAGTTCATTCATTTGGTCAAAAAATGGTCGAGATTTATCATATTTTATTGCATAATCTTTTGGTCCCCATTTTTCAGAATAAAAACAATCGTAACAGTATATAACATATGGTGACTTAGGATTATACATTGATAAAATATTTTTTTCACATAAATTACACTTTCTTCCTGAATATAAAGTCATTTCATTTCTCCATTGAGATCTAATTTTAAATCTACAATCTGGGCAAATATTTGGTGCTGGCACCTGCATCTTTTCATAAAAAGAAAAATCATCTTGATCTAATTCAAAATTTTGTTGGCACTTTTTACACACCTTAGTTTCTGTTTCCATTTTATTTTTTAATTTTACCTTTTAACTAATTAAGATTTTTCTTCAATTCTTCCATATCATCAAAATGATATCTAACACCTTTTATTTCTTGATAATTTTCATGACCTTTACCTGCCAATAATATTATGTCTCCTTTCCCAGCCAAACTTACTGCCTCTTTTATTGCTTCATGCCTATTAGATATTGATTTAACTTTTTCTAAATCAATAATGGTTAAATCTTCTTTCATTTCATTAATAATTTTTTCTGGATCCTCGCTTCTAGAATTGTCCGATGTAAAAATTGCAATATCAGAAAAAGTTGTTCCAATTTTTCCCATCACCTTACGCTTCATTGGGTCACGATCTCCACCACAACCAAAAACAGTGATTATTTTACTGTATTCATCTTTAAATTCATTTATAGTATTCAAAACTTTTTCAAGTGAATCAGGACTATGAGCATAATCTACAATTCCTAAAATTCCTCCGGCAGAAACAAAATGGTCAAATCTACCCTTTGGTGCTTCAATATTTTCTAAATTTTTCTTAACTTTTCCCATATCAAAATTAAGCAACCTACAAGCACTCCAGACTGATAATAAATTATAAGCATTGAATTTACCTAAAAGTTTTGATTGAATTATGTCCCCGCCTGCTCCCGAAATATTATGAAGGCGGGCAAGTTCATTAACCTTTAATTTTATACCATCAAAACTTATTTTTAAAATCTCTCCGTAAAAATCTCCTTTTTTATTAAAACCATACAAATATTTTTTAGCTTTTATGTCTTCTAGCATTCTTTTACAATATTCGTCATCTCCATTTACTAAAGCGAAAGCACTTTTTGGTAGCATCTTAAAAAATTTCTTTTTAGCTTTAAAATAATTTTCAAAATTTTTATGATAATCTAAATGATCGTGTGTTAGATTTGTAAAAATTCCTCCAATAAATTTAACACCTGCTACTCTCTTTTGATCAAGTGCATGAGAAGAAACTTCCATAAATACATACTCACAATTTTGTTTTTTCATTTCAGAAAAAATCTTATTTAATGAAAGAACATCTGGAGTAGTTGGAATTTTACGTTCCATTTTAAATTCTTCACCATTTATCAATGTACCGGTGGTACCTATAAAACCAGCTTTATATCCTAAACCTATTGCTATCTTATACAAAAGATCGGCTGTAGTTGTCTTACCATTTGTACCAGTAATTCCAACAATTTTAAGACCTTTTGAATACTTACTATATAAATGCAATTCCGCCAAGATAGCAATCATCTTCCTTTTTAATCTTCCAATCTTTAATTTTTTTATAAAATTTTGCATAAATTATATTTTCTCTAAATGAATAAGAGCTGTTCTAATTGCTTCTTTTGTATATTCTTTTCTAACTAATCTTCCTTTAGTCATAATACCTATCAATCCTTCAGCTGATCCAATCTTTATATTTTTTGTAAAACCCGCCTTAACAGATGCCTGAGTCATATCTAATCCCTCATTTATCATATAATCAGTTACTTTTTGTGGAACCTCCCAGGCAGAAGATAATCCTAAATAATATTCCTTACCATCAAAAATTGAACAAGCACAAACATCCATAAATCCTGTTTTAGTATTTGGTACTGCCATAATTCCTGATTCTATTCCAAAACTATATTCACAATCTATAAAAGCACCTGACGCACGATTCATTGCCCCTTTTATTGTTTCATCTAATGACTTCGGTTGATTTGCAACATTAGAAGACACCTTTATAGCAAAAATTGCAGCATCCTTTAAATGCGAATAATCTTTTAATATCTCTTCCAATGCCTTCACTTTTATATCATTAGTAGAACCAATTTTTATTTTCATAAATTAATTTACACTAGATTTTATTAAAATCTCTTCATCAATTTTTTCAAATCTTTCAATTTCTTTTCCATTAATAATGATACTTTCTAAAAACATATGCTTTGGACGAGCCCAAATAACTCCATCTTCTAGGTGCATATAGATCACTAAATGTTCTTGATTCTCACTATGAATTGCCTCACAAATAACCTTTACCTTAGTTCCTTTATAATGTTTATACAATCCACCTATTTCCAAATTTTTCATACTAATACTAAATTTTTATTTATAATGTTTATTTTTATGCCTCGTAAGTAAAAATTTAATTTATCAACGATTTTCGATGCTGTGGTGCATTAATCAAACCACATTTCTTATATTTAAATACATCACCAGTAGCTGGATTAATAGCCCCACATGGACACGGATCATTTCTTCCTATATTTAAAATAGAATCTTTTTTTTCTACAATCTTGACTTCTTTCACATCTGAAAACTCAGATGGTTCAGCATGACTCTCAATTAAAGTTTGCTTTACTCCTTCATCTTTAGAAATTTTAATATTTTCTGTATTGATAGTCTGAATTAGTGAAAGTACTTGTTCTTTAAAATTTTCTTCCATTTGTTTAAACATAAACAGACCTTCCTTTTTATATTCTACAATTGGCTCACGTTGGCCGTAGGCACGTAAGTTCACAGATGAACGTAAATAGTCCATTGCCTCTAAATGCTCCATCCATAGAGTATCTGTAGTATAAAAAGCAATTCTACGAACTGTTTCAAAAAATGCTTCATCTCCTAATTTTTCTCTTTTTTCTTTTATTAATTTTTCTAAACTTTCTCTTTCTTGTCTATTTTCTAATGTTTCTTCAATTAATTTTTCAATTTCTTCTTTATCAGCATGCATCATCCTCCTACGTCTAGCATAGATAGATTCTCTCTGGTGATTCATAACATCATCATATTCAAGTGTATTTTTACGAGCATCAAAATGAAAACCTTCAATCTTTGCTTGAGCCCCTTCTAGTGCACGACTAACAAAACCATTTTCTACTGGCACATCTTCGGGTATACCGAAACGTCCCATCATATTTTTTAACCTATCTGATCCAAAAACTCGCATCAAATCATCTTCAAAAGAAACATAAAATTGAGTAGCTCCTGGATCCCCTTGTCTACCAGAGCGACCTCGAAGTTGATTGTCGATTCTGCGTGCTTCGTGACGTTCAGTACCGAGCACAAAAAGACCACCTGCATTTTTTACAAATTCATATTCTTCGTCTACGATAGGATTACCTCCTAATTTAATATCAATTCCACGACCTGCCATATTGGTAGCTATAGTCACCATACCTCTTTTACCAGCCTGGGCAATTATTTCTCCTTCTCCCTCATGGTTCTTTGCGTTTAAAATAACGTGCTTTACTCCTTCTTGTTTTAAATAAACAGACAGAAGTTCATTTTTTTCAATTGAGATCGTTCCGATTAAAACTGGCTGACCTTTTTGATTTAATTCTTTTACCTTTTTTGCAATTGCTTGAAACTTTCCTTTTTCAGTTTGAAAAATTAAATCTCTATTGTCCAATCTAACAACTGGCCTATTTGTAGGAATTACTATTACATCTAAACCATAAACCTTTAAAAATTCTTCTGCTGAAGTTTCTGCTGTTCCTGTCATTCCAGAAAGTTTTTTGTAAAAACGAAAATAATTTTGAAAAGTAATGGAACCCGATGAACGAGTCTCTTTTTCAATCTTTACACCTTCTTTGGCTTCAATAGCCTGGTGAATTCCCTCAGACCAACGTCGTCCTGGCTGAAGACGTCCAGTGAAAGGATCAACAATGATTACTTCTCCTTCTTTAACAACATAATCTTTATCTTTTTCAAAAATAGATTGCGCCTTCACTGCAGTTTCTAGGTGGTGAACATATTTTATTCCTTTTTCAGTATAAATATTTTCTACACCTAATAAATTTTCAGCTTTAGTTATTCCATCATCAGTCAAAGATATGGCTCTTAATTTTTCATCAATAGTATAGTCTATATCTTTCTTAAGTTGTTTAGCTATTTGATAAAATTTTATATAAAAATCTTCAGAATCCCCAGAAGATGAAGAAATAATAAGTGGAGTACGTGCTTCATCTATTAAAATAGAATCCACTTCATCAACAATTGCAAAATTGTGTTCACGCTGAACTAAATCTAGGGTACGTGTTGCTAAATTATCTCGCAGGTAATCAAAACCATATTCATGATTTGTTCCATATGTAATGTCTGCACCATAAGCTTCTTTTCTGGAGCATGGTTTTAAAAAATCATAAATAATTTTAAACTCACCTACAGTATCTCTTTCTTTATCTTCCTCAACATGTTTTGGATCATATAAATAAGAAACATTTTGTGAATTTATAACTCCAATACTTAATCCTAAAAAATCATAAACTTGTCCCATCAGAACAGAGTCACGACGAGCCAAATAATCATTAACTGTGACTAGGTGTGCGCCCAATCCAGTTAGTGCATTTAAATAAATTGGTAATGTTGCTACGTTTGTCTTACCTTCACCGGTTTTCATCTCAGCAATTTTACCATCATGTAAGGCTATACCACCTACAAGCTGTACATCGTAAAGCCTAATATTCAAAGTTCTTTTTTGAGCCTCACGCACCAATGCAAAAGCTTCTGGCAATATATCATCAAGAGTCTCACCCTTTTTCAATCTATCCTTAAACTCTAATGTTTTTTGAGGAAAATCGTCATCTTTTAAGAGTGAAAAATCTGCCTCTAAGCTATTTATCTTAGAAACTAAAGAATTTGTATTTTTTATAAACTTTGAACTAGTATCACCAAACAGTTTTTTAAATAATGACATAACTTATATATTAACATAATTTAACCCATTTTTTAAGTAAAAATCTATTATTAAGTAAAAGAGAAAATACTTACTAAAAACTAAAAAATCCTCAACCAAATGGTAGAGAATTTTTTAGAAGTAGGAAGAGATATTATCTCTTTTTTGTTGTCTTTTTTGCTTTCTTTTTTGCAACTTTTTTAACAACTTTTTTTGCAACTTTTTTTGCAACCTTCTTTACTTTCTTTTTTGCTGCCATAATATTTTAAAAAATTAATTTTTAATTTTACCCGCACACTTATTTTTCAATAACTCTAATTAAATTAAAAAATAAGTGTGCGGGTTTAGTTTGCAATAAAACGACCTAAAAATATTTTTAATAATTAAAAAAAATATTTTTAATAATTATTGCTGTGAACTAATTTAATTATCTCGCATAATAAAATTATATACAATAGTTTTTTTATAAAACTGTGGATAACTACCAATTTTTTATTTATAAAATAAATTTAAAAAATTGAGTACACGGCATTAAATTTTTTTAAAAGAAAATTAAATTCAAAAAAAATTAGCAAAATGGAAAATAAAAAAAAATTATTTTAAAATTTTAGTGCTGGGGTAGTAATTTAATTCAAAATTTTGCATTGGACAAAAATAAATTTTTAAAATAAAAAAATACACTATCTTTCGATAATGTATTTAATCTTATTTTCATGTGAGGCGGGTTATGGCGAACCTCCAACATATGTGCCTATGTGAGTGCGATAACCCGCCACAGATAAAAACAACCTAATTATTATAACATTTATATATTTCTATTTAAAGCTAGTTCTATTAGATGTGAAAATAAATGATTAGATTTGGTTCCAACTGATTCACAACAATCATGAATACATGAACTTTTTTCTAAATTAGGCAGAAAATCTATATTAATCAAATAAATATTTTTATTTTTATGAATAATAAAATCAAATTTTGTATAATGTGAGGCATTTAAATGTTGATGTAGTTGTTTAGATAATTTAATTAATTTATCTTTTTCATCTTTAGAAAAATTACCTGGAGAAATAATAATTCCATTTCTGTTTTCAGTTGGAGGTAAACTATAGACATTTTCTCCACGAAAATTATTTACGGAATGCACTGTCGCATTTTTACCAGCAATTAATTCTTCAACTAAAATACTTTCTTCATGAAAAACTCCATCGTTGATGGCTTTTACTAATTCTGGAAAAGTTTTAGCCACATGTATTCCCATTTCAGAATTATCATAAAAAGATTTTATAATCCAAGGTGCTCCAAATTTTTTTAAAACTTCTTTTGCTTTTTTTACAGCATATTGTTCTCTAGGCCCATCAAAATCTTTCTGATAAACTGGAAAAACAATATGTTGTGGAATTTTAATTCCAAAATTTTTTATATTTTTATTTAACATCATTCGACTCTGTTCAATAATAGGAGAAGAATCGAGCCGGATATTTGCAATAGGTAAATTTTTTAAAATTTTATTAAAATTTGGATGCGAAACATTCCAAATAAGATCAATTTTATTTTTTAAATCTTGAGGATCTATTGGCAATCCTCCAGCATGCCATATTCCTTCTTTGTCTACTAAAATATCTACAGTTTTATATTGATCGGATAAATTTTCAAAAATAAAAGCAATGACTTCACCTCCCTTTTTTAAAGAGTTTTCATAATGCTTCCCCGCCCCACCTCGTAATATTCCAATTCGTTTTTTGTTTTTGTTTTCAGCCACCTATTTATTATAACAGAAAAAACACCCGATATGGGTGTTTTTTGCTGTTCTATGTTTTGTTTCGTTCTATTTTAAACTTTTTAAATGTATGTCTTTCCACACTTGTCATTTTGTTTTAAGTTCAAACAAACTATTGCATGCTCAATTGAGGCATACAATACCGACTCACATTCCAAACACCGAAGTGTTTGGAATTTAACCTAACCACATGATAAATCACAATAGTTAAGCGTTTTTCAAATTGAATTAATCCACGAGCAGCTTCCGCTACCCGTGCCTTGTTACGACTTAGTCCCTGTTACCGAACTTACCTTAGGCCCCACTTATGTGGAGACTTCGGGTACTCCCGGCTCCCTTGACTTGACGGGCGGTGAGTACAAGACTTG